>JGI24707J26582_10004131_pt1 | contig 10141 bp, 8 predicted proteins | sample BioPla1DNA1_FD_26582 | JGI IMG/M metagenome (IMG submission 26582) | reverse complement strand
CATATTAATTAAATTATTCATAAATAAACAGTCTAATTTCTTATATGTTTTACACTATCGCGCTCAATGATTTCTGTTTCAACCCGAATCGTTCGAAAAGGAGCATTGCTATCCGAAATCTTATTCATCAATACCTCTACTGCCAATTTTACTAATTCCTCAACTGGTTGCTTTACTGTTGTCATTTTCAAGGGAATATATTTAAGTATTTCATTATCCGTAAACCCGATAATAGAGAAATCATCTGGAATCCTCTTACCTAGCTCTAGCGCTGCATAATACAAAGTTGCTGCAAGATAATCATCAGAGCAAAATACTGCTGTTAGGTTATCGTTATTCATTAAATACGATTTTAGGTTATCGATAAAAACCATATTATCACTGGTTTGGACACAATCTGCACAGATTCGCTTATTTGCTTCCATCATAGCTGACATATATCCCTGGTATCGCTCTTCACGGCTGGTTACATCCGAAATACTCTTAGAAATAAATCCTATTTTAGAATGACCCTTTTCTATTAAATAATTTACAGCATCTTTCGCTCCCTGGAAGTGGTTATGGCAGATGCTATCGAATTCAATCTCTTTAAAAACTCGATCTATGATTACAATGGGATAATTTCGCACTTTATAATTCAATAATTCAACACCACATGCATTATTATCTCCCGGAAACAGTATAACCCCTTTGATTTCAGGCATCTTCGCTATCTCGGCTAGAAGCTGTTCTTCATTCTCACTTACTCCGTCCGAATATTTTATGATAACATGATAATTATATTTGGCCGCTTCTGTTAAAACTTCTCTTAGAATGCTACTACAATAGGAATCTAATTTAGGAATAATAAATGCCAGATAATTATTTTTTACTCCTGTGCCCATTGACATCGGATTAGAATCTATCATACTTCGAATTTTGTTCAGATCCACCTCAGCTAAAAAACTACCTCTTCTGGGTATTCTGTATATGATATTCTCTTCCGCCAGCAAATTAAGTGCGAGTTTACTTGTCATTTTGCTGACTCCACACAATTTTGCAATTTCACCCTCCGAGGGTAGCAATTCGTTTGGTCCAATCTGCCTTTCAATTATCATTTTTAATATTTCGTTCCGCACTTTATTATATAAAGTATCCGAAGGCTTAACTTTGGCTATCTTTGAATTATCCGCCTTAGTATTCTTATCTTCCATATTTATCAATCCTTTCGCTTCGCTCAAGATATATCTTCTCAGAATCTGATATTACAAATATCAGTGATATATACTATACCATTGATATAGATTATATCAGATGATTGTTAGACAAACAATGGAAAAATACTGGATAAATAAAAATCTGCCCATAACAGCAAAAATGCCAATGGACAGAGATATATTCTTAGCTTATATGAAATTAGCTCATATTTGATTTATTTTTTCTTCCTTTTACTAATCATTACGGCTAGGATGATAGCAATAATAATTATCAATATAATACCTAATAGAAACCAGGGAGCTTCTATCATACTATTTTCAGTTACCATTGTTTTTTCTATTGTATTCATATTCTTTGCCTCCTAAAAATTAAAATATTATATATAATCATTTAACATCCATTCTTTTAAAAATAGTATAGGAACCTAGATTTAGTATAGATATATAGACAACTATAATCATTGTTGTAAATAAAATTGTTTTACTATCCATTGAATCAGTAAATATACGTTGAACATCCGTAATATAGGTTGGTAGTATTGTTTTAATGCTATCCACCTTTTCCAAAATTTTCGTAAGTATAAGAATTCCTAGCATAGCTAAAAGTGCCTTCATTTGACTAAATTTCATTGATAAGAGTGTAATTAAAGATGTTGAAAATAGAACGAATAGTAATGTTATATAAATAAATGATATGTAGTCATTTTCAACAACGTCAAAATAATTAGGGTTATATTTGGATCCATATCTTCCAATTAAAATATAGAATAATGAACTGCATATAATTGTACTTGCAACATAAATAATTCCGCTTAGATAAGTAGCTAGCAGTTTACCTAAAAATAACTCCCTACGATTCTTTGCTTTTAAAATCATAGTGGCAATCGTACCATCACTAATCTCTCCGGACCAAATGCTAGCTACGGTTATACCTACAAATATAGCCATGCCTAAAAATCCGGATATAAATTGCACCACAAAAGCTGTAAACATAGCACCACTTATTCCACCACCTGAGATTTCCATAACATTACTGTCTGTACCAATTAATATGGCAAAAAGAAGAGAAAATGATGCTAAAATACCTATAGAAATATAAAACTCTTTTCTATGAAATAGCTTGTATAATTCTGTTATAATCATTCGCATTATTATACCTCCATCAAATAAAGCTAGTCATTGTTTGTCATAAAGAATTTATTAAGATCTTCTTCTGTTTTATAATAATTGATTATTATGTTCCCCTTAACGGCAGCAGCAATTTTTGAGAAAATTTCATTTTCTGTAGATCTAATTGTAACTTTATTATTTGCTACTTGATATTTTTCCTCAACCTTTGCAATATTTTCTATCTCAATTTCACTTAATTCTCTCTCAAATTCAAATGTAAAGATATTGCTTATCGCGTGCTCGATTTTTTGATAGTAGTTTACACGATGATTTGAAATCACTGCTATTTCTCTACACAAATCCTTTACAGCCTCTAATTGATGACTAGAAAAAATAATTGTAGTATTATTTATTTTGTTAAGTTCAATTATCTTTTCCTTAAAACTTTTCATCCCGACAGGATCCATTCCAACCAGAGGTTCATCCAAAACTAAGATACTTGGCGAGTCTATTAACGCTTGTGCTAATCCAAGCCTTTGTTTCATTCCGAAGGAAAATGTATCAACTTTTTTATTTTTCACTTTAGATAATCCAACAAATTTTAGAATTTTATTAATCTCTTCAGCTTTTTCTTTTGTAAATGCTGATTTCATCATAACATTTGCTTTCATATTTTTGTATGCTGTTAAATAGTCGTAAAAGGTTGGTTCTAGCAAAAATCCTACATTTTTAACAGCCTTATTATAACCCGTCTTGATTGAATGGTTTTCAATATATATTTCCCCCGCATCGATTTTAATTAAGCCTAATAGTGATTTCATAAGTGTTGTCTTACCAGCACCATTCTCTCCAATCAATCCTAAAATAGATCCCTTTTGTATATCTAAAGAAACACTGTCTAGTACAAGATTTTTACCATATCGCTTTGTTATATTCTGTATCCTGATAATCGAATTCATATTTATCCTTTCTATTTATTAAATAAAAATATATGACTATAATTAATAATCACCAATTGAAACATCCATTCTTATTTAATTTATCATAGCAATATTAGCAATTATTTACAATTGTAATGTCGTGAAATCATAAATAAAGTCGTGAAATACATCTTAAACAGAAAAAAGAGTACAAATCATTTAGATTCATACTCTTAGGTTTCATAAACATTATGTAATAAAATTTCTACCGTAAACATATCCATGCTATTCTTACAATTCATTACGCCATTATATTTTTGTACCACTCTTTTTATATTTAGGATACCGTATCCGTGATTACCCTTATCTTTTTTTGTTGTCCCGTTTCTTTCAATCATATTTATATCGACTGGCTCTGAGATCGAATTACTAATTACTATAAGAAGATTATCCTTGATTGATTTAATCTCTAGATTAATTTTTCTTTTACCCTCATCCACATGAATACAGGCTTCTATAGCATTTTTAACTATATTATAAAAAAGTGTACATAAATCATAGGATGAAATAATAACATTTCCTCGGAACTTCCCTTCACAGGTAAAGTCGATGTGATTATTTGTTACTTCCTCATAAAACCCATTTAATATGATATTAGTTATCTCATTACCTACATTGTACCTGTTACATAATGCTTCAACATGGTGTTCCATTTGATCAAGATATTGCTTCATTTCATCATATTTTTCGGAACTAGCTAATTCTTTAAGACAAATCATATGGGCTCTTATATCATGCTTGAACTTTTTTATGTCATTGCTATTGTCTATAAGTTTCTTGTAATATTCTTCCCTCAAGGCAATGAGTTCCTCTTTCATCAGGTTCTCTTTTTTATAAAACTTGCTAATAATACTTTTCCATAAGTATCCTGTTACAACCACAATACTGATCCATAACAGTAAATTCATACTAACTACCATCACTCTCTCCAATTTAGGAGACACAATCTCCTCCTTTGAGAATGTAGAACAAGCAATCCCAACTACCCATAAAACAGATACAAGACTTATGAGAAGAATATCGGTAAAAGATGTATTACTTAATAGATTCGATACCTTATAGTTCATACTAATAAAATAATTGATTATAGATACAATAATTAAAATGATAATATATGTTAAAGTACGACCTATTAAACCATCCGAAACCACATTAAAAGATACGTTGAAAAAGCGACTTAGGCATACATAAATAATCATAGCAATAAAACTTATAATACAGTACACCGCAACATAGGTGATATTTCTTTTCATTACCTTCACTTTAAATAATAAGTTAACGCTAATAATTTGAACCACAAGTCCAATAGCACCTTCACTATATTTACCTAGTATATTTACCAATAAAAATGAGGAGAAAAAAATTATTACAGACAGACCTGTTCTCCATAATGATTTTAATGCTGGAGACGTTTTTAGTATTAATGACATTGTATAGAAAATTAAAACCATCTCCATAATTTGAATTATGATTACTTTAAAATAATTAATCATTCAAATTCTCCTTACTACCATGCATTATCGATTAGATATGCATTATAGCTGTTTATAATTTGTTCCTTTTTATTTCTTGAGTATGGTAATACAGTGTTATCGTCCATCATTATTTTCTGTGCAATCTTCTTGACATACTTAAAATTTATGATGTAGGATCTATGTATGCGATGGAAATCATTACCTTGCAGTAAGTCTTCCATATCACGAATTCGGCATCTTATCAAATATTCCATGTCTATAGTGTAAAATCTGCAATACTTATCCTCAGCCTTAATATATTTAATCTCTGATTTTTTAACCCAGGTATTACTATCAATCTGAATTAGTTTCTGATTTATTCTATCCTTACAAATAACATCAAGAATACGATAAAGTTCATCTTCGTGAAAAGGCTTCGTCAAAAATCCATACACGTTTTTTCCGAAGGCGGGTTTAATTAATTCCTCATGATTTGTAATATATATAATCGAGCTATTCTTATTTTGTTTTCGTAATATTTCTTTGACTTCTAAACCATCTATTCCTTTCATTTCAATATCCAGTAGAATTAGATCAATTTTCTCAGTGTATGCAAGAACACTCTCTCCAGAGGAAAAACTTATGAATTCAACCGGTATCTTCTTATTATTAAAGTATTTCTTGCATAGCATCAACCCCATATCCCTGTATTTCTTTTCATCATCACATATCGCTATTCTCAAATTTCTCACCCTACAATAAATATTATTTCATAGATAATTGCGAAACTTAATAACTTAACCCAATTTTTATTCAGCAGATACATCTTCCTGAGCGTAGCTTGCGTGGAAACACGCCGCGGAACGAAGGGACATGTATCTATTATATAAAATTTATGGCAACTAAACAGTTTCACAATTATTTCAAATTATTTCNATATCAAATAATCTTCTATTACCATATAATAATCAGTTAAATTATAGCACAATTCCATTATTTTGCAATTATCGTAAAAAATGGGGCTGTCGCAACAATAATAAATATCAGCGCCTTCACAAAATTACAATGTTTATCACATTAAACCTAAAAGAAATGCGTATGATTTTTAATCCATAAGTAGATCGTTTGTCGCCACCGGTACTTAGGCCGAGGCAGATAGATATCGATAGATATGTGTCTGCCTCGGCCTTATGTACCGCTATGAGCGACAACCTAGCGAGAGCGTATCTACGTTGGATAAAATTCATACGCTATTTTCAAAAACTTATAACGTGATAAAAATCACTAACAAGAAAGGCGCTGCAAATTAATGCGACAACCCCATAAGCTATAGGTATCATTCAACAGACTTTAGAGATTCTGCCATATTGATTCTGTCTATTTTCTTTTTGAGCATTAAGTTCACAAGGAATGTGATCACAAATGTAACAAGAATCGCAATAATATAACTCGATACAAAGATTTGTTCTTTGAAGGAAACCGCCTCTACATTAATTTGCTTCATAATAAAGCCATGAAGCAATTTGCCAAGAGCTAAGCCAAATAAGGACCCAATTAATGTTAAAATTATTGTTTCCCTAAAAATATAGGTTCTCGTCTCCTTATCGTAAAAACCAAGAACTTTAATCGTTGCAATCTCTCGACCACGCTCCGTTATATTGATATTATTCAAATTATAAATAACAACAAACCCAAGAGCGCCTGCACAGGCAATAACTAACCAAATTATTGAGTCCAGACTCTGCATCATATTTTCAACCATAATTCTCATATCATTAAGAACGGCAACTGTTGCAACATTTTCTCCCTTGGATAACAATGCAGATACTGCGTATAGATCTTCATTTTCTGTGGTTGCATATGCAGTTTTATATATTGCTTCTGTTTCAAACAACGCTTGATAGGTATCACTGGTCATAAATAAATAATTGCTCATATAGTTCTCAAATATACCGCTGATTTCTACGTCCACTGTATCAATATCATTAATTCTAATTGTAATCGCATCTCCAGGATCCAAACGAAACTCTTCAGCTAGCTTATCATTTATGACAACTTCTCCAAATGTTGGGTAGGGTACAGTTTCACCGTTGAAGTTTAGACCTATTACTTTCGAGATGTCCGGATCATCCGTGGCAACAATAGAAGCTTTCTTGAAGCGATTCATGCTCACAACTTCAATCTCATTAGTCGAGACAAATACACACTCCGACAATAGATCCATATAATCATCTCTAAATTTCTTTCTCTCCTCTCCCTTTTGTCCTTCGGTAAAGGAAATATTATAATCATAGGTCATAATTGTATCAAACTGATCATTGGCAATATTACGGATGGAGTCACCAATTCCCAATGCCGCAACCACCAATGCAGTACATCCCGCAATACCCAGCACAGTCATAAAAAACCGTCTTTTATAACGCAAAATATTACGTATGGATACCTTATGGAGAAAACTTATTCTTTTCCATAGAACTGGTATACGCTCAAGCAGTACACGTTTACCAGACTTAGGAGCTTTTGGTCTTATCAGCTGTGCAGGCATTTGTATCAATTCAGTTTTACAGGAAATATAGGTTACACCTGCAGAACAAAGTAATGAAACCGCTAAGGAAAAAACAGCCAGGGGTATATCGAATACATATTCAATCGGCGAGAACTCATACATCATGCCGTAAGCTTCCCATATTGCAATAGGAAAGTACTTTGTTCCCAACAGATATCCTATTACACACCCAAGCAAAGCTGCACTACCAGAATAAAAGATATATTTTCTAGCTATCGCTCCATCACTATATCCTAGGGCTTTCAATGTTCCAATTTGAGTTCGTTGCTCATCAACCATTCTTGACATGGTAGTTAAGCAAACCAAAGCTGCCACCAAGAAGAAGAATATAGGTAGTATCTTGGCAACACCGTCGACAATCGCTGAGTCATTCTCAAAGCTAGCATATCCTACGTTGTGGTTCCGGTTTAATACATATACTTTTGCTTCAGGGATATCCTCTACTTCCTTCCATGCATCTTCAATTCCCCACTCAGCTTTCCTTAGTTCTTCTTCCGCCTCTGTAAAAGCCTCTTCTGCTTCTCTTTTCCCATCCTCATATTCCTTGAGGCCTTTTTCATATTCGGCCTTACCATCCTCTAAGGCATCCCATCCACTCTGGATGTCCTCCTTGTTATTTTCTATCTGCTCCTTAGCATAATCCAATTGGGTTTTAGCATCTTGTAACTGTGCTTCTGCAGCCGCGAATTCACGATTTGCTTCATCCCATCCCTTATCCAGCTCCTTTTGCCCTGCATCAAGTTGTGCGAGGGAAGCTTCCAAAGTTGCATACTGCTCCATTGCACCAGTCGCCTCAATTTCTTCCATTGCTATCTTTGCTTGCTCCAATTGGCTTTGAACTGTGATAAATTCCTCACTTTCTGGATTAGCAATCTGAACAAGAGTAGTCTCCAGGATAAGGATTGTTTCTGTAAGTTGCATATACTGATCTAGGATACCACTAGCTTCCAACTGCTCCATAGCCGAAATCACGGAAGCCCTACTATCTTTCAGTTCTGTTTGACGAGCTTCTAACATAGCTAAGGTATCTTGCTTCTCCCTTTCATATTTCTGTAGAGCCTTCTCATAATCCTGGAGAGAGTTATTATACTCCCTTTCTCCATCGGTGATCCTACGATCCGCCTCTATCAGTTTCTCTTCCTGCTCCTTGATTTCCTGTTCAGCATCCATAAGTTCTATTAAAGCCTCATCAAGTTTTTCCTCAGTATCGGCCTTTTCTATAAGGTAATCATTATATGCTTCTTCATATTCATTTTGCGCATCGGATACCTTTTCCTGGGCTTCCTCTATAATATCTTTATAACGAAGCTCTCCTCTGCTTTCCAATGCCTCCTCCAAAGTTTCTTCATATTCGGATATCAGATCATTGTATTCCTTGCTATATACCTCATAATAATCCTTTAGACCAATCAGGATCTCAGTATAATAATCTGTAGAAAAACCTGCTTTAGGTAGATAAGCAAATGCGTATACAGAACCACCTGCAAGACTTGAGGTTCCGCGATCATAATTTAAGTAATTCGCAGAGTCAGCTAGTCCTACAACAGTGTATTCCTCATAAGCAAAGGCATCCAAAGTTTCCTCATCATTGGTAGTNGCGATACGAAGCATTGTTCCAAGGATATCTTCCGAAAAATATCGGGCATCTAATACACATTCATTTCCTGCCTCTGCTAATCTTCCATATCGGATATTTAATAAGTTAATTTCATCAGTAATAGAATGCGCCTTTAATACAATATCACTGTCTTGATTCATGCTCATCTCAGCAATAAAATCTATATTTACAGCACCTTCAACTTTAATCCCTTCCAGCTTAGAAAAATACTCCACATCCTCCTTGGTAAGTCCCAAAGTAGAGAGAAGGCGAAAGTCATACATTCTCTGATCAGATACATAGGTATCAAGATTTTTCACCATAGCTGTTCTTGTAATTTTTAATCCAGAAAAGAATCCTACACCCAGAGCAATGATAGCCAGAATTGCAAAGTAGCGTTCTAAAGTATGTTTTATTTCTCGACGGTTGTTTTTACGCCATGCAGAATTTCCTATCATTACCACTCAATCTCCTCTATCGACAAAGCCTTGTCATTTTTCTCAACTGAAACCACCGTCCCGCTTTTTACATGGATAACACGGTCTGCCATAGCAGTCAGAGCAGAGTTGTGGGTAACAATAACTACCAGCATTCCATTTTGCCGGCTTTGATCTTGTAACAACTTTAGAATTTGTCTTCCGGTCTGATAATCCAGTGCTCCAGTTGGCTCATCACAAAGTAGCAACTTCGGCTTCTTTGCCAAAGCCCTAGCAATAGCTACCCGCTGCTGTTCCCCACCGGATAGTTGTGCAGGAAAATGATTCAGCCGCTCTCCTAGACCGACATTCTCAAGTACTTGCTGCGAAGGCATGGGATCCTTTACCATTTGTGTTACAATCTCAATATTTTCTAAGGCCGTAAGATTTGGGATAAGATTATAGAATTGAAATACAAAACCTATATCCTCACGACGGAACTTAGTTAACTGTTGCTTATTAAAAGAAGAAATCTCCTTACCATCAAGAATAACTCTTCCAGATGTCAAAGTATCCATGCCTCCCAGTATGTTAAGAAGTGTTGTCTTACCGGCACCCGACTGGCCTACGATGACGCAGATTTCTCCTTCTTCTATATCAAAAGAAACATCATGCAAAGCAGATAATTTTACATCTCCAGTTTGATATACCTTGTTTACCCTATCAAATTTCACAAAAGAACTCATTATAATACCATACCTTTCATAATTCCTAAACTTAAGGCTTAAACAGTTGAATTTCATACTTCACAGAACTCAATTT
>JGI24707J26582_10004130_pt1 | contig 10142 bp, 8 predicted proteins | sample BioPla1DNA1_FD_26582 | JGI IMG/M metagenome (IMG submission 26582) | reverse complement strand
CTTTGTCGGCATACAAAACAACTTTTGAATCTGCATTTCTTGCGGCTCTTCCTATTGTTTGAATAAGACTTCTGTGATTCCTTAAAAAACCTTCTTTGTCGGCGTCGAGTATTCCTACAAAACCTACTTCCGGAATATCGAGTCCCTCTCTTAAAAGGTTGATTCCGACTAAAACGTCAAAAGTTCCTAAACGCAAATTTCTAATAATTTCCGTTCTTTCAATCGTTTTTATGTCGGAGTGAAGATATCTCGTTTTAATTCCGGCATCCGCCAAATACTCCGTCAATTCTTCTGCAAGCCTTTTAGTAAGCGTAGTTACAAGTGCCCTGTTTCCTTTCTCTGTAACTTTTTTTATCTCTAAAATCAAATCTTCAATTTGACCTTCAATCGGTCTAATTTCAACATCAGGGTCAACTAATCCGGTAGGTCTTATTACTTGCTCAACTACTTTTTTGGAATGTTCAAGTTCATAATCTCCCGGAGTTGCCGATACAAAAATCGTGTTGTTCATATACTTTTCAAATTCATGAAATTGAAGCGGTCTGTTGTCGTATGCGGAAGGTAGTCTAAATCCGTATTCTATTAATGATTTCTTTCGGGCGCGGTCTCCGTTGTACATGCCTCTGATTTGCGGCAAAGTCTGATGGCTTTCATCGATTACGAGTAAAAAATCGTCCGGGAAATAGTCTAAAAGACAAAACGGCGGCTCACCCGGTTTTCTTCCGTCAAAGTGCATGGAGTAATTTTCAATTCCTTTACAACTTCCCGTCTCTTGTATCATTTCTATATCGAAAAGCGTTTTTTGTTTTAAGCGGTGAGCCATGAGCATATCGAGCTCACCGAGTCGTTCGTCCAGCTCTTTTAAAATATCGTTTATCGCCCGATTTTTTTCATTTTCGGGAATTACATAGTGCTTTGCGGGATAAATATAAAATTCGTCCATCGATATCTTTTTTGTATTATTTTGTTTATCGATTTCCGAAATTCTTTCGATTTCATTTCCGAAAAACTCAATTCTTATTATATCTTTGTAATAACCCGGAATTAAATCGATAGTGTCTCCTGTTACTCTAAATCTTCCCGACATAAGTTCCAAATCGTTTCTTTCAAACTGAATATCGACGAGTTTTAAAATAACGTCGTTTCTTTTTATTTTTTGCCCGACAAAAATTTCAAATCCCAATTTCTCAAAATTTTCCGGATTTCCAAGACCGTAAATGCAAGAAACGGAAGCAACAACGATAACATCTTTTCTGGACATTAAGGATGCCGTCGTTTCAAGTCTCATCTGATCGATTATGGGATTTATTTGTGCATCTTTTTCAATATATTGGTCTTTTGCCGGGATATACGACTCCGGCTGATAATAATCATAATAAGAAACGAAATATTCGACTCTGTTATTTGGGAAAAACTCTTTAAATTCCGTGTAAAGTTGAGCCGCCAAAGTCTTATTGTGTGCGATAACAAGTGTCGGCTTTTGCACATTTTGAATTACATTTGCAACAGTAAATGTCTTTCCTGAACCGGTAACTCCTAAAAGTGTTTGGAACTGATCGCCTCTTTTAATTCCTTCGGTCAATTCCTTTATTGCTTTTGGTTGTGAGCCTTTCGGCTCGTAAGAAGAGACGACTTCAAAAGGCAAAGTCGCTTTGTTTCTTTTTGGAATATTTATACTTTTTTTTTCACTCATAAAATTCGCTTTTAAAACAGTTTCTTTTTTTCTTTTATTTTGGCAACAATTTTTCTGCTGCTGAAAAGCTTTCCTTCTCTTTTCGGCAATCGAACAACCTTTGCATTTATATTATTTTCTTTCAATTTTTTTTCCAAATCCTTTTCATTGAAATGTTGGTCATAACCTAAAACGATAATATCGGGTTTTATTTCAATTACAGGATTTAAAAAATTTTCTTTATCGCCCAGAATTGCTTTGTCAACAACTCTTAAAGCACCGACCATTTCACATCTTTGTTCTTCGCAAATTACCGGTTTCGGCTTATGGCGTATATTTTCATCTCTTGCTACAACAACAAACAGTTCGTCTCCTAACGCTTTTGCCTCATTTAAAAAATATAAGTGTCCTGGGTGCAAAATTTCAAAAGTCCCGGTTGCAAGAATACGAGTCATTGACAAATGATAACGCCTATTTAATATAAAAAACTATAAGTTGATTTTTAGTTATCATGGAACAAATACGAAATATTTGCCATAATTTTCCCGGATTCGGTAAGTTTTATTTTTTTCTTTGCTCTGCTGAATTTGGAAGTTTTTACAAATCCCAAATCTTCGAGTTCTCTTACAATTCTTGAATATTTATTCCTGTTAGTTCCTTTTCCGTAATCGAGATTTAAACCTTTTACTACCAAATCTTTAAGCGAATCAAATTCATTTTCTTCATTGATTTTATTTATTACATCCAAATGAGTTTTGTTCTGCGGTTTTATGGGCATTACCGGAATTTCGATAATTTTTTCCGCATCCGATTTTTCACTTTGATAATCTTTAATTCTCGTGTAATAAATATCGACTCCCATGCTTGCCGCCGTTACGTAAGATGCGATAGTCACAACTCTTGTCGACGAAGACGAATTTATGTATATTCTGCATGAGACATCGTTTTCTCTTTCTTCTACTATTATATCATACAATGCTCTTACAACATCCGAAAACTCAAAAAGATCCGTTTCTTTAATTTCCTACTCAATCCTCTCCGGAATTTTGGTACAAATCTCTTTTGTGATCTCACGTGCTTTAATTTCGTCAGGTCTCGTTTTATCACTGCCGAGCAAAAATATGATTTTTGACGGCGAATAATTATTAAACGGAATCAAATAAGAATTTATAGGATCTCCCGAACCTACAGGCACTATATGTACGATTTTATTGCTTGCTTTATTCACTTTTAATCTCCCCCAAGTTAACAACTTTTATGTTAACCTGTTATATAATCAATATTCTATATAGATTTGAAGATGTGAAGTTCTCAAAAAAACTGTTAATTACACAAAAAAATAGTTAAATACACAAAAAAATTATGCATATTGTATTGCTATTGTTTTTCTATTGTTTTGTCATAAATTTAATTTATAGCCGTTTTCTTTAAGTTCTTTTCTGATTCTTTTATAATCCGGGCAATACATTTCAACATTTTTCCAAAATTCTTTTGAATGATTTTTCACTTTTATGTGGCACATTTCATGTGCTATTATATATTTAATATATTTTTCGGGTCCGTTTAAAAGCGCGTAATTTATTTTTATAATATTATCGGAAGTACACGACCCCCATTTGCTTTTATAGTACCCCGCAAAAATTCCTTTTGGTCTCTTGAAATTGTTTTTAACGCAAAAGTTTTCAATTTCCTTTTCCAAGTAATTTTCCGTCTCTTTTTTTAAAAATACATGAAGTCCGTTTTCGATTAAAGACTCTATGTCAAGCGTCTTTTGAATCTTTAAAAAAGTTTCACACGTTATATTTTTTAAAGGGAATTTTTCATTGTCTTTTAAAAAATGTTTTTTAGGAATAAAAACGGACGCCCTATAAAATTTCCCATGAAATTCAACNTTTGCGTATGCTTTTCTTCTATTGTCGTTTAAAATATGCACATCGATTATTATCGGATATTTTTTCCCTTTAAAACAAACCAACGAATTCGGGTTATACTTTTTTTTATCGAGCGGTTTAACAGTTTTAACCCTTTTTAAAAAAGCATTGTTTTTCTTTAAAATATCGATAATCTGTTCCGTTTTTACATATTCAGGCGCTCTGACCGATATGTATACAACATCATTTTCGTCTATTTTTGTAGAAAACGAAACGCTTTTTTTACGTCTCGATGAATAAATAATTTCTACAGGAAACTTCTGTCCGTCAATATCCAAATAAATCATGAAATCTATCTTATCTGCTTTTGTTTTTATCATTTACTTTTATTCCGGCTTAGCCATGCCGTCTTTTTAATTCTTCTTCGATTTCTTCCGGCTTAACCCCACACTCAAACAACATCAAAAGCAAGTGGAAAATTAAATCGGAAGTTTCGTATATAATTTCTTCTTTTTTCCCGTCTTTTACTGCCAATATCGTCTCGGTGCATTCTTCTCCGACTTTTTCAAGTATTTTGTTAATTCCTTTTTCATCATTTAAAATTCTGCAGACATACGAGCCTTCCGGCTGTTCCTTTTGTCTCTTTTCAATCGTTTTGTATATCTCGTCAATAATATTTTCACAAGTTTCGTTCATAAAAACGCCTTCGTAATTTTTTAGATATTAAATTTTTTAGATTCTTTAATTTTTTTAGAATTTTTAGATTCTTTAATTTTTTTAGAATTTGTAAATTTTCGGCTTCCGTTTTATTTTGGCTGAACGGCGCATATCAAGATTTTTCAATGACCGTTTATTTCGTCATTCAAGAAACGCAGCACTCGTTTTATTCTTTTAAGATTTTAACTGTGCTTTCGTTTTATTCTTTCCTTGACGGTTTTGGTGTTGGTGGCCTAATTTCGTTTTCCTGCTTTATTCTTTTTTAAAAAAGCCGTTTTTCGGGTTTCCTTTTTAGCTGATACGCCCTCGCACCCGTTTTTTTGTTTTTTCGCGGTCCTTTTCAAGATTTTCCGCAGTTCGTTTTTTTAAGAATCATGAAAAACCGGTTTTCGTTTTATACTTTTTAAGATTTTTCGGTTTTCCCGTTTTTTCATAATGCAATTATTTTTCAGGAGCCGTAATCTCTCCCGTTACGGCAGATGCTCCTGCCGTTTTTGGTGAGCACAAATAAACGGAAGCATCGGGACTTCCTTGTCTTCCTTTGAAATTTCTGTTTGAAGTCGACAAACCTACTTCTTTTTTTCCGAGACGTCCAAAAGAAGCTCCCATACAGGGGCCGCAACAAGCCGATTCTACGATTGCTCCTTTTTCAATGAGTTTTTCAATATATCCCGCTTTAAGCAATTTCATATATTCGGTTCTCGATGCGGGAACTGCAATTACTCTTACGTTTTTTGCAAAAGGCTCGTCTCCGACTTCGTTTAAAAACATTTCAAAATCTTCAAATCGGCCGTTTGTACAAGAGCCGATGAAAATTTGGTCGACAGAAACGTTTTTTACGTCTTCCGCATCACAAATAAAGTCCACTCTGTCGGGGCATGCGACTTTTGGATTTAAATCGTTTACGTTTATGTCATGCACTTCCGAAAAATTCGCAGACTCGTCCGACTTTAAAAATTTTAAATCGTCAAACGTATTTTCGTTTGCAAACTTTTCATTTCTTTTTGAAACATAATCATAAGTTTTTTTGTCAGGCTCTATTATTCCCGTTTTTGCACCCATTTCAATTGCCATATTCGAAACTGTCATTCTTTGGGAAATATCCATATCGGATACAGCCGACCCTTTAAATTCTGTTGCTTTGTAAGTGCAGCCGTCTGCACCTACTTTTCCTATAATTGAAAGAATTAAATCTTTGGAACAAACATTGCTTGAGAATTTCCCGTTTGCATTAAACAAAACAGTTTCAGGCACTTTAAACCAAAGCTTTCCGGTCGCCAAAATATTTGCCATATCGGTTGACCCGACACCGGTTGCAAAAGAACCGAGAGCTCCGTACGCACAAGTGTGAGAGTCGGCGCCCAAAACCAAACTTCCCGGCAAAACATGTCCTTTTTCAGGAAGAACCTGATGACAAATTCCTTCGTATATGTCATAAAAATATGTAAGATTTTGTTCTTTCGCAAACTTTCTTAAATATATGTGGTTTTCGGCCGCTTTTATAGAATCGGCCGGAACCTGGTGGTCAAAGAGCAAAATAACTTTATCTTTATCAAATACGAGAGATTTTGAGTTTTTTCCGTGAAGTCTGTTTGACTCTTCAAATATTTTATAAAAACCGTCAACAGCCAAAGGCCCTGTAACATCGTGAATCATCGCGCAATCGATATTCGCAATAGTATATTCGCCCGCAAACACGTCTTTTCCGGATTTTAGTGAAAATATTTTTTCAGAAAGAGTCTGTTCTTTCATATTTTTGGATCCCTCCCGGATATTTAATTTTATTTACTTATATATAACAACAGTTGCGTTTCTGATATGTAAAACATCGATTTCTTTTCCGTCCAATACTGTTTCTTTTATAATATCGACCGAATCGGACTCAAGTGTAATTTCTTCCGAATTGAAATTTACGACTATTTTGTTTTCCGCTTTCATTTTTTCAATTTCTTTCGGATCTGTCGATTTCAATATTTGTGCAATTTTTCCGGCATCTTTTCTAAAAGCAGGTCCGAGTACGTTCATATTCGGATTTGCCGCCGTTGCAACATATGATATTTCCGGCTCGCCTTTCATAATCGAAACCGGACTGTTTGTAGCCCCGGAAATGTCTGTTGCGTCTACATTTACTCCGTAAATTTCTATTTTTTGAAGAGGAGCGTTAAGTGCAATTTTGTTTTCCGATTTATATTTTCTAATTTCGCTTGTAATGTCTTTTATATATTCGCCCGATTCTTTTATTCCTTCCGATTCATAACTTTCGTCAACAGTCGGCCACATCTGTGTGTGTATGCTTTCACCGTTTTCATACAATCCCGAATACATTTCTTCAGCAATAAAAGGAGTAAACGGAGCCAACATTTTACAAAGAGCGTCAAGCGCTCTGAAAAGCGTATATTTTGCAGCGTTTGCATCGTCTTCATTTTCACCGTAAATTCTGCTCTTTACGAGTTCCAAATAATTATCAGCCAAAATATCCCACGAAAAAGATCTTATCGCTTTAAAGCAGTCGTCAAATCTAAACGCTTCCATCGCCTGTGTTCCGTCATATATCGTTTTATTCAATTCCGATAAAAGCCATTTGTCCGTTTCCCTTAAAAGATTTGTGTCAAACGAATCCGCATCGTCTTTTCCGAAATTTCCCAAATTAATCATCGAAAAACGATATATGTTCCACAGCTTTTGAATAAATCTCGATGCCGATGTTATATCGTTCCATCTGAACATAACATCCGATCCGACAGTCCCTCCAAGAGCCGCCCACTGTCTGAAAGCGTCAGCTCCGTACTCATCGGTTACTTCTTCAGGAGATATGATATTTCCTTTCGATTTGCTCATTTTGTGGCCGTCAGGCCCTAAAACCATTCCGTTAATCACAATCGATTCCCAAGGAATTTGATTTTCAATCGCATCGGTTCTAAGTATTGTATAAAACGCCCAAGTTCTTATAATATCGTGGCCCTGTGGTCTAAGCTGGGTCGGAACTCTCAATTTTTTGTCGCTCTTCCAACCCGATACATAAAGAGCGGTAAGAGACGAATCCATCCAAGTGTCCAAAACGTCCGTTTCACCTTCAAAGTTTTCAGAGCCGCAAGAGCATTTTTTCCCGGGCGAATCTTTTGTCGGATCAATCGGCAACATATCTTCATCTGCAACCANAATTTCGCCGCAATCTCTACAATACCAAATCGGAATTGGAGTTGCAAATATTCTTTGTCTTGAAATGCACCAGTCCCATTCCATCGTTTCAGTCCAGCTTTCCAAACGAACTTTCATGAAAGGCGGAACCCAATCGATTTTATTTGCCGCATCAATTATTCTTTTCTGATCTACTTTTACAAACCACTGCGGCTCGGAAAGCAATTCTATAGGCGTTTTGCATCTCCAACAAAGTCCAACGTTTTGATCCAATTCTTTTTGATCAAAAAGTATATTTTCTTTTTTCAAATCGGCAATTATTGCTTTTCTGGAATCTTCTATTGTCATTCCTTCATACTTTCCTGCAGCGCTTGTCATATGACCCATTTTGTCAATTGCCTTTGTGACTTTTAATTTATGCTGCATTGTCCATCTGATGTCTTGTTTGTCACCGAAAGTGCAAATCATAACGACACCGGACCCAAATTCCGCATCAACCGCTTCATCTTTTATAATTTCAACTTTTTGTCCGAAAATCGGAACTTTTAAGTGTTTTCCTATATATTCCTTGTATCTCTCATCATTCGGATTTACGGCAACGGCGGCACACGCACATAAAAGTTCGGGTCTTGACGTTGCAATTTCCAATTTTACATTTTTATCTTCTTCGAGTTCAAAATAAATATAATTCAAATCCGATTTATTGAAATCATACTCAACTTCCGCCAAAGCAATTGCAGTTTCACATCTTGGACACCAATTTACAGGATGCTCTTCATGGTAAATAAAACCCTTTTTATACATATCTACAAATGAAAGTTGAGTTTTTACGAAATACTCCGGTTCCATAGTAATATATTCATTACTCCAATCGTTTGAAAAACCGAGTCTCAACATCGTTTTTTTCATTTTGGCGATATTTTCGGTAGTCAGTTCTTCGCACATTTTCCTGAATTCCGCTCTGGGTATTTGATTTTTCGTAATATTGTTTATTTCTTCAACTTTCACTTCTGTTGGCAAACCGTGGCAATCCCACCCTTGAGGGAACATAACATTATATCCGCGCATCCTTTTATACCTTGCAATAAAATCGATATAGCACCAATTCAAAGCATTTCCTATATGGAAATTTCCGGTAGGATACGGCGGCGGCGTATCTATTATATATTGCGGCCTTTTATTATCGTCCCAATCAAAATAGTAAATGGACGGATCCCATAATTCGACCCGCTTCTGCTCTATTTCATTCGTATTATACTCTTTCGGTATATCTTTCCCCATCTAATAAACACCTGAACTTGATAATGTTTTATTTTTTATTATTTTCTTCATTTTTATTTCATTTTTTTCATTTTTAAATGTCGCTTTCTTTTTATTATATTATTTATTATAATTTTATTATAATTTGCGACTCATGTTCCGGAATCCCAGCTTTCCATATACTTTTTCTGTTTATCCGATAATGTATCAATTTCGATTCCCATCGATTCCAATTTTAACGATGCTATTTTTCTGTCGGTTTCTTCCGGCATTTTATAAACTCCCGGAATTAATTTGTTCTCCGATATATACTTTACACCAAGTGCCTGATTTGCAAAACTCATATCCATTACTTCAGCCGGGTGTCCGTCGCCTGCAGCCAAATTTACGAGTCTTCCCTGTGCCAATACATATATTTTTTTTCCGTAAATTGAATATTCGCAAATATTATTTCTGACTTCTCTTACCGAATCGGCTTCTTTTCCGAACATTTCAACATCAATTTCGACATTGAAGTGACCCGCATTTGAAAGTATGGCGCCCGACTTCATATTTTTTACATGCTCCATTGTCAAGATATCTCTATTTCCCGTTGCCGTTACAAAAATATCTCCAATTTTTGCGGCATCTTCCATTTTCATAACGGAGTAGCCGTCCATTCTTGCTTCAAGTGCTCTTATCGGGTCCACTTCCGTTACTATAACCGATGCCCCAAGGCCTGCAGCATTTTTGGCAATTCCTCTTCCGCACCAGCCGTATCCTCCTACCACTACGTTTTTACCCGCAACGAGCAAATTGGTGGTTCTCATAATTCCGTCCCACGCCGACTGTCCGGTTCCGTATCTGTTGTCAAATAAATATTTCGTATATGAGTCGTTTACGGCAATTACCGGGATGTGAAGCGCCTTTTCGGCATGCATTGCTTCAAGTCTTTTAACTCCCGTTGTGGTTTCTTCACAAGCGCCCGAAATCGTTTCAATCATTTCGGGCCTTTCTTTGTGAATTTTAAAAATCAAATCGGCACCGTCATCTATTATCAAATCGGGAGAAAAATCTAAAACGCTGTCCAACGCTTCATAATATTCTTTATTGGAACAACCGTACTTTGCAAAACATTTAATTCCCTTTTTATTATTCAAAGCCGCCGCAACGTCATCTTGCGTACTTAACGGATTGCATCCTGTAATTGCAACTTCGGCACCTCCGGCAACCAATGTTTCAACCAAAACGGCCGTTTTTGCCTCAACGTGAAGAGCCATACCGATTTTTCGACCCTTAAACGGCTTTTCGGAAACGAATCGTTTTTCAACCTTTTCAAGAACAGGCATGTGATTTCTGGCCCACTCTATCTTTTTATCACCGGATTTAATATCTGCCATATATATCAACTTTTTTAAATAATAAAAACATTTTAAAATAATAAAAAAAAATTAAATTTTAAATAATTGAAAATCATAAAAATAAAAATCATAAAAATAAACTAT
>JGI24707J26582_10004128_pt1 | contig 10148 bp, 11 predicted proteins | sample BioPla1DNA1_FD_26582 | JGI IMG/M metagenome (IMG submission 26582) | reverse complement strand
AACTTCGATATACCAATCATTACCGGTGGCTGTTAAAAACTCATCAAATTCCATCGGATAGACATAAATAGTTTGAAAATCCGATTTCAATTCTTCTAAAATCGGATTACTAGAGATGGCAATAATATAAGGATAGGCTTCTGTCTTTTGTATATTAATGATGGATCTTATTATTTNTGGAGAGGATGGTATTTCATCCAATATTAATATACGGCTATCTGATAATGCTTCATCTTTATTTGGGATNAAAGAATCTTGTATTATTCTCTTACTTAAGCCTTTATCCTGTTCAAAGTTAAGATANGTAATCTGCTCATAGAAGGATTTGGCAAAGTCATAAGCTAGGTAGGTTTTGCCTACGCCCTTAGCACCTATAAGCAGAATTGGTTTCTTACTTCTTTCACCATTGTCTTTCCATTCAATTAATGTGTTAATGATTTTTCTCTTCAAAGAAAGTTACCCCTTATGTCTTAGTTTCGTTAACAATTCCGTAAAATAATCTGGAAGTGGTGCAGTAAATTCAACATACTCCTTTGTAGTTGGATGAATAAAACCAACTAGGCTGGCATGAAGAGCCTGTCCCTCCAGTTGAAAACGAGCTTTGGCAGGTCCATACACGGTATCACCAACGATAGGATGATGAATACTTGCCATATGAACACGTATTTGGTGCGTACGGCCAGTTTCCAAGGAGCATTCTATATAGGCATACTTGTTAAGATTCTCTAGTACTTTATAATTGGTTGCTGCGTACTTTCCATTCTTATAATTGATAGCCATCTTCTTTCGATCCTTAGGATGTCTACCAATCGGTGCTTCTACTCTTCCACTATCTTCTTTAAATGTTTGGTACACGATTGCCTGATAATGACGGGTTACCGATTGGTTTTTGAACTGTTCTGCAATAAATTGATGGGCCTTATCATTTTTACATGTTACAATAACCCCAGTTGTGTCACGATCGATCCGATGAACGATACCAGGGCGTTCATCCCCATTGATTCTGGATAACTCACCATTACAGTGATAAAGTAATGCGTTCACTAAGGTACCGGATTCATGTCCGGCTGCAGGATGAACTACTAATCCTTTGTGTTTATTTATAACGATTATATCCTTATCTTCATAGATAATATCAATCGCTATGTCCTGTGGGAGGATTTCCGCCTCTTTTGGTATTGGAACATATAAAAATACCTTTTCACCAGTTTTGACCTTTAAATTCGATTTTACGGCCTTTTGATCCATCAATACTTTGCCATTTTCAATCAATTTCTGAATATGATTACGGGAAAGATCTTCCTGAACCTGAGAAAGATATTTATCGATACGAATACCATTAAAATCTTCTTCTACTATTAGCTCGATTATCTGATGCTCTTCTGTCGAATTATTAATGAAGTCCTCTTCCATAGGTACCTGATCCTTTCCGTTTTTGCGTAAATGTTAGTGATATAAGACTAGTCAACACTTGCTTTCTTATTTTACAATCTGGATGTATTATCCTTCTATGTTATCTTTCTTTTTACCTTTAAAAATCTGATCAATAAAGGCTAGATCTTCGTCTTTATAGTAAAAAACCGCAAGAATTATAAGCAGAATTGCTGCTACCGTTACATAACTATCTGCTACATTAAATACAGGGAAATTTATTAATTCGAAATATATAAAGTCAACAACATATTGATTAACAAATCGATCAATCATATTTCCAATAGCACCTGCTCCGATAAATACAAAGATCAGCTTAAGATACTTAAACCTTGGTTCCTTTGGAATATGAATATATACGAAAAATAATGCTGCTAGTATAAATATTGTTACTATGCTAAGGATATTCGCCTTGCCCTGAAAAATCCCCCATGCAGCGCCGCTATTTTCATGATATTGTAATTTTAATATATCTGATAATATTGTAATCGGCCCATTTTCCTTAAGAGTAGTTACTGCCCAAAACTTTGTTAGCTGATCCAATGCTATTAATATAATCAAATAAATAAAATGTCGTATACGTTCTTTCATTATAATAACCATACCTTTCCTCACCCTACAAGCAACTTTACTTGAGGTTTTTAACTAATGTATAGAAACGGATTGAATTGCCTCGTAGATTTCATCCTCCGATACTGTTGTATCAATAATACCTTTACCAATTGGTTTAAGTAGGATGAACTTGATATGGCCTGCATCCATTTTCTTATCAAGTTTTGTTGCCTTTAATACCTTATTGATTTCTATTCCAGTAACCGTAATTGGTTGATAGAAAGCTTCTAAAGTATTCTTAAGATCATCGTAGGTCTCTTGGTTGATATAGCCTCTTTTTAATGAAATAAACGCTGCAGCTACCATCCCAATCGAGATACATTCCCCATGAAGCAAGTCAAAATTCTTAATCTTTTCAATTGAATGTCCAATGGTGTGACCAAAGTTTAATATAGCGCGTACTCCAGTTTCCTTTGGATCCTCTTCTACAAATGTCTTCTTAATCTGACAACTACGATATATCATTTCCGCAAGAATATCAAAATCCTTGTCCTTAATCTGCTTTTGATGTTCTTTAATCCATCTATAGTATTCTTCATCTTTTATCAGTCCATGCTTAATGATTTCACTCATTCCGGAATAAAAATGGTTTGGCTCCAATGATTGTAGAGTAGATAGATTCATATAAACTAGCCTTGGTTGGTAAAAGGCTCCTATCATATTTTTATAGCTATTGAAATCTACTCCAGTCTTACCACCAATACTAGAATCAACCATTGCTAGTAGGGAGGTTGGAAGCTGAACAAATCGAATCCCCCTTAGGTAAGTTGCAGCAAGAAAACCGGTTAAATCTCCTACAACTCCTCCTCCTAAAGCAATTAAAACATCATTTCGATCAAATCCTTCAAGGATTAACTGATCATAGCAAGCTCTAACTGTGTCTAGGTTCTTACTTTTCTCTCCTGCTGGAAATACATACGTATGAATGGATTTGGCTATCGGTTGCAGTACATCTGTAATCTGCTTGGTATATAGCTTACCAACCATACTATCAGTAACAATCATGAACTTGCGATTACCCATATCCAAGGATTTCAGCATCTCTGCTAAATGACTATAATCCTGTTCAATTCTAATTTCATATACTTGTTGTTTGTCAACATTTATATCCAGTGATTTATTAACTCGTTTCATTTAAAAATGCATAACCACATCTTCTTGAACTTTGGTTATGCTATCCTCCTTATAATTCATCTTAAGCTAGCAAATATCTAACAATACATATATCCAAGCCATCTTTGACGACTTGCGCAGACGAGTTGATATTGTGAAATTCTAAGTATAAAGCAGAACCTTTATCGAATATCGTCCTTTTTTTGTCTTATAGGATGTACCTGCATAGATAAATTTGCCATATCCACGTACTGATATAACATCATTTTCTTTTAATTCATAGCTATTCGATAATACTTCTTTACTATTCACATATACCTTACCGCCTTCAATTAGTCCACTTAAACTGCTTCTGGATCTTCTAAAAGCTATGGAAAGAATACTATCCAAACGGATGGAAGATACGGTGCCAGTGATTTCCTTTAATTTGGGTTCATAATGAAAATCATTCTGATCTATGATAGAAGTATCAACCATTGTATGCTTTATTTTTATTAAATTGTCTGTAATAAACGAGCTAATTGAAGGAATACATAATAGATAACCTTTATTTTCCTCAATTAGGATATCGCCCACTTTACTTCGATCAATTCCAAGGTTTAATACGGCACCTAAAAAGTCACGGTGGGTCAAGTTATCGCTAAATTTCTTATTCCTAGGTTTAATCTGAATGCAGGTAATAGGGAAAGTAACTTCTTCTTGCTTCGAAATTCGCTCGTCACCACAAAAGCAAATCATCTTCCTTTCTGCATTTGAATAACCTCCATAGAGATAATATGGGACTGCTGGTAATTCATTTTTCATACTAAGAAAAATGTTTTGCTCGTTTAGATTTAAAAAATCAGAGAATACGCAGATACCTCTATAATAACTTGTATTTGCCAAGTCTTTTAGGTGTCTGCGCAATATCTGTTCCTCTTTGTTTGTATTCATATTGTCTTCCTAAAATTGTGATTGAAATGTCGGGGGTTCAAAACCATTTTCTTGAATAATATCAAGGTAGTCACCTGAGATATCTACTGTATCCGGAGAAACGATAAAAATACAGTTTGAGATTCGATGAAGCTTACCGTTAATCGCATAAACTGAACCGGATACAAAATCCATGGTACGTTGCGCTAATTTATCATCGAAACCTTCTAAATTAATAACTGTTGCTCTTCCGGAAAGTAACATATCACAGATTTCTTGAGAATCTTCAAAGGAAGTAGGTTTCATAATACATACCTCAAGTCCTCTGGAAGTAGTTCTAATTGGAACAACTTTACTTGCACTACCCCTTTCCATCCTAGACACCCTCTCCTTCTTACCGTCACTGGTCGCAGTAGCCGGTGAATTTTTCATGAACTTAACCTCGTTCATTTCTGCTTTTTGTGCTTTTCTTTCCTGACGTAATGCCTTTTTGAGCTCTTTTTCTTCCTCTTCTTCTAGATAATCTTCGTAATCATCATCTTCTGTTAGTTTCATGGAATTTAAAAAATTCTTTAAAATGTTCGCCATTAAACTGTTCTCCTATCTTTACATTTCTAATTACTTAGATTATATTCTCGTTTACCAAATATGCCTGTTCCAACTCGTATCATAGTTGAACCTTCTTCGATAGCTACTTCGAAATCGCCGGTCATTCCCATGGAAAGTATATTAAAGTAACTAGAAAAATTACATTCTATGTTTTCACAAATCGGGCCATTTTTCTTTAACTTGTCCCATTGTTTGCCTTTATCATCATTATCAATGTTTTTGGTTTTGATGTCAACATATAATTCTCGCAATTTCTTGAAATACTCCCTATTTTTCTCGGGATTCTCGTTATTTGGTGCGATTGTCATCAATCCTCTGACACGGACATGGGCCAATTTACCTATTTCTTGGATTAGCGGTAAAGCTTCTTCGACGGCAACGCCATATTTTGTCGTTTCACCTGATACATTAACCTCTACTAATATATCAGATAGAACGTTTTTCTTTGCTGCTTCTTTTTCTATTTGTAAGGCAAGTCGTAAGGAATCAACAGAATGGATTAAACTTACCTTATCCACGATATATTTAACTTTGTTCCTTTGTAAATGTCCAATTTGATGCCAAGAAATAGTATCAGCGTATTCATCCACTAATTCTTCATATTTTTTAGTAAGCTCCTGTACCTTATTTTCACCAAAGTGGCGCATGCCACAATCATATGCTTTCTTAATATCAGAAATAGGTTTTGTTTTGCTAACTGCAATTAAAGTAACCTCAGATCGGTTTCTACCGGCTCTATCACAAGCTTTTTGTATTCGCTTTTCAATATCTAATAAATTATTCTTTAACAAATTATTGCACTCCCTTTAAGTTAATCTATATAAGTCACCATAATTATTATTATACATCATATCCTACTATTTAGTAGATAATGGCTTGATCCACTGCAGTACTTCCATCCAAAGCAATATGATCATAAGCCGCCAACCCGCCCGGTGTATTCTTTGATATAATATAATATTCAATGTCTTCATAAAGAACTTCGATACGCTTGAAAACTGAATAGCCTGTGTTTACACAGTATACCCCTGTTAATGTGCTCATTGGTGAAAGTGTAAAACGTCCTAAATTACTATCAGATACAATATTTGTTCCAACCTCGAACAATTCCATATCCACATAACCATATACTTCGTCCTCATAGTAGATATCGGTTGGTACAAAATGATAGGTTATTTCCCCATTTTTTGAGTAGGTTTCTTGAATTAAACCGCGTTCACCACTGTCACCGCCTTCGGTAAAGTACTCCAATGGTACAAGGTAGAAATTTTTATCAATAATTGATGTTTTAGGAATTTTTAATCCTTCAACCTTATTAATATGAAGATCCACTTCTAGGAAACGATCCTCCAGATAATTATCCATGTACTTTTTTAGGGTAAGTTTAGCATAAAAGTCAGGACCTCTTTGTAGTAAGTTAAGATCTGCCCTTGCTTCTAAGTCGTCTTTTAAAATAGTTATATCAATATGCTCCTTCCCATTCAGTATAGCATACTGATCAGCTGTAAGTGGTAATAAAATGGACCAGATATCAGAGGTAACTATTTTATAGACTGGGCTATTTTGAGGCAACATAGTTGTAGAACGAAGGCTTGTCCTATTATAATTCTCCAGATTAAACAGATCCATGGTAATCGTATCTTCACTTATGGTTTCATAGGAATCTAGATAATAGGATATTACACCGCTATCCTTGCTGGAATACATATTGTATGAGTAATCCAATCCAGTTTCGTCCTGTATGGTTTGTCCATGCTTTACCATAGTACTGTTCAATAAATCCAATACAAAACTATCCGCTTCTTCTTTAAAATCGTAAACAGCAGAAAAATTGCTTGTAGAAAAATCTTTTTGAAACAACTTAATCTCATACTTTATTTCAGCATTATCTTTTTTAGATAAGGTGATTGGGACATCTCCACTTAATATGACATCAACAACTTGTCTGCTTTCATCTAAAGCATAAACAGGGGCGTTTTTTGAAACTCTTGCACCGTCTTTTTGAAAATATGATACATAGCCTGCTTGCTCCGATGTAATGACCTTTTCCTCGCGTAATATAAGTCCCGTTATACGATTATCTTGTGCCATTGAGCCTTCATGAACCTCATAAATAGAGATGTGATTCTTTGTCATATATATGTAAACATGGATAACGATGTATATTAACAAAACGATAAAAACAATAATACCAATATTTAGACTTCTGCGTTTTTTAAATTTTACTACTTTCCGATTGTTTCTCAAGCTTTCGCCTCCTAATCCGGTATTCTAGTATATTATACTTATTAATTCATGTTTTTTAAAGTCCTATTTAACATTGAGGTAGAAAATTCTCCACTCTATAGTACATATTTCCTATGTTTTCGAACATTCTATGGAAAAATTCATATAGACTATTAATTTATTTTCAATTTACAGAATACTATTACTTGATGTATAAATTACAAAAAAGAGGCAAAAATAAGAAAAGAACAGATTCTCTTATCATAATCTCTGTTAAGAGTGTCACAAGGTTAAAAGGAGGAAGCAAAATGAAAACTTTAGATTATATTGCACTGACTTTAGTAGCTATAGGTGCCATCAATTGGGGTTTAATCGGTTTTTTTAGTTTTGATTTAGTAAGAGCAATATTTGGGGATATGACCTTGATTTCTAGAATTATTTATGCTTTGGTTGGTATCTCTGGGCTATATTCGCTAAGCTTTTTCGGAAGATTGAGAAACGAATAAGACAACGAATAAGAATTAAAATGAGGGTATTGAAAAGATTTTCTTCCGAAATAACTTGTTGGAAGAAAATCTTTTTCTATACCCTCATGTATATGTTTTAATATGGATATTAAATTTATAAAAAATATAAGTTTAATCTAAAAAATATTAGGATTTACAAGGATACCGTTACATACTTCTGAATACTTTCTGGTAGTTGATCATAATTTCTAGATAAACTTATAATAAAGTCGACCTTAAAATGATCAGACATTTTAGAAAGCTTACCTAACACTTCCTCTAATATTTCATTATTGCTTATATAGGCGATTTTTAAGAAACTATCAAGAAATACAGCTTGCAGATCATGATCACATGATATGATACCATCAATATAACCTAGAAATTCACTATAATTGCTAATAAAATGATCCTGTACATTAACCAATCGTATCTTATTACTTAGTTCGTACATATGCTTGTTGCTTTTGTCAAGATAAACAATGTTTCCGTGTGCAGCTTTCGCTTCGTTATTAGCTTTCTCGATAAGGATTTTTGTCTTACCCCTACCTTTTTCACCAGAAATAATCTGTATCATTGTAATCTCCTCCTTATGATGGGCGCAACGTTAAATTTGCTATGCCAAATATTTTTGTACTATTTGTATAGAAATTAGTTCCTTGTAATTTAATTATAGTACAATTATATTATAAAGACAACTATTAAATTCCATTCTTAGTTAATATTATTAACAAAGAAAATGATATTTAATTCACAAATCAAAATAAAGTTAATTTTTAGCTATTTCCTATAGTATTTAAGGAGAATTACAAATAAATTTAGAGGAAATGCAATTAACCATGTTCAGGAGTTTGATTATTCGGTAATAGTGGATAATATTTGTGACATTTCGGAATATAGCTGATCTCCACTGGAAGCTTTAAGTATTAGAGATATGTATTGCGCACTATTATCTTTAGATAATAATATCAAGCAATTACCAGCTTTAAATGTAGTACCAGTTTTCCCACCAATAATTTCAAGGTGTTCAATCAAATCAGTTTTACCATTTAGATATCGATTCGTTGTAGCAAAGGTTTTCTCCAAATTATTACCGTCCTTATCTGTATAAGTAACGGTATAAGATGGTGTATTTATGATAGAAAGAAAGGTATCATACGGAATTAATTCATTAAAAATAAGATAGAGATCGTAAGCTGTAGTGTAATGGTTATCATCATGAAGACCATGAGCATTCACAAAATTCGAATGAACAGCACCTATTTTTTTGGCTTCCTCATTCATCATTTTAGCGAATCCTTCTTCACTGCCACCAATATGTTCAGCAATTGCAATTCCTACGTCATTACCAGAATATATTAGAAGTGCATTAAGCAAAGCTTCAAGGGATACTATATCCCCTTCTTTAAATCCGCAAAGTTTAGCGCCACTCTCAGTAATATGAGATGCATTATAGCTTACTGTAACCAAATCCGTTAATTCACCATAACGTAATACAATTAGGGCTGTCATAAGTTTGGTAAGACTGGCAGGATAAAGCTTTTCATAAACATTATCTGCGTGAATGATTTCATTATTTGTAATATCAATGAGTAAACTTGCTTCTGAAGATCCTAACGTATCCTCTGTATAGTTTTCTTCTTCGCTAATTATTGCAAGATTCTTAGCAAAGAAATCAGCCTCCATTAACTGGCTATCAAATGTAAAACCAGAGGAAGCTTTCATTTCTTTAAAGGCAAGCATTTCCCCGGAGGTTTTTTGACATCCGCCGAAAGAAAGGCATGCAAGTAATATTAAACTAATTAATTTATTTTTCATTTGAATTTATTCTCTCCTTTACTTTATGACAAGATAAAACCATTTCTTCTTGTCATGGTAAGAAGCCGAACCTATATTAAGCCTTATATAACTCTCGCCAGTCTAAATCTCCACGGTCCAAAGCTTTGATCAAAAGTTCTGCTGTCGCAAGATTAGTAGCTAGAGGAATATTGTGCTTATCACACAATTGAAAAATATTATTGATATCTGGTTCATGGGATTTCTTTGTGAGAGGATCCCTTAAAAAGATGACTAAATCAAGTTGATTGTGTGCTATCTGAGAACCAAATTGCTGTTCACCACCTAAATGTCCTGCTAGATATTTATGAACAGATAAATTTGTTACTTCTTCGATTAAACGTCCCGTTGTTCCAGTGGCGAAAAGTGTATTCTTACTTAAAATACCACGATAAGCAATGCAGAAATTCTGCATCAACTTTTTCTTAGCGTCATGGGCGATCATTCCAATATTCATATTTTCAACCCCCTGTTATTTTTTATTTACCACAATCAGCGTTATTACAATAGATTGCTATAATAATGCATGTCATTTCGTAAACAGTGGTTCTTATTTCCACCTAAGATGANTTGTGGTAGTGTATTTTTAAATATAAAATTACTTATAAAAGAACTGAATTTCAGTTTTTTATTTTAGACGGATATCACCTTTATTACTTTTATTACCTTTTGTATTATGTTTGTTTTGAATACTAATGTTAAGAATTAATCCTATCGAAATCATGTAACTTAAAAGACCACTTAGCCCGTAACTTAGGAAAGGAAGCGGGATACCGGTATTGGGCAATATTGCAGTAGCTACACCAATGTTGACAAATACCTGGAACATAAACATTGAAGCAATTCCTACACCAATTAGCATTCCCATACGATCCGGTGCATTTTTACCCGCTTTTAAAGCTT
>JGI24707J26582_10004127_pt1 | contig 10150 bp, 11 predicted proteins | sample BioPla1DNA1_FD_26582 | JGI IMG/M metagenome (IMG submission 26582) | reverse complement strand
AAGCGTCACCGAACAGGCAGGAATCTATGCCGGTGAAGGTGGGTTTGACATTGAAGTCGGAGGAAATACCGACCTGAAGGGCGCGGTCATTTCCAGCGATGCCACACCGGATAAGAATAGGCTGTCCACGGATACTCTGACGTGGTCGGATATTCAAAATAAGGCGGAGTATGAGGCATCTGGCTATGGCCTAAACTACTCTTCCGAAGCTGGGGAACAAGGTTCAGGTATAGCACAAGGTATAACCCCAAGCCTCACTCCTACAGTCGAAGGGGATGCAAATAGTACTACGTATTCAGCGATTTCACCGGGTGAAATCATTATTGGCGGGGTAAAAGTTGATCCTAGAATTTCTCGTAATCCTGAAACTGCAGTAAACGCTTTAGCCCAGATATTTGATAAGAAAACTGTTCAAGAGCAACAGGAATTGGCAAGTCTGTTTGGACAAATGGCTTATGAAGCTGTAGGAGAAATAGCAAGAAAGCACCAAATGGAAGCAGGTGCAAAAAACTATGAAGCAGCGATGCTAGAGAAAGAAGATCCGAATAATCCTCAGATTGCCATACTGCGTCAAGAAGCAAACGATATTTTAGCACAATGGGGACAGGGCGGAACAAATAAGATAGCCTTACATGCTCTTGTTGGGGGCATCATGTCCGATTTGTCTGGAAATAGTTTTGGTGTTGGCGCCACTTCTGCAGGAATTAACGAGGCATTACAGAAAGGTTTAGGTGCATGGGAAGAAGAACACCCTGCTCTAAATCAGTGGGCGAGCCTTGTTATTGGAGGTGCGGTTGGCGGTGTAACAGGTGGTAGTGTAACACTATCGGGAACAAAATATAATGCAGATGTACCCAAGCTGCTATTAGGACCTGCAGTTCGTATGCTTCCAGATAGTTGGGTAGACGCTGTATTTAATCCTGGACTCAAGAAACTATTCCAGCAAGTAGATATAAGTGGACTAACACCCAATCAGTATATATGTTATGCAATAGACGGTGGGGAAGGAATACAAGTAAAGGCGGGATATATCATTGATGGGACAGGAAATGTATTTGAAGTCACTGGAGTGGGTGTAGGTGCTTCTGTACTACCTGTTTCAGCAGGGGTAACAGTTGGGATTGTACTGAAGCAGGAGGGATATGGATATAACCAGGACCAAATGCAAGAAGCCATGGAGGGACTTAACGTTGGTTTTAGTTTCCAGGGAGGAATTCAAGGTGGATTATCAGTATCTCCTACTGGTACATGGACTGGTGAAGTTGGTATAATAACTAATGCTGGTGTGGGTGCCGGGGTGACTAAAACTAACTATTTGTTTAATATCTATGATCAGTAATCAGGAAGGAGAGAGCTTGTGAAAAGATGGATGATTTTTTTGCTCAGCGCTGTTGCTGTTTTCATCATAGGATATATGGTTTGGAACAATGAAGACGGGAGGAACAGGGAAGTAAGGATTGTTACAGAATATCAAGCTATCAATCATCCTGAAGGAGCTAAGGTTGCTTACTATGAATTAAATCGAAAAATTATCAAACGATGGATTAACAGTAGATATATATATCCTATTGATAACGACGAAGTGAAGAAATATTATGATCAAGAATTAGTAAGTAAGGGGTGGCGACAAATCCCCTATAATTCAAAGCCTGGAGATGTGGCATATCGTTATATAAAAGACAATTTAAAATTGGTGATAGGATTAAACAAAGACAACTCCTGGACGCTATTTATGGCTTACGTGGATGCGAAGTACTGATCAATAGTACGTCAGGGATTGCAAACTCCATAAAGAGAGGTCAACGGACGTAAAAATCCGCTGACCTCTCTCTTTTTCTCAAGGTGTCGTCTGGTGACACATGATTCAAAGGTAATAGATTACCATTAACAGTACCAATTCAATGGCTTCTGGATAATTCTGGTTTCATCTAAAATGCCTTATACTCATTACTACCACAGTAAGGACACATACCACCATGACCATTAAACGCGCAGTTGGAACAAAAAACGCCGCCACAGTCTTTACATTTACTCAACTGACCACCATATCTTGCATCAGCATGACAATTTGGACATTTTCTCGGATTATCCATTTTGATCGCCTCCTTATTGATAATAATTCTATATTATCAACTTCCGGGGGAGACGAAAACGCCGTTTTCGTCGTCGATTTCATGATTAGACGTATTTTGTATAAATACCGTTAAAGCGTAAATACAGGGTCTAATTGAATCAGAGACGTAAAATAATAATCATTTAATGAACAGTTTTATACCCACAGTGATGACAGATATTGTATATGCCATTAGTACACCGTCAAAGAGGAACCCCAGGGTAAAAAATATTTTTCAAAATCTCAACATTTTATGTTACACACTCCCGATTTTGTAATATTTATATATTAAAATTAAAAAAGGAAAATATTTATTTATAGTACACGCCAACCCGTGAAATATATATATTTATTAATACACCCACAGAGCAAACAGCACACATGCCCTTTACCAGTTTACCCTTTACCAATACAAAATAATAATTATTTACCCATACAAACTCACCTACAGCACAATTTCTATAGATTCAAGCATTATTACCATCCAACCCATTTCTAATCATTCCGGAAAATATTTTTCAAAAATCACAAAAACCATGTTACACATCCCAAATTTTGTAATATTTATATATTAAAATTAAAAAAAGGAAAAATGTTTATTTATAAGCACAAATACAATAAAAAACATATAGAAAACAAAACACGTGCGCAACGCAGTGGAGCACACGCGCAGCGTAAAACAGTCGAGTCACACAACTCGGCTTTATTTTTTTATATTCCCGAAAAATTTTTGTAAAGATTATTCCTCCGTATGTGTTTAATATGACGATTTCACCACCACAAAAAAAATAATAAAAACGGAGGATTATACCATGAAAAGAAAACCAATGACACCCGAAGAACTAAAGGCAGAGGAAGCATGGGAAGCACTTGGCAAATTACGCACATCGCCGATTACCGGGATGATATTGACCCCGGAAGAGTATGAGCAGGAACAAGCGGAATACAAAATTATCCTGGAAGAACGTAAGCGTCTCGCGGAAGACCGGGAGAATGTGAACTGTTGGAAACGACAGGATTTTGAGACCCTAAACACTCTACTCATGAAATACAAACAAAGCGGCGACCAGACCTATTTTAACCAGGCATGGGACAAGTATTTGAAAGATCTAACCAACGTGTACCTAAATAAATACGTCATGAAAGGACTCACCGCAACCGCCAAACGACTCTTCCTGGTCGATCACCGGTATTATGAATTACAGGACGTTCTTTATCCCGTGTTAATCACCGCGATCAACAAATGGACACCCAATGCACCGGACAGAAATACCAGGGATTTCGCAGCGTATTATCAACAGGCGGTAAGGAATTTCACCGGCAATATCAATAACCGTTTCAACTACAAAACCTACCAGAATGTATCCATACACAATCTGGATTTTAACAACGAGGGGGAAATGACCATGATACTGCAAGCAGAACCAACCTTGAAAGCGCATTTCGAACGCCGCACCGATTTAGACATGATCATTATGGACAAGTACGTCGAAGAATTTATGAAAACCCGACTCACCAAAGAACAAAGTATGTTATTAGGGTTACTCGTAACCGAACGTCTACCCGTTACCGAAATCGCCAAATACATGAAGACCAGTCGCATGACCGTATACCGGAAAATCGCAGAACTTAGAACACTATGGCTACAATACGAAGAAGGGAGCAATTAACATGAAAGAACAAGATATTTGTCCAATATGCAAAAAAGACTTCAGGGGTCAACCTAAGAGTAGTATGCGGTTAACGCAACACATTCGCAAGAAAGAAGACCCCTTCCACCAGTTATTGAGTCAATACACCAAACGATGGCCGGCAGCACCCTATTTTATTGCCATGATGGAGCTAAAACCGCAAATGGACAAATTAATCGAAAAATACGGACCGCCAAAGCATTATGCGGAAGAGCACGTAATCCATGAAGAAGATCCATTTCTGGCGGAGGCAAACGACTGGGATGAAATAACGGGCAAATAAAGAGATCAAAAAGCTGCTTTATCCAAGAGCAGCTTTTTGTGCAATTTTACCACCCCATAGAAAAAATCACGAAAATGTCTGGCACCACAAAGAATGTCCCTCAAAACACGGGACATTTTTTGTGGCGTTTATCATGTATCACAAATAAAATGTGATACTTTGGGAATATGTTCACGAGTATAAACAGGATATACCTTCGTATAACATTTCAATTGAGTTTTCTAGAATCCGTTTACGTCGAATGTATTACAATATATAATTATTATCTAACAAGATACGTTTAATATGAGGTGAGAATATGGAACTTGTTGAACCAATACGCAATAAAAAACAGATTGAAGCATTGAAGAAATATTTACGAGGTCAGAATATCCGTGATTATCTACTCTTCGTCCTCGGAATCAATTCCGGTTTACGTATATCCGATCTACTCAAATTAACCGTCGAGGATGTTCAAGAGAAAGACCGCATTCGTATTCGTGAACATAAAACAGGTAAGATGAAAGATTTCCCCCTCTCCGAAACCTGTAAAAAGGCAATAAATGAATATCTAAAAACAACCAAGTTAACTGGCAGTTATTTATTTACCAGTCGTAAAGGTGGTAAACCTATCACCCGGATACAGGCATATCGCATATTAAATGAAGGTGCGCAACAAGTGGGCATCACGGAACCAGTGGGAACCCATACATTACGCAAAACCTTTGGCTACCATGCATACACCAATGGTACAGATATTACCAGAATACAAAAATTACTCAATCACTCGGCACCCAGCGTGACATTATCCTATATAGGCATCACCAAAGAAGAACTCGATAACGTATATATCAGTCTGAATTTATAAGGGGAGGATGACTTATTGACCCCAAAGGAATATCAATATTGGATTGAGCATGTAAGGAAAAACTATTTATCTCTTCCCGATATTACCATCAAAGATATGTCTAACTGGCGTCATCGATCAGTATTGGCGAAGGCGTTGGCAAGAACCGGAGAGTATAAACCGGCAATAGAACTGTTTCAATCAATCTTAGACATTACCGTGAATGGAAATGAAGATGATGATTCCAGTCTCTCTGATGTAGAAGATAAGGTATGGTGTTTGAAAGAACTGGCGATAATCCTCTGGCGGACAACAGGAAGTCGTAAAGAAGCAATTCAATTCATGGAAGAAGCAACAAAGTTGCTAACGACATATCCGCAGCAATTTACATTTCTCGATAAATGTGAAGTATGGCGTGAAATCCAGGAATTTATCTATTTCACCTCCAAGGGGAAAAGTCTTAAGTAGCGGAAATTAATTATTCAGCCTTGGGGTGAGGTCTTACCATCACAAGTGGCAAAATAGGTGTAACGGGTGTAAAGTTTTTTAAAAAACGGATACGCTTTACACTTCTATAGCAACTTAAATCATCTGTCGTAAATAACCGTTATCATTGCAGTTAACAAAACAGTGTCTGTGGTGACGCTATGCGATTAAATAATAATCAAATAAGCTCATGGAAGACTCAAACCTCTGTCAACTGTTTGGCACAGGTTATTTTTTGTCCCAAAGCACGGATATAGCGGTTTACACAGAAATTCCGACTGGATACGATGAACTATATATTTACAATAAATGGGGGTGTCAGATATGGAGAACGTAAATCCGCAAGGCAATAGCTGTAAAAGATTCTATTCCGCAAAAGACGATGATGGCTCAGGCACTTGTCCAAAGTGTAGACCGAACGACAATATTGGCTTTTCCATCGAAGAATTAATCCAACCGGGGAAACGTGGCATTACAAACTTTCAAATGATTCCTGCGATTAAAGCGGCGATGGCCGACAAAGATTGTGCTATTCAAAAGCTAAAGCTGTTAAGGCAAAATTACCTTTACGTCTATGACAACTCAATCAAATATTTAAAGAAACACGAACGAGAATTTATTAATGACCATATGTAAAACTTAGTTTTAAACGCAATTCTAAGGTCTGATGAGGGAAATCCTATCAGACCTATATTTTTGTCTTAATCATACTTTATCTCGTTAAATGATAATTATTTAAAAGGCCGTTTACGTTTTACCCGGCACGAATTACGATTAAAACAAGATTCTGTCACAATAGAGCATAGATAGGCTGCTGCGCCTTTGCGGGCCGGAAACGGCTGACGCTCTTCTATGAAGGTTGCCGGTATGATTTATGATGACAAGCAAAGGAGAGTGGTGATTAATTTATCCCAAACAGAGATTAGCGTATTGTGGTATCGATATCCATAAAGACACTCATACCGCAGTCGTTATCGACTGTTGGATGAACATCCTCGGAGAAATTACCTTTGACAATCGTCCGGGGAAATTCGATCAATTCATCCGTGATGTGAAAAAAATCAGCGGAGATTTAACCCCGATGTTTGGACTGGAAGACACACAAGGTTATGGACGAAATCTCGCCATGTATCTTATAAGAAAAAAATTCCCTGTAAAAAGCGTAAATTCCGTCTACACCAAAGTTGTGCGGTTAAGTGCTCCCACTGTCTTTAAAGATGATTCCTATGACGCATATTGTGTAGCGCGTAATCTGCGCGATATGCTGGATAAACTGCCGGATGCAAATCATGAAGACATATTCTGGACAATACGACAGATGGTAAAACGACGGGATTCCTTATCCAAAAGCGTATTAAGGCTTCACCTCCAATTACATGGACAATTGACCCATCATTATCCCAGTTATAGAAAATTCTTTACGCTGGTAAGCTGTCCAACAGCACTCTACTTCTGGGAACATTACCCTTCGCCTCGACATTTGCAAGGCGTTACCCCTGAAGAATTAGCTTCAGAATTACGCAAGATTGGTGGAAATGCCTGTTCGACGAGCAAGACCAAAAAGATATTATCCCTTGTGGAAACAGACTGCGATATTGTAAAGGAATATCAGGAAGAACGGGACTTTATTGTCAAAAGCATTGTAAAGGAAATCCGCTACAAACATGAAGAAATCGCGGAAGTGGATAGACAACTGGAAAAGATCATGCCACAAACAGGCTATAAGCTGGAGACGATGCCAGGGATTAATTTAAATACAGCGAGTCATATTGTATCCGAGGTTGGAGAGATTAACCGTTTTTCCAATGCGGATAAATTGGCACGCTTTGCGGGCGTTGCTCCCGTACATTTTTCATCTGCCGGAAAAGGGAAAGAAAAAAGAAGCAAACAAGGCAGTCGCTTATTAAATGCCACACTTTATTTTCTCGCCGTTCAACTGGTGTCTGTAAGAGGCGGAAAACCAAGAAATCCAGAATTTCATACATATTTTCATCGCAAAGTCAGTGAAGGAAAGAAAAAGTCCCAAGCCATCATTTGTATTCAACGTAGATTAATTAACATCATTTACGGGATGATGAAGAACAGGAGAGAGTATAAGCTTTTAAAGGATTAATTTGGCATTTGTTGAAATTGAAATATATATCTTTCACGCTAATATTATGACCTTTAACAGGTAAATGGGATTTATTTTGGCTGTTTCTCTATCTTATGAAGGGTGCGGTCATTGCCAGCGACGCAACGCCGGATAAGAATAAGATTAGTACGGATACGTTGACTTACTCTGATATTCAGAATGAGGCGGAGTATGAGGCAAGTAGTACGGGAGTTAGTTTAGACGTAATAGATGGCAAAATAGGAATGCCAAAAGTTACTCCAGGTATGCCCGTTAGTGGTGATGCTGACAGTACTACGAAATCAGCAATTTCTTCGGGAGATATCGTTGTACGCAGTAATCCTGACACGGATCTATCGAAAATTAGTCATGATACAGAAAATGCAAGTCAGACCCTGGCTAAAATCTTTGACAAGAAAAGCGTTGAGGAACAGCAAGAATTAGCTAAAGTTTTTGGTGAAGAGGCTTATAAATTAGTCGGCGATATTTCACAAAAATATCAAAAAGAAAAATTCAATACTGATGTTGATGCAATTACACTAGAGTTAGAGGCAAAAAAGGCTGAGGAAAATGGTAATGTCGAAGAGGCCAATAAGCTAAGAGAAAAGGCAGCACAGCTAAAAACTAGATCGGAAGAATTATCGATATGGGACGAGGGTGGTAAAGCAAAGATAGCATTACACGCACTTGTAGGTGGTGTAATGTCGACCATGGGAAGCGGATCTTATGGTTCAGGGGCGCTATCTGCTGGTATTAATGAGTCCCTACAAGATGAAATAAGCAAGCTTCCTCCAGAGTTGCGTTCTCTAGGAAGTGCTGTAATAGGAACTGCTGTATCTGAAGCTGTAGGCGGCGACGGACAAAGTGGAGCTGCGATTACCACATCAGCTGCTGAAAACAATTTTGGTCTACATAAGCTTTTAGATGAACTAAAAAATATAGCTTTTGGATCATTAGTAGACTATGGAGCGAGTTGGATAACTGGGGAAGAATTTGACTTAATGCAGTCAATACTGGCGAATAGTTCTTACAATGATATTGTTCAAGTATCTGCTAAAATCAAAAGTGGAGATCACATCGGGGCTCTTGAACATTCAATTGCATTAGGGGCAAGCGTTGGTGTTGGCAAGAATGTAGAGAAACTAAACCAACTCGCGGAAAAGGTTAGAAAATATAAGGGGTCGAATAAAGCTGTTTTCAATGCTGGAAAAACTACGATTGAAGACATTGCTGCTAATCCAAAAGCTTTGAGTGGCAAATCAGCAGAAGAGGTTGCCCAAATGCTTAGGGAAGCGGGGTATGATGTTACGGTTCAAGCTTCAAAAAAATCTACCTCTGGTGCACAAATTATAAAAATTAATAATCCAGGCGAGGGTAGAAATATTACTCAGGTACAAGTATCACCAGGTGGTGGAAGACACGGGGCAAATCCGTATGTAAAAATTAGTACAAGTGATCAGGGGATAATTAAAGTAGTTGATGGTGCGGAAGAAATTTACAAAACAGACGGTGCGGAAACAGCTAAAATAATATTTACTGGAGGTAAATAAATATGATTGACCTAGATGCGCCCATAGTTCCTTGGGATGGGATCGGAAATATAAAGCTCTATTCCACCATTGACGAGTTGAAAGAAATTGTTGAAGACAAGGATACAAGAATATTTGAATACTATGAAAACCTAGTTAGATATGAGGTCCCAGGAAAAATTTATTTGTTTTTTAACCTAATTAATGGGAAACTGTTCAAAATTACAGCATTAGAAAAATATCGAGGTGCATTGTTTGAACAGATTAGAATAGGCATGCATATTAAAGAAGTTCTGGGAATTGAACCTAGTTTTCAATATGATGAGTTTGAGGAAGTCTATTGCAGCCCTAAGGGAATACATATTGAAACTGATGCTGAACACAACACTGTCCAGTGGATTTCAGTATTTGTAAAAGAATTGGAACAGGAGGATTTTGAGGAGGGGAATTGGTAAGCTGCAACTGACTACAAAATGATGAAAGAATTGACTGCATTTCACTCCAAGTGGCATGGTATGCCAAGTTGACTATGCCATTCATCAAATAGTTTTAAAAAGACTGACTGCATAATGATAATTCTGCAGTCAGCCATCCAAAATGCTCCTAGCGTAGCGGCAGTACCGTCGGAAGCGTCAATGACGCAACTGTCCCTACTGACGCTTTGCGGGGGTGAAACTGAATAGCACCAATGAGGCCAACAGATGTAAAAGTCTGTTGGCCTTTCTGCATTTGTACAGAATTTTTGAAAGGAGAAAAAGATGCTAAAAATAGCGCATGTACACCAAATGGCATCAATCAACGGCTTGCCTGTGGAAGTAATGAACGTGATTCATGAGGCTGTAAGCATTCTTGACAATGAATATGGCGTGAATAGAACTGTTGATAGTGGCGATGGAGGCTTTGTACTGGTCATTGAAAGCAAAGCAGAACTGGCAGCTTTACAGGAAATACGCATAGACGTAACCAGTGACATTCCTGAATATGTGGACGTAATCCATTGCCAGAATGGACAAGTATTTGCCAGTTCATTGATACTGCAGGGAAGTGACTTTGGCATAGTCCTTGTAGTGCCGCTGGATTTTCTAGTAGGGACGAATCTAGAAAAAATA
>JGI24707J26582_10004124_pt1 | contig 10154 bp, 7 predicted proteins | sample BioPla1DNA1_FD_26582 | JGI IMG/M metagenome (IMG submission 26582) | reverse complement strand
TGTTCATATATGAAAAGTGTTGCCTCTTTATTATCACCAATAGCAGTAAAAGTATTTAGTGAAATATTTATAAAATATCCCAAACCATTATTTTCAATAACAATATGTACTGGACTTTTCTCTATAACTTTGCCAGAAATATATTCATACATTTTATCTGATTTTTAATGTTAATTATTTACCCCAACCTTGGGCTGTAATATCAATCTCCTCATTAGCAAGACTAACAATTCTATTTGATTTACTCTCTTCTGTAATATACCCTATTGCAGATGCAATATTTGTAAATAAAATCTCATTTTCTTGAAACTCAGTTAGCGAAACAGTAAATAGAATTTCATAATCTTCGCCACCATTTAATGCAGCAATTAAGGGATTAAACTCCATCTCTTTAGCAGCTTTTAATGTCTCTTGTGCTAAAGGAATTTTATTTTCATAGATTCTGCAACCAACTTTTGACTGATTACTTAAAACAAGAATAGCATTTGCTAATCCTTCTTTAACTGCAATCATAGAGGTTGGCGTAATCTTCAGCTCATTTAGTCTATTAACAAGATCAAGTCGTGCCTCTGGTTTTAGTTGTCTTCTAAGTATGTAATCATTGTCGCCAAGTTCAGGGGTGGCTGTATCTACATCGTTTAAAACTCGTTTTTCTCTTTCTAATAGATGAAGTCCTAAAAGAGAAGCCCCTAAATCTCCAGTTATTAAAACTACATCTGTAGACTTTGCTGAATTTCTATTTACTATCTTATTATTTATAGCTTTACCAAAGGAAGATGCAGAAAGAGTAAGTCCTGTAAGACTTGGAAAAGGTTTAAAACCTAATAGTTCAACATTATAATGGTCGCAAGCAGCTTGAATCCCAGATAGAAGTAAATCTGTCTTCTCTAAATTCATTCTTTTGCTCAAACCAACAGCAATATTAATTTTAGTTGGTATAGAATTCATTGCTATAATGTCTGTAATAGCATTTACCACAAGCTTAAACCCTAAATGTTGAAGTGGTGTATAGATTAAATCAAAATGAATACCTTCTAACATTAGAGTTTGGCTTGTTACTTCTTTCAACTCTTCATCAAAAAGTATTGAATCTTCAGATAAAACATCGCTGTTATTATTTTTAGATTCAGCTATTTTTTTGTTTATATGCTCGATTAAACCATATATGCCAATCTCAGAAAGTGAAGTTTCTTTATTTTTCATTTTAGATAAAATTTTTAATTCAAGAGTGCAAATATAGTAAAAAGAGAACTCACTACTCAATCATACAATACATTATAAATTTATTTTGCTTAAAAAAGCTTATAAACAGCTAATTAGTTGTTCAAATGTTTGGAAAATAGCAGTTTGATATGTAAATTTGCACTCCGATTGAAACCACAGATGAATTTAAGGGGGCTCATAACCCCCTATTTTGTTTATTTTTTATCTTTATATGATTACAAAGCAGCAAATATTGGATGCCATTGAAACTCAGTTAGAAAGCGATGGTTATTTTGTAGTAGATGTTGATGTGAAATCATCAAAAAGAATTGTAGTTTTGATTGATAGTGACCAAGGAGTTCCAATCGAATATTGTGTATCTATATCACGATTAGTTCGTGAGGCCATAGGTGAATCTTTGGATGATTATGATTTGGAAGTTTCTTCCCCAGGCATTGGGCAACCATTAAAAGTATTTAAGCAGTTTCTAAAATGTATAGATAGAGATGTTGAGGTAATACTAAATGATGGTATGAAGTATAGAGGTGTTTTATCATCTGCAACAGAAGAAGAGATAGTCATTCAGGAAGAGAAAAAGGTTAAAATTCCTGGTAGAAAAAAGAGAGAAATAGAAATAGTTGAACACAACTTTTCTTTTGATAATATAAAATCAGTTAAAGAGACTATAAAATTTTAAATCCGACACAATCAGAGCAATGGAAAATATAAACTTGATTGATACATTTTCGGAGTTCAAAAAGAACAAAAGCATTGATAGAGTTGCACTTATTAGAGTGTTAGAAGACTCTTTTCGTAGTGTTTTGATAAGACTTTTTGGAACAGATGATAATTTTGATGTTATTATAAACACCGACAAAGGTGATTTTGAGATTTGGAGAAATAGAGAGGTCGTTGCAGACGAAGATTTAGAAGATGAAAATCTTCAAATTAGTTTAACAGCTGCACGAAAACTTGATGATGATTACGAAATTGGTGAAGAGGTTACTGATGAGGTAAGGTTCGCAGATTTTGGAAGACGAGCTATTTTAACTCTTCGTCAAAATCTTTCAGCTCGAATAATGGAGCTAGAGAATGATGCAATATATAATCATTATAAGGAGCTTGTTGGTAATATCGTATCAGGCGAAATCTATCAAATTTGGAAAAAAGAGATTTTAGTTCTTGATGATGAAGAGAATGAGTTAATTCTACCAAAATCAGAACAAATACCATCAGATTATTTTAGAAAAGGAGACACAGTTCGTGGAGTCGTTTCTAAAGTGGAATTTATTAATAATAAACCAAAAGTTATTTTGTCAAGAACTTCCCCAGTCTTTTTAGAAAGATTGTTTGAAATGGAAGTTCCCGAAATAAATGATGGTTTAATAACTATTAAAAAGATAGTTCGTCAACCAGGCGAACGTGCAAAAGTTGCAGTTGAATCATACGATGATAGAATTGATCCAGTTGGAGCTTGTGTTGGAATGAAAGGCTCAAGAATTCACGGAATAGTGAGAGAGCTAAGAAATGAAAATATTGATGTGGTAAATTACACCACAAATACTCAATTATATATACAAAGAGCTTTAAATCCTGCAAAAGTAAGCAGTATTAAGATTTTTGAAGATACTATGAGCGCTCACGTCTATTTGAAACCAGAAGAGGTTTCATTAGCGATAGGTCGTGGTGGTCTAAATATTAGATTAGCAAGCCAGTTGACTGGTTATGAGTTGGATGTATATCGTGAAACAGAGGAGGGAGAAGAGGAGGAAGATGTGAATCTGGAAGAATTCTCTGACGAAATTGAGGGGTGGGTAATTGATGTATTCAAATCAATAGGATGTGATACCGCAAAATCTGTTTTAGACATATCAGTAGAAGATTTGGTAAAGAGAACAGATTTGGAAGAAGAAACTATTTTAGAAGTGATTTCTATTTTGAAATCAGAATTTGAATAATTCCATTATCTTTGTATAAATTAGATTGAATATATAACTAAGTCAATCTTTTGAATTTAAATAGAAAAATCCTTTTATGGCAGTTGGACAAAGACTAAGTAAAGTAGCAAAAGAATTAAATGTAGGAATATCCACAATTACAGAATTTCTTCAAAAGAAAGGTGTAGATTTGGATACGAATCCTAATACAAAAGTACCAGGTGATGTTTTTGACATTTTAAAGAAAGAGTTTTCTCAAGACTTACACGTTAAAAAAGCATCGCAAGAGCTTATTGATAGAAAATCTAAAGATAAAAAGGAGACTATCTCTATTGAAGAGGAGGTAGAAGAGGTTCCTTTAACTTCGCGTCCAAGCGTGGATATAAAAATTAAAGGAAAAATAGATTTAGATAAACCTACAACTAAGAAAGTAGAAACAGCTAAAGAGAAGCCTGAGGTTAAAAAAGAGCCTGTAGCTAAAGAAAAGTCTAAAACTGTTGAAACCAAAAAAGAGGAAAAAGCAGAGCATATCGCTGTAAAAGTTGATAAGCCAGAACAACCAAAGGTTATAAAAACGATTGACTTAGATGAGAGAAATAAGCCCAAGACTGCTCCTCAACCAAAAAAGGAAACTCCAAAAAAGAAGGTTGAAAGTAAGGACAAAAAGGTAGCTACTGAAAAGTCATCTGAGGTTAAACCTAAACAAGAGAAGAAATTGGAAACTGCAGAAAAAACTCAGCCTGCAAAAGCAGAAAAAAGCAAAGAGGCTCCTAAAAAAGATGAGGATTTTATCAAAACAAGAGTAGAAAGACTTAAAGGTCCTACAATTTTAAGAACTATAGATTTACCTGAAGAGACTAAATCAAGTGATGATCGCAAAAATAGAAGGCGAAAAAGAAGAAGAATCAAAAAAGGTAAAGAAAAAGTCAATATAACGGAGGGTGCAGCAAACCAAAAAGGAGATGCTAAAGGAGGAGAATCAACTTCTACAACTGCAGGTGGAAAACAGCAGCAAACTCAAAGACGCAGACCAAATCAAAAGAAAAGAACTAGAAAAGTTGAAAGACGTCCAGCCAGACCTGAGGTTAGCGAGGAGGACGTACAAAAGCAAATAAAAGAAACTTTAGCAAGATTAACAGCAAGAGGAAGACAGGGTGGAGGTGCTAGATATCGTAGAGATAAACGAGAGCAAGCTACTCAAAGACAGCAGGAGGAACAAAGACAACAGGATTTACAAAAACAAATTCTAAAAGTTACAGAGTTTGTTACAGCTAATGAGTTGGCAAACTTGATGGATGATATTCAAGTAAACCAAATTATTGCAAGTTGTATGAATCTTGGTTTGTTTGTCTCAATTAACCAACGTTTAGATGCTGAAACTATAGTTTTAGTTGCAGAAGAGTTTGGTTATGAAGTTGAGTTTATTAGTGTAGACGTTGCCGAGGCTATTTTAGAAGAGGAGGATAATCCAGAAGATTTATTACCTCGTCCACCTATTGTAACCGTAATGGGACACGTAGACCACGGAAAAACATCACTTCTTGATTATATTAGAAGTGCTAATATTACTGAAGGTGAAGCAGGGGGAATTACTCAGCACATTGGTGCCTATGGAGTAACGTTAGATGACGGAAGAAAAATTACATTCTTAGATACTCCAGGTCACGAGGCCTTTACAGCGATGAGAGCACGTGGTGCGCAAGTTACAGATATTGTAATTATTATTGTAGCCGCTAATGATAGTGTGATGCCGCAAACAGTTGAGGCAATAAATCACGCCGCTGCAGCTGGAGTACCAATGATTTTTGCAATCAATAAGATTGACGTACAAGGTGCAAATCCTGACAGAGTGAAAGAGTCTTTAGCAAATATGAATTATCTTGTTGAAGAGTGGGGTGGAAAATACCAAAGCCAGGAAATTGCTGCTAAATTTGGAACTAATGTCGATTTATTACTTGATAAAGTTCTGTTAGAGGCTGATTTATTAGAGCTTAAAGCAAATCCAGATAAACCTGCAGTAGGTTCTGTTATAGAGTCAACGTTAGATAAAGGTAGAGGATATGTTGCAACTTTATTAGTTCAGTCGGGAACATTAAAAGTAGGAGATTTAATTCTCTCAGGAAGCCANTATGGATATGTAAAGGCTATGTTTAATGAGAGAAATAAGCCAGTAGANCAAGTAGGTCCATCAGAACCAGTATTAATTTTAGGATTAAACGGAGCACCNCAAGCAGGTGAGAAGTTTAATGTGATGGAAAATGAAAGAGAAACTAAAGATATTGCAACTAAGAGACACCAAATTCAGAGAGAGCAAGGAATGAGAGCTCAGAAGCATATTACGCTGGATGAAATTGGTAGAAGAATTGCAATTGGTAATTTCCAAGAGTTGAACTTAATTGTAAAAGGTGACGTAGATGGTTCTATCGAAGCATTATCTGACTCATTAATTAAGTTATCTACAGAAGAGATTCAAGTTAATGTTATACATAAAGCAGTAGGTGGAATTTCAGAGTCTGATATTATGCTAGCAGCTGCATCTAATGCAATTGTGGTTGGATTCCAAGTTAGACCATCTATGACAGCTAAAAAGTTAGCAGAAAAAGAGGAGATTGATATTAGAATATATTCAATTATCTATGATGCAATTGAAGAACTGAAGTCTGCAATGGAAGGTATGTTATCACCTGAAATTAAAGAGCAAGTTACTGCCACTGTTGAGATACTACAAACTTTCCATATTTCGAAAGTAGGTACAATTGCTGGATGTATTGTTCGTGAAGGTAAGATAAAGCGTAACTCTAAGGTTAGAATAATACGTGATGGTATTGTTATCCATACTGGAGATTTAGCTTCATTAAAACGATTTGACGATGATGTTAAAGAGGTAGCAAATGGATTTGAATGTGGATTAAATATCAGAGCTTATAATGATATTAAAGTTGGAGATATGATTGAAGCTTATGAAGAGATTGAAGTCTCAAGAACTTTATAAGATTAACAATATAAAATTATAAAAAAGCCTGCATTATGTGCAGGCTTTTTTTATTAATGGACAATGTTAAATTGTCAATGTTTTTTAACCAATCCCCCGAACCCCCTCTTGCTTTCAGCTAGACACGGTAAAGATGGAGAATGTAACGTACTAAAACACACTAGCTTACTTGATTTAGTATAATGGTAATTAATTACAGGGTCTAAAAGCCCCCTTTACTGTGTTTCGTCGCAGGCGAGAGGATGTTTTATTACTACTTTTGGGTGTTGCAACTTTATTTCTTGAGTTCCGCATTGGGACACCCAGAAATAAAAGAACATTTTGATATTTGTCATATTCAACCCGCTTTGGGGTTGGTTTGCATTGGGTTATATACCCCGCAATGAATTACGGGGTTATCCATATTTAACCCCATTCGGGGTGATTTTCAATACGCAAAATTAAATTATGCAAAAAGTACGTTATGTACATCAACACCGAATGGTGTTATATGTTATTAACCCCATAATTCATTATGGGGCTAACGACTTCTTAACACCAACCCCCTCGCCATAGGCGAGACACGCGTAGCGGGTTGTACTGATAGTAATGTTTTGAAACATACTGAAAAATAAACAGATATTTACACTATTTTTTAAGATTCTCATTGGGACACCCAAAAACAGATAATTATCTTGGTATGTAGCTGATTTTAACCCATTTCGTTTTGGTACCCCAAAGATGTACTGAAGACTAGTGTAAAATCTTACTTAGCTTGTAAATAGCCCCCTTTAGGGGGTTTGGGGGTTAAGATTAGCTGTTATGATTTATTCTCGTGGTGAATAAACCAGGTTAACATTAAAAATAATTCCAAATAAAAAACGCTTGTGCTATTAATATAACACAAGCGTTTTGATATTATTACTTTTAAAGTCTTATTTCATTGCATTTTGTACAACAGCTTTAAAAGCATCTGGATGATTAACAGCTAAGTCAGCTAAGACTTTACGGTTAATTTGGATATTCTTTTTGTTCATAGCACCCATTAGTTTGCTATAAGAAACACCTTCTAAACGTGCAGCAGCGTTAATTCTCTGTATCCAAAGAGCTCTAAATTGACCCTTTTTGCGTTTACGGTCACGGTATGCATATACTTGACCTTTTTCCCATGCGTTTTTCGCTACTGTCCAAACGTTTTTTCTAGCTCCATAGTATCCTTTTGTGAGCTTCAAAATCTTTTTTCTTCTCGCTCTTGAAGCGACAGCATTTTTTGTTTTTGGCATTTTTTACTGTTTTTGAATGGTTAGCGTTCTTTCAATAAAGAATCTTTCGGCTAATTCATTCTGTTTGACTAAAATTTAATTTATTAATCTAGACTATTTTAAAGTTAACATGTGCTTTACGTTATTCTCGTCAGCTTTGTCGATAACTGTAAATTTAGTTAGATTTCTTTTTCTCTTTTTTGACTTCTTTGTCAAAATGTGACTCTTAAATGCATGTTTACGTTTAATCTTACCAGTACCGGTAATTTTGAAACGCTTTTTTGCACTAGAGTTAGTCTTCATTTTTGGCATTGTACAAAAATATTTAATTATATGATTTAATTATAAAATTACTTCTTTGGNTTTTTNGGNGAGATNAACATTGTCATTCTCTTACCTTCTANCCTAGGAAGTTGTTCTACTTTTCCTACTTCTTCTAAATCTTGAGCAAATCTTAATAATAAAATTTCTCCTTTATCTTTAAATAAAATACTTCTACCTCTAAAGAAGACAAAAGCTTTTACTTTAGCTCCTTCTGATAGAAACTTTTCAGCGTGTCTTAGCTTAAAATTATAATCATGTTCATCTGTATTAGGACCAAATCTAATCTCCTTAACAACAACCTGAACTGTCTTAGATCTAAGCTCTTTCTGACGTCGTCTTTGTTGATAAAGAAATTTTTGATAGTCTATAATCCTACAAACAGGAGGCGCGGCATTGGGAGAGATTTCTACCAAGTCTAAGCCTAAGTCATCTGCTATTTTTAAAGCTTCCTGTGTGGAAAATATTCCAGGTTCATCAATATTGTCGCCTACTAAGCGAACTTGTGGAACGCGAATCTGATTATTAATTCTGTGTTCATTTTCTCCTCGTCTATTACGTGGGTTTCTGTTATTGTGTCTGTTTTTTACTGCCAAGCTATTTTAATTTAATTTATAAAGTATTTTATTATTTAGTATTTAAGATTTCTTCAATCTCTTTGTTAATCTTGTTAATAAATTCATCAATAGTTAATACACCTTGATCACCTTCTCCTTGTTTGCGAACCGAAACACTATTGTTTTCTACTTCTTTCTCGCCAACAATAAGCAAGTAAGGTATCCTCTTTAACTCATTGTCACGTATCTTTTTACCGATTTTTTCATTTCGGTCATCTAATACGGCGCGAATATCGGAATTATTCAGGTAATTTAAAACTTTTTTAGCATAATCATTATATTTTTCGCTAATTGGTAGTATAACTGCCTGTTCTGGAGTTAACCAAAGTGGAAATTTACCTGCCGTATGTTCGATTAAAACTGCAACAAATCGCTCCATACTTCCAAATGGTGCACGGTGTATCATAATTGGGCGATGTGCTGTGTTGTCTTGTCCAATGTACTCTAATTCAAATCGTTCAGGCAAGTTGTAGTCAACTTGTATAGTTCCAAGCTGCCATTTACGACCTAAAGCATCACGAACCATAAAGTCTAATTTTGGACCATAAAATGCAGCTTCGCCAATTTCTGTAACTGTTGTGAGACCTTTTTCTTCACAAGCTTCAATAATATCTTGCTCTGCTTTTATCCAGTTTTCTTCACTTCCGATATATTTTTCCATATTATCTGGGTCGCGAAGTGATATCTGAGCAACATAGTCTTTGAAGTCAAGTGTGTTAAATATATAAAAAATTATGTCAATAACCTTTTTAAACTCATCTTTTAATTGATCTGGACGACAAAATATGTGTGCATCGTCTTGTGTAAAGCCTCTTACACGTGTTAACCCGTGCAACTCACCACTCTGTTCGTATCTGTAAACAGTACCAAATTCTGCAAAACGAATCGGTAAATCACGATAGGAGCGAGGTCTTGCCTTATAAATCTCACAATGATGTGGGCAGTTCATAGGTTTAAGTAAAAACTCTTCACCCTCAGCTGGTGTGTGAATCGGTTGAAATGAATCTTCACCATATTTTGCATAGTGACCCGAGGTTACATAAAGCTCTTTATTCCCGATATGTGGGGTGATTACTGGTTCATAACCATATTTAGTCTGTACTTTTTTAAGGAAGTTCTCTAAACGCTCTCTAAGCATTGCACCTTTAGGTAGCCAAAGCGGTAAACCTTGGCCAACTTTTTGGCTAAATGTGAATAAGTCTAGTTCACGTCCTATTTTTCTATGGTCACGCTTTAATGCTTCCTCTAATTGAACTAAATATTCGTCAAGCATCTTTTGTCTAGGGAATGTAACTCCATAAATACGAGTTAATTGCTTGCGCTTTTCATCACCTCTCCAATATGCACCAGCTACACTCAATACTTTTACAGCTTTTATGTGTTCAGTATTAGGAATGTGAGGACCACGACATAAGTCTGTGAAATCTCCTTGTTTATAAAAACTGATTGTACCATCCTCTAAATCACTGATTAACTCGACTTTATATTCGTCGTGTTTGAAAAATTCTAAAGCATCTTTCTTTGATACTTCTGAACGAATATATTCATTCTTTTGGCGAGCTAATTCAATCATCTTTTTTTCAATGATAGGTAAATCAGCTTCTGTAATTACTGTTTCTCCCGGATCTATATCATAATAAAAACCATTGTCAATAGCTGGACCAATACCAAACTTTGTACCTGGATATAGAGACTGAATTGCTTCTGCTAATAAGTGCGCAGAAGAGTGCCAAAATGCAAACTTCCCTTGATCATCGTCCCATTTATGTAGAACTATGTTAGCATCTTCAGTGATTGGTCTTGTTAAATCTAATATTTCACCATTTACAGAAATACTGAGAAC
>JGI24707J26582_10004123_pt1 | contig 10154 bp, 6 predicted proteins | sample BioPla1DNA1_FD_26582 | JGI IMG/M metagenome (IMG submission 26582) | reverse complement strand
GCATTACGTTCTATTGTTATGGATAATCAAGCCAGCCAACATTTTAATATTTCAGACGCTGGAGAGTTAAAATTCTCCGATGGTATGAAGATGGGTGCAGTTCTTTGCACCATGCTTCCAATAATGTGTGTCTTTCCCTTTTTACAAAAGCATTTTGTAAAGGGCATATTGCTGGGAGCCATCAAAGCATAAAAGACAAGGGAGGAGATAGGCTATTTACTTTAAGTGTGTATTGCACATTTTGTCATGGTAACTAAGAAATAAATTTAAGACATTATTCTTGCTATCATTAGAAGTGAAAGGGGATTATTATGAATAAAAAAGCTAAAGTTACTGTCCATCCTGATTATAAGATAGACAAAATCGATAGGCGGTTGTTTGGTGCATTTCTAGAACCAATTGGCAGCTGGGTATATGGAGGAGTATTTAATCCTGATCATCCCACTGCAGATGATATGGGCTTTAGGCAAGATGTCATTGATGCCGTAAAGGAGTTTGATGTTCCAGCTGTTCGCTTGCCCGGAGGAAACTGGGTATCAGGCTGGGAGTGGAAAAACTCTATTGGCCCGGTTGAGGATCGAAAAGCACAGCTTGACCTGGCTTGGTTTCAGATTGAGACCAATAGGGTTGGCCATGATGAGTATATTGAGTGGACAAAGCGTGTCAATACAGAGCCATTGTACACCATAAACCTTGGTACTGAAGATATAAAAAGTGCTTTCCATATAGCAGAATATTCTCGTCAACCCGGAGGGACATATTGGTCTGAACTGCGAAAGAAACACGGTTATCCTGATCCTCATCCTATAAAGACCTGGTATCTTGGTAATGAAATGGATGGGCATTGGCAGATTGGTTCCTGGGAGAAGGACCCTGTTGGCTTTGGTATTCGGACTCATGAAATAGCTAAAATAATTAAGTGGGTTGATAATAAGGCTGAGGTAGTATTTTGCGGAACCTCAGATCATCATAAGCACTTTCCGGAGTGGGAAATGGCGGCTTTGGAGCAATGCTATGAGTCGGTTGACTACGTTTCATTGCATCATTACCATACAGCACCTGAAGGCGATATAGCAAACTATTTGAATGTATCGTCTGTATTCGAGGACTATATCAGAACAACCATAGCAACCTGTGATTATCTGCAGACAAAGATACGAACACCCAAAAAGATGTATATATCCTTTGATGAATATGGTGTTAATTTNGGTAAACAAGGAGAGGTTCTCTTTGGCAGAAGGGGCTGGCAGGATGTTACAAAGAGTTATCNTCAATTTGCTCCTAGAGAAAATGTTTTTGAAGTACCTGATCCGAATAATGATGCAATAGGATTTAGACATAGCATTAATCAAATGCTTAGTGCCTTGGGTCTATCTTCTATACTCCTGACACTTATGAGGCATGCGGATCGTATTAAGATAGGATGTATGACAGGAGGGCTACATAACATAATTACCTATGACGGCGTGTGGAAAACTGCTGCATATTATCCCTATTATCAAATGAATAGACTAACAAGGGACTGTGTTTCACTTATGCCTGCTGTAGACGGGCCTACATTCGATACGGAGCAATATGCTCTTACTGGATCAGTGCAGTGCCATGCCTATGAAAATGTACAGGCTATAGAAGCTGCGGCTGCTCACAATGAGGAGAAGGACGAGGTTACCATCTTCATAATCAATCGTTCTGTTGAAGATGATATTGAGCTTAACCTTGATGTACGAGGCTTCGAGGACTATAAATTAGTTGAGCATTTAGAGATGTATACCGATGATCTAAATGTTGGAAACAGTAAGGAAAACCCTGAAGCTATAATCCCTAGGGTAAATAAAGACAGTAAAATGGACAAAGGCAAGGTGACCGCAGTAACTAAAAAGCTTTCATGGAANGTATTCCGTCTGGCAAAATAATTATTNAAATAACTCTAAGTGCTTTAGATAAAGTGCCTTAGGGGTCTGGTTTAAGTTTGTCAATATCCTTCCTCGACCTCCTTGACAATGTTTCTAGCCAGATCTCTAGCACATGTAAACTAGATCAGGCCTCCTAAGATTCAAAAAGCTTGGCAAGGGAATCGGGAGGCCTTTGATCTGCTAAAATATTTATTGAGCCTATGAAAATATTCTTATTCTTCCTATCTACTAGCACCAAGAGCAATATATGATAAAGGTTGGACAAAATATGAAGAATTGTACTATACTGTTTATTGTATAATATATAGGTAGAAGTGTGCCTATAAAGTAACTGCACTAGTACTGCAAAAAGAAAGGAAGAATATAGTGAGAGTAAAAAATCCTATCATTTGGTCAGATTGGCCGGATCCGGATGTTTTAAGAGTTGGGAACACCTATTATATGGTAACTACAACTATGTTTATGATGCCTGGTGCACCAATTCTAAAGTCAAAGGATTTGTATCATTGGGAAATTGCCTCATATGTATTTGACAAAATAGAGGACAATGACATTTATGAGCTGAAAAATGGCAAGAACGCTTATGGAAAGGGCCAATGGGCAACTAGCCTGAAGTATTATGGCGGGCTCTACTATGTATGCTTTGCCTGCAACGATGTCCAAAAAACATACATTTACTATACGGATGATATTGAAAAGAGCAATTGGGATAGATACGAGATTGAGGGTGTCTATCATGACATGTCCTTTTTATTCGATGATGGTAAGGCCTACTTAATATATAACTGCGGTGATATCAGGATAGTGGAATTAAAAGATGATTTATCCGGGCTAAAAGAGGGAGGAGTAAACCAACTTCTATTTAGCACACCTACTGAGAATATTCGTTTGCGTTGTGAAGGTTGCAGAGCCTACAAGCTAAATGGATATTACTATCTTATATTCATCGAATGGCCATCTGATGGACATGCCAGGAGACGGGTAGTATGCTATCGTTCAAAAGAGCTCTTGGGACAATATGAAAGAAAGATTCTACTTGACGATGATATGGGATATCAAAATCAGGGGGTTGCCCAAGGAGCCATTGTTGATTCTCCCCATGGAGATTGGTATGCTGTCTTGTTCCAGGATCATGGATCAGTGGGACGGATTCCATACTTGCTTCCTGTTAGCTGGGAGAATGATTGGCCAAGTATAGGTATAGAAGGGAAGGTGCCAGAGAGCTTTGAGCTACCCTTTGAGCCATATGACGCCAAACCCTTGATTACCAGTGACTCCTTTAACCATAAGGAGAACAAATTGCTACCCCAGTGGCAGTGGAATCACAATCCAATAGAAGAGTGTTGGTCTTTTACAGAACGACCTGGCTTTTTAAGATTACGGACCGATAGGCTTGCTAAGGATATCCTAACAGCCAGAAATACTTTAACTCAAAGGACAAGTGGTCCTAGATGTGCTTTTTCTATTAAACTAGATACCCATGGTCTAAAAGCCGGGGATTATGCTGGTCTAGTGGCTTTTCAAAGTAGCTATGGAACGGTAGGAGTAAAGGTTGACGAGGACAATGCTAGGCGACTAGTGGTTTGCAAAAAAGATGATAAGGGACGAGAGGTTGAAGATGAAGCCGTGAATTTATCTGACAAATCTGTTTTCCTCAAGATAGCCTTTGATTTTGAAGATAGTAGGGATATTGCATCCTTTTACTATTCAGGGGATGGGGAAAACTGGAACAAAATTGGTTCAGATTTACAGATGAGATATACTCTGGATTTATTCATTGGCTATCGTATCGGAATATACTATTATTCTGAGAAAGAAGCTGGCGGTTATGCAGATTTTTGTAATTTCATCTACGAAGCATAGAAGACCACGAGAAGAACTATGTTCAAATTATGAAGTTTTATGGATTCAAATAATTACAGGGCAGAACTAGGACAGAATTTATTTATAGGAAGGTGAAGAAAATGGCAAAAAAACTTGATCCTACTGCACAGCTTCCCAATGGTGAAATGTTTGAATTTTGGGAAGTGCCCCAGAAATACCATAGGGAAATCCATGTAGACAATAAGCATCCCCTTGCATCTGACGAAAATGATGGGACTGCTTCAAAACCCCTGAAGACCATTAATGCTGCCGCTCAAATGGCAACTCCCGGAACTAGAGTTTTGATTCATGGCGGGACATACCGTGAGACGGTTCAGCCAGCTAGGGGCGGCACTGGTCCCGATGAGATGATAAGCTATGAGGCCCATCAGGGAGAGGAAGTAATCATAAAAGCATCGGTAGAGGTAAACAACTTTAAGCCTAGCCTGGGCTGGAGAAAGAGTAGAGGATTCAGGGAGGACCCGGAAAAAACCAAAGGGGTTAAAATCTGGGAGATTGAACTAGATCCTGAAGATTTTAAAGGCTATAATCCATTTTGTGCTGTTAACATACTTCATGATAGGCTCTTTATCGAATATAGCAAGACCGATATGACAAGTTACTTAAATCGAAGAGGGATGGTCTTTGTTGACGGCAAACCTATGAAACAGGTTCCCTTGTATTATATGCTTAGTGAGAATGAAAACTCTTATTGGGTGGAAGCCAACGGACAGAAGGTCCATATACGCCTGGCCGGTGACAGGGATCCCAAAGATTATACCATTGAACTTACCAACCGGGAACAATGCTTTGCCCCCAAGGTTCCTTTCCTATCCTATATTCGGGTGAAAGGATTGACACTAGCTCATGCAGCCACTGGTGCTCCGGTTCCACAGCGGGGAGCTCTTTCCTGTTATCGCGGACATCACTGGATTATCGAAGATTGTACCATTGACTGGGCTAACGGAACAGCTATCGATTGTGGTAACGAATGCTGGCATCATACACCAATTGAAGGGCAGATCATTGGACACACTATTATTAGAAGAAATACTATTAAAGATGCTGGTGTATGCGGTATTGCAGGACTACATGTGGCCAATATGCTTATAGAAGACAATTATATAGTGGGAACTGGATGGCAAAGAATGGAGCTTTCCTGGGAAGCGGGAGGCATTAAATTTCATTTTTCAACTAATTCACTCTTCCGCCGTAATGTCATCAAGGAATGCCATGGCTGCGATGCACTATGGCTGGATGTTGACAATCACAATAATCGTATTACCTCCAATGTATTTATTGATGGTATTAACTCAAGGGAGCACTTGTTCATCGAATGTACCCGTGATGATGAGAACCTTATAGACAATAATATTATCTGGAATGTGGAAGGCAGGTATGACGCAAGTGCAGTGCCAGAAGAGCCTGGCTCTTCCGGATGGTATAAGACTACCGAGCGGGATATTCCCAATGGTTATGGTATATATGTGGAAGGCTCAGATCGGATTCGAATGGTCAATAATCTAATTGGCAAATGCAAAAAGGCAGGTTTTTTTGCAAAGGTAGTTGCATTTCGAATACAAATGAAACGGGGCGGAACATCCAGAGAGAATAAGTTTTTTAATAACTTGTTCTATGACTGTGGAGAAGCCGCAGTTATTATACCCAACCAACACAATAGCCTTGAAGGAAATGCATACTCCAAGATGCCCCCCGGCTATCTCCGTGTAATGTATCCCGAGCCTGAAATGTGCTTGGACCTTGCTACATGGCAGGAATTTTGCGGATTTGATAAAACCGGATGTACCAGAGATTTAGAGATTAATATAAATAGCGATGACCTAACTATGGAGATTGAGTTTAAGGAAGAATTACCTGAAGTAGAATCGGACGAAAAAGTATCCACCGATTATTTTGGTAATATGGTAGGGGCTAGGAGAATTGCCGGACCATTTTCAACAATAACCGAGGGAAAAGTACGCTTTAGTATAGATCCCAGAAAATTAGATGAATAAATGAAAGAGAACTGACCATTAGCTGTTTAATTTATTGCCCTTCCATAGGGAGCAATAAATTAAACAGCTATATTAAAATTCCATGAAATAGTAAATAGAATCCTAACAGAAATCTAAATAGAAAAGCTAAATGGAAACCCTAAAGAGAAAATCAAAAATGGAGCTAAAATTTGTTCAAAAGGGGAAGATAAAATGCGCACATATCCCAACTTATTTGCTGAGTTAGGTATCTCAGAGAAGGAAATAGATAAGAAAATAAATCACACTTTTGAGACAATCTTCTTTGACCCGGAGGAAAGGATATATTTTGAGATGGGCGAAAACATGGCTTACATGCTGGATACCGGTAACAATGATGCTAGGACCGAAGGTATGAGTTATGGTATGATGATGGCTGTACAGATGGATAGAAAAGATATCTTTGATCGCCTGTGGCTCTTTTCCAAGACCTTTATGTATCAAAAGAGCGGAAAATATAAGGGCTATTTTGCCTGGTCAGTGGCACCGGATGGTAGTAAGAATGCAGAAGGACCTGCCCCGGATGGCGAAGAGTACTATGCTATGGCACTGTTTTTTGCCAGTGAACGCTGGGGTGACGGAGAAGCCCCCTTTGATTATAGTGTTCAAGCTAGGGAGATTTTGCGGCATTGTATCCATCAAGCTGAACTTGTTGAAGGTGGCGACCCAATGTGGGACAGTTCAAATTATTATATTAAATTCGTTCCAGAAGCAAATTTTACAGATCCTTCATACCATTTGCCACATTTCTATGAATTATTTGCTGAAAGGGCATATTTGGAAGACAGAGAGTTTTGGAAGAGGGCAGCTGAGGAAAGCCGAAAATATCTGCACCTTTGCTGTCATCCCATAACGGGTATGGCCCCAGAGTATGCAGAATACGACGGAACCCCAAAACGACTGTTCCGCGAAACACAGTTTTATTCTGACTCTTATCGTGTAGCTATGAACATTGGACTGGATGCAGCCTGGTTCAATAAGGATGAAAGTTTAGGAGAAATTGTTGATAGACTACAGGCCTTTTTTAGCGAGAACACTACTTTGCTGGATTATCCGTCCTATATGATTGATGGGAGCTCTTTGGACGAACCTGCATTACATCCTCATGCCATTGTGGCAACCAATGCAGCGGGATCTCTTGCCGCAAAAGGCAAATATCGGATGGAGTGGGTCAAAAACTTTTGGGAGCTACCCCTTCGGAAAGGTGATCGCAGATACTATGATAACTGCCTTTATTTTTTTAGTTTACTTATGCTGGCAGGCAGATACAAGATCTATTAATAACAATATGTAAAGGAGGAAATACCATGAACATTGATGTGACGGCGGTACCTGTCCAATATAAAAGAGCAGTTAACAAAGAGTTACGGGGTATCATTGCTGAGCGAACATATCCTGTTGGCAACTACATTAATTCATCTAGGCAGTTTGTGACCAATCAGGATATTTGCACCGGCGAGGCCGGAAGGGAAACGGTTAAAGGAGATACTATTACCAAGAAATGTCACATCTATCTACCCGCCGGCTACGACAATAAGAAGAATATCAAATATGATGTATTATATCTGCTTCACGGNGTGGGAGGAGATCGCTGGGAATGGTTAAAGGGTAGTGGTATTGAAGATGGTAACTATGTAATATGTAATATATTTGACAACCTCATTGCAAAGGGCGAGATTGAGCCAATGATTGTGGTATTTCCTGAAGGTAGAAGCGCACACGATTGGATGGATTCTTCATTCAATCCTGATGGAACCAATTTGCTTGGTTTCTATTATTTTGATTACGAATTGAGATATGATCTAATACCCTTTATAGAATCTCAATATAATACCTATGCAAACATAGACGACATATCTCCAGAAGCCCTGGCTTATAATCGTTTGCATAGAGCTATAGCTGGCCTATCAATGGGTGGAATGCAGTCCTTGAATTTGATTCTTGGAGGACACAGGTGTGATTCTACGACTTACACCCAAACAATCAGCCCTTGGGAAAATGGACTTGATACAACAGTACTGACACCTGGGATGATGGATTTGTTTGCCTATGTGGGTGCTTTCTCCAACGCGCCTACATCCAGTGATGGCAAGACACTGGGGAGAACAATTGCCTCATGGGATAATAGACTTAATCTCCTTTATATTACTTGCGGGGATAAAGACGAAATATCCTTCCAAGAGGGCTATATAAAGTCTACTCATGAACTTTTAGATAGTGCTGGGGATAATCTGAGCCAGTATTACCGAGTACTGATAAAAGAAGGCGTTCATGATTTTAATGTATGGAACAATGGCGCATTTAATTTCAGTCGCTTATCCTTTAGAAATGCAAAAATATATGATAAGCTTAGAATTGTTGCAATGACTATATAAAGCAAGCGACTTTATAAAAGGGTGCAAGCTGCTTAAAGAATATGATGAAAGGGAAAATTATTATGTTCTCAAATTTTAACCTTGATAAAGTGAAACTCCATGATAAATATTTTGCATTCCGTAGACAGTTGGTAAAAGATTATCCTGAATTATTCATGGCAGAATAATTCGCTGCCATAATTGTTAGTTTTTAACCAGCAGTTCATAAATACGAATTTTTATACGAGATTGGTTTAAAAATAGGCACACCCATCACGTAAAGATATTTAATCGTTTTTATGAACTTGCCAAAGAACATCAAATTGTTATTCCAGTTGTATCCTGAGTCCACTTATATTTTGCAGGATTTGATAAAANTCTTTTTTATATGGGCAACTGCTACAAAGCTTAAAGGTTAAGTAACGGCCACCGCGCACTATCCTTGATGCGATCTTAATGAGCTTAAGCCTTATGGTTTCTATTTGGTACTTGCGCATCTTATCCGGCAATGTAAGCCGTCTTAACCAGTTAAAAATATTATAGGCCAGCACTCCAATCTGCAGACGGTTAGCATTTACTATTTTGCTGCTGCTACTCATAGAATCAAATGCAAAACCGTTTTTAGATTCCTTTATGAAGTTTTCCATGCGGCCGCGGTTACAATAAAACTTAATTAGCCCCCTAGGCTTTAGCGCCATATTTGTTACGATAAATGTATACATGTACGTCATCTGGCCATCCGGCTTTTCTACCTTTACAACTACCCTACGGGGATAGTCCCAGCTTCCGGCCTGATAATTAAACTGACCATAGCATACGGCATAATCAACCTTGTTTAGGGCAGTTATATCATCGAGTTCGTCTGCCAGGTAAGACGCCTTTTTGTAGAGAACGTTATTGGCCTTAAGCCTAATGGCATAAGAGCAGGCGTTTTGCTCTAGCAGGCTAAAAAGCTCCGGGGCAGCAAAGCCGCTGTCACCTCTTAGGAAAATATTCGTTCCGGGGTATTTATCCATATACTCCGAGAGCAGCGGCCTGAGAAATTCAACAACTCCACTTGATGTATAGACATTACCATTACGAAGCTGAGCCTTTAAAAGATCCCCGGTAAGCCCATCGTAGCAGAGTAATGGGTGATAGCCGTTACTGGAGTAATGATAATTAAAAGCCTGACCTACTTGATTGCCATAGGTGCCCAATAGCGTAGAGTCAATATCAAGGAGTATATTCTTGGGGTTCTCGATGGAATAAATCCTCTCTCTCATGGCTCTATGGATTTCTTCGTACTGATTGAGAGTATCAGCATCCATACGGTTAAAGAACCTTGACATTGTTGGCTGTGAAGCCAGGGCATCCTTTTCAAGCAAGGTATTGAATACGGGATCATTAATGAATTCATCGGCATCATCATCCTGGAAATAGCCGGCTATAGTCTGGTAGATTTCCTGAAATAGATTTTCGTTATCCTTATGGTAACGGTACTTGGCGGAATCGTTAGTTTTAAAGTTATCTTCTACGATATCATCAAGGCCAACCTTATGGATGAATTCTTTTAAGAGAAACAATCCTGTATCAGAGGATAAATCACCGCCATCGAAATTAATCTTTATTTTACTGTTGCTTTCTAAGCCTGCATCAACTAAACTAGACATTGGGACTCTCCTTTGTTTGGTATTGGTGTTGCAACTATATTCTAACAAAGTTGGGTCCTTTTATCTATAGAAAACCTTCACTTTTTAAGTGAATGATAATATCAGCGGTAATGCACTGCCTATGCCGCTCAGGAAACAATCAAATTAATTCTATGAATAATTCAGGATAAGTAATCTGCAGAGCGCTTATCTTTTGCACGAACAAGTATTAAATGGTTATAACCAGCTTCAAGGTCACTTTCTAATTGTTTTATAGCAGCTTCAGCGATAGCAAAATCGCCTTTTTCTTCGTCAAATTCCATAAGTGGAAGAAAATTAATTTTTTGAAAATATCCTTGT
>JGI24707J26582_10004122_pt1 | contig 10157 bp, 17 predicted proteins | sample BioPla1DNA1_FD_26582 | JGI IMG/M metagenome (IMG submission 26582) | reverse complement strand
AATCTCTGTTTACTCTATCATGAACTCTTGTCTTGAGATCATATGCTTCACGCAATTTCTCAATTGTCTTTGCTTGTTCTTTTGCATGATTGATTAACCACATTATTTCATCCTTTATATTTTGATCCACATCTTCAAAATCCATTTCTCCATGTTGAGTCCCTGTTTTGATCGATGCTCTATTTTCATAGATAGCTTGCTCTAAATTTTTAATTCTATCAGCGTTTTTGTTCATCTACTTCATCTTCCTTCTGTCACGTGTCTGTCATGACTTACTGTCGATCTGTATCTAACAGAGTCTTCATGGGCATTCCTGTAATCTTCTTTTATTTGAGTTAACATCTCAACATCTTCTTCAATCTTCTCCAAGATGCTCAGATATAACATTTTGACTACATCTATGTCTATATGATTTAATGCCTTAATTTGCTTTTCTTTCTGAATATTTAACTCATTTAATCTACTGTCAATCCATCTCATTTGCTCTTCAAATTTCATATCTCTCTCCTCCTTTAGCTTTTATAAAGTTATTCAACTTATCAACAGTCACCTTGCACAATGTTTTCTCTCCAAGGCTACTCATGCTAACCAGTAAGCTTCTTTCTTTTTGATCTACATATACTTTGTAAAGAAAGTCTATATAGACTTCTTCATGAATCACTGCTTGCTTATTTTTCTTTATAATACAGCTTTCACATTTATCAATCAAGTTGACAACTGGACTGTCTGTTTCATGGAAGTCTTGCAGGTGTTTTACTATTTCTGCTCCAATGTCAATCAAGTCTTGATTTCTTGTAACGACCTCTCTTGTTTTCTTGAAGTTTTCGTTTCTTTTGCTTTTTATATAGAAAACAACTTTCCCCACAGTTTGCATTGCATTTCCCTCCATTTAGCTGCTATTTATATATGCTATATAAATAGTCAATTACTTCTTTTTTGATTTCATCATACTCTTCCTCAGTTACTCCGAAAGATAGCATGATTTCATTTTCACCTTTAAACTTAGACTTACCCTTTAAGAAATTAATGATTTGAGTTTTTAGCCAAGATCGATTTGTAGGATTTAACTTGTTGACCCAGCCCTCATTCTCTCTATAATCAAGTTTTCCATTGTATATACTTCTTGACTTTCTCGAACTGTCTTCACCGCTGCAGTCAGTCGTCAGTCCACCCTCATATAATTTACATACAGTGCAATATGCTAAATCAAAGTCATCACTATAATTGTGGTTCATAGCTTTTCTCCTTCCAAATTTAGTTGTTGATTGCAATTAATAATTTGTTGAATGTCACTAACACTGCTACAATAGACGCAAATATTCTCCAATAGATAAACTTCTTGATAGACTTAACTTTCTTCATCCATTTAACATTTCATTGATTGCATTATAACATATTTAATAAAGCCTGTCAAATGCTATTTCGTAAATCTTTCTCTTATTCTTCAATTACATCATATTACACAACAGTGTTGACAAATGCTTGTTATGTGTTATAATTAATACAGTAAATCTTTGGAGGAGATGTTTGTATGTTTAACATTAATGTCAATGAAAAATTAGTTCAAGAACTTGCCAAAATTAACCCTGTAATCATTCATTCCGATCTTTTGTTAAGTCAATCTGACTCTAAAACTAAATATGATGTAACAGAGTTGCTCAATGCTTTCCCAAGTGATCTTCAGGAAATTGCTAAATATGGATTTGGCTTTCACATTGTTTCTGAGACTCACCTATATGACTATCTATTAAATCATGTGCTTGTTCATTCAGGCTTTATTGAGGAAACTTATGACCAATGTCAACAATTCTTTCTTTCTGAGTTGATTCATTCCTATAACAAGCACTTTCCTAATGTCTTTAATAAACGCTACCGCTTAATGGATAAGTCTGTCATTGAAAAGATTGCCTCGTTTGCAACAAATCAGCTATTGGAATCATGCAATATTAAAATTAATAATGTAAAAGTTATCATAGATCTTGATTTAGAAACTGAACATTCAACTCATCTTCATAACGTGAATTGGGTCGATAGATATGTGGCTAACATTTAGCATGTAACCAGTAATTGACAACTTTACTAAAAAGGAGCTGCTTTAGGCAGTTCCTTTTTTTTTACTCCAATACTTTTTGCTCACACATACTATTGAGTCGTCAAAGCTTTCACATCTTTTAACTTTATTCTTATTCTGTCTCAACAAATCTTGTTCATGAAAGTTCATTGAGCTAGATAGAACTTTTCACCATTTGTTCATGTTTGACATATATGTGTTAATTTAGCAGATGATCTAATACTGCCATTCTTGCATAAACTCCATATTCCATCTGTTTAAATATTCTAGATCGGTTACATTCAACAAGTTGATCTGCAATTTCTACTCCTCTGATTACTGGAGCGGGATGCATGATGATCGAATTTGGCTTCATTTGCAGCTCACGAGCAACAGTTAACCCATACTTTTCTAAATATGAATCTTCTTCGTTCATTTCCTGCGAAGCATGTCTTTCTCTTTGTACTCTCAACAACATAACAACATCTGCTCTTTTAATACCTTCATCTAAGTTTACGTAAGGGAACCCTAATGTGTTATCTTGCCATTTGCTCTTTGCTGAAAGGAAGACATTTGCTCCTAAGGTCTTAAGAGCATATGCGTTTGAGTGAGCTACCCGACTGTGAACTATGTCTCCAACAATCAGCACATTCAATCCCTTAAATTCATTAAACTCCTTATACATTGTATATAAATCTAATAGGGACTGTGTTGGATGCTCACCTGAACCATCTCCTGCGTTAATTATTGGTATACTCAAGCTTTCTGATAACTGCTGAACAATGTTTTTCTCAGGATGCCGAATAACTATTGCGTCCACACCAATAGATTGAATAGTCTTTGCTGTGTCATAAACTGACTCTCCCTTAACAACACTTGACTGCTCAACTTGAAAGTCAAGCACTTCAAATCCTAATCTCTTCTCAGCAATTTCAAAACTTAACTTTGTGCGTGTGCTTGGCTCATAGAACAAGTTTGATACAAATCTCTTTTTTCCAGTGCTTAAATCAACAGACTTATTGTTAGCGAACCAGTCTGTTCTTTTGATTAAATGGTATATTTCTGCCTCATTTAAAGTCTTCATAGAAACAAAGCTGTTCATTTGAGTTCACCTCGTTAGCTTATTATACTTTTTTCAATTCAATGATGTCGAGTTTAATTCATTGATGCCATAAATTCTCTTTCATTTATCTCTTTTAACTTCAAATAATATTTATTCTTCAAATCGTGATAAACCTGCTTTAACATATACTGACACTTTATCTCTTTTCACTAACAACTCCTTTTTATATAAAGTTATCTGTAAATATCACCTAAGAACTTATTTACATTGAAACATTGTCTAATATACAACATTGGTTATAACACATCAACTCATATTTGCCAACACTGCAGATGAAGCTATAAAAAAAGGCCATTCAAAATAATGTCATACATCTTTGTGGAGGCGAATGATTCTAACAGCCTACATTCATTATAAACACTTATTTGATTTCTATACATTAATCTTAAGTTCTATGCAAATTCAACCCCAAAAAGATAAAGTCATCCTTACTTTCTAGTTGACTAAAAAAGCACACCTCCAATTCTTTCTAGAACTGCGCTCTGAGAGCGGCCGCTAGATACGTTGGGACTAGCGCATCATAGCGGCCTATTTTTATGGTACTTTTGACAAAAAAGATGAAAAAGCCGCTTTATGAACAACTGACCGTAAAGAGTGCTTTTCTGAGGAGAGCGGCAGTGCTCTAGATCTCATGGATGAACGATGGAGATTCAAGAAAGTCTTTGTTTTTGATCTTTTCACGATGTAATATTCAACATTAAAGTGGGAGGTATTTGCTATGTCTTTAACAGTGAGAGATTTAGAAAGAAAGATTGTGCTTTATACATAGAAAAGAATTAAATATTATTTATGAGTACGTCTTACATTCTTGAAAGTTTATTAAAGTGAAGCAAAAAGAGATTAACAGATTTAATTGTTAATCTCTCTTTCACCACCTTTCTTCAAATGCGTGTTTTTGAATGAAAATGTGAGTATATGTGTTCATCATGTTTTTATCTTTCTTTGTTTTGTTTAGAGTCCTTTCAGCAAGTTCTTCATCTCTTCCACATAAGTGAATTAGATATTGTTTTCCATCTTGCTTGCTTACTCCTGTAACTGTATACTCTATGGTCTCGTACATCTTGAAGTTTCTCCTTCTTGTGTCTTATCTAAAACTTTTGTCTTTTCGAGTTTGCAGGATTAGGGTTCCCATCCCACCTAGTCAACTTAACATTGTTGTTGTGCTCTTTAATGACATATGAATCATTCTCTTGCTTTTTCTTTCTAACTTCCTTTTTGTCTACCTTCTCATCAGAAAATGTTCTGGTTTTCCTGTCATAAACGCGTTCTTGTTCTTTTTCATCTACATTTGGAACTGCTAAAGCTCCTTCTTCCCATCCATAATTACCATCAAATTTAGCACGCACTTCTTGGAAGAACACATTTCCTGCTTCAGTCTCTCTTGTCTTAACAAAGTATCTAATAACCTTAGAATAAGCTTCATCATTATAGCCATAATAAACTTCGTGACCACCTTCTTCTACCTGCTTTCTTTCCGCATAACCAAACTTTTCTTCTTCAAGTAAATCAAAGGTGAACACAAGACGACTTACTTCACCAGGGAACGACCCATCAACCATATACTCTCTTAATATGTCCATCATCTTTTTTGCCATCTTTTTACTTCCAGCATGTACCTGTGTTCTAGGTAAATCAAATGCATGCCAAGTGTTAGCAGGAATCTTGTAATTCTTATCCAGACTATCAGACACTTTGTCAACTCTTGTTGATGTTAAGAATGCTTTGTGTTCTTCACTTAGCTCAATTCCTAATCTCCCAGCAAGTTCGTTTAATGTTAAGTTCCCAAGTCTTACACCTACAGACATATTAATTTCCTCCCTTTTCATATAAATCATTTTTGACTGTATATACATTATATAATACAAATCAGCCAATGTCAATCTTCTATCAAAAACAAAAGACCAATTATTAACTGGTCTTTATTAAACTTTAAATCCAGCACCTTTTGTCATTAAATCAACGAAAATGTCTTCTAGTTGAGACGTAACATTGTTAAGACTGCTGTAATCTACATCTTCACAGAACTCTTGTGCTAACCTTTTAGTTTCATCATCAGTTTTATTTGCAATCTCAAGAGCTTCTTCTAATGTGTAATACTCTGTTCTCCTGATTTTATGAATTAACTTTTGATCCATCGATTTGAGACATTCTGAAAATGGCTTGTTATCAATGTAAGCCTTTACGGTTCTATTAAATCTGATAATATTTGACAATCTCTTTCTTGAATATCCAAACCTTTCAATGTCATAGTCTTCTCCGCCTGTTCTCTTTTGCAAGGACATTAAATCTCTCTTGCTCACTCCCATCGTAGCCATCAAGAACCTTTTTCTTTTAGAGTAAGCGATCTCTTCCCTAATTGCAATCAACTCATCAAACTCTTTTTGATATTTAGGATTGACTAATACATACTCTGTGAATAAGCTCTCATAGTTATTTATTCCTGGTGTTTTAAGAAGTTTCAAGAACTTCCTAACATCAAATCGGTCAATGTGTTCGCCGTTTTCTAAGATTGCTTCAGGTAGAGAGATGTCTTTTTCTAAACAGATGTCTCTCATTGTTGGCAAGTAAACTGCTCTTGAGTCTACATCTGACTTTTCAAAGAAGAGGTCTTCAATGTAATTTTGGGAGCCTTGCAGGAAGATTGCAAATAGTTCTCCATTTCCTTTTTTTCTAGCATGAGTATAGTGTTCGTGCAATCTATTCATAATAGCTTCTTTTGTCATGTAGGTCATACAGTTGCCTCTTTTCTTTATTATAGTAACTAATTGTAATTATAATATAACATATAAGCTGTCTCATGTCAACTGTATTTAATAGGTATAAAGGGGATGTTTTCATGTTTAACTGGAGGGTTTTATTTAAAGACAAAAAGAGATCTCTAGTAATCTCTTTAATGATGGTTGACTTCATTCTCACATACTTGGGAGTTCACTTAAATATAATAAACGAAGCCAACCCTTTCTTAGTATGGCTTTTTGAATTACCTTTTTTAGCAAGTTTGACTTTAAGGCTTATTCATGTCGGAGGTGTGCTTCTTGGACTTGAATGTCTGAAAACAAAGAAGTATAAGGGATATAGTAAAGTTGTTACTTTCGCATTAATAATAAATCTCATCTTATTAATTCTTCATGTCAGATGGCTTTTGATTTGGCTAATGTCTAGCAATCTCTGCTGCGTGTTGTCCGACTTTAGCTAATTTCTGTAGAATGTCTGCCTTATTTTTTAACATGTTTATTAACCCCCGATTAACTATTAATAAACTCTCCTTTCTATTGGGCCTTTATCTAGACTCCAATATGGACCTCTATTCATAAATATAACTTGATAAACTGGTGTCCACCGCATTCCTTTTAATTCTTCAATTATGATGTAAACTTCAAACCTAATTAAATCTTTAAATTGTTCTATATCTTTGCTGATAACAACATCATATGAACTTTCGAGTGTTTCATTAGGTTTCAATGAAATGCTATTGGATACATCTGGAATCATTGTCGACTTACCCTCTCTTAAGAAAGATTGAGAGACAAAGAAGCCATTTTCATTTAATGTAAATATAGGTTTACTTGAGTCCCAGCTTTCTAATAGGTTTCTATCACTCATTTCATTTTTTAAGAGATATTTATAGCGAACATCAATGGACTTGTCTTGCTTGTTCTTGTAAGCAACATTAATAGTTTCTAATATTATATCAGACTTGTCAGTAACCACAGGTTTTCTTTGTTCTCTGATGATGTAATACATAAGTAAACTTGAAGCTACCAATAAGGGAATACTTATCAACACAGTGACAAATTTATGTTTGCTCATAAAGCGTCTTCCTTTCCTAAAAATATATCTCATTCAAAATAGAAAAGAGATCTATTTATATAGATCTCTTATAATATCATCAATACTGCAAGAAGAAACGTCTTTCATCAAGAGTCATCTGATTAGGATCCTTTTTCTTAATTTGCTTATATATCTTTACTCTTTTGGTTGCAGCCCAAGCTACTGTTGAGAAGGCAGCCCAAGTTGCAAGTAAGATTCCCATTGAAGATGATGTGTTAGATAAGATGTGTGATATAGTTATCATTAATGAAATCAACAATGCACTTACTACACAGACTGTTATTTTTGTTTTATAGTGAATTAAGAATATCTTTTTCTTATCAAGTATCTCTTCATTTTCTCTTCTTAAATCTTCTTGCCATTGCCTTTTAACTATTTCTTCAAGATTACACACAACTAACACTCCTTTTATGATGTTTTCTGCTTTTGTTTCCACACTTCAGCCATATCTATATACTCAATGCTGTATACTGGTTTTTCTTCTATAGTTGGGTAAGCTTCTTTATATCTGCTTTCAGCTTGAAAAGATTCTCTTACTCCGGCAACTTCTTTTTTTAAATCTTTTCTGATTTTGTTTTGGTTCATCTTTCTCTTTGTAAATCTATATGCCACAATGAGTAACACTGCTAATACAATGAATTTAGTCAACATCATCATCTCCTTTATTTTTATAGAGTTTATTATATATTATTAACTAAATGTGCTTGTTGTTCCCACCCTGCACTGAATTTAAAATGCAGGGTAGGTGAAAAAATGTTATGCGGCATTTTGATACATCAATTCAAGTTGATTAATATGTTTCATGTAATTTTTATTTTGTTTTTTATTTTCAAAAATCGTGGAGTTATCAATCGTTTCAGGGTTGAATGAGATTGTTAATTCATCAAGTTCATTCATAAATTCAGTTTCATCATACATTATTTTGTCAATACATTTCATTAAAAAACCCCCGTTTTTGTTTGTTTTTTGATTGTATATTTATTATAACACCAAAAAACTGCAATGTCAACTGTTTTTCATCATTTATTTAAATAAAATAATGCGTTTAATATATTATGGTTGACGTCTTTCTTATACATTGTATAAAACATTTTCAAATAGCCTTTGCCATTAATTAATTAAATTAATTGTTATTTTTCTATCTTTTTAAATATTACATTCTATGCAATAAAAAGACCTTCTTGTTGAGAAGGTCTTTTTGTTAGTATATTTCAATACTCCCATTTTCTAAGTGTATCTGAGCAGACTTAATGTCAACCAGTAAAATTTCATGCTTTTCTCCAGTGTAATAAGATTTTCTGTAGAAAGTCAGCGTCTCTTTGCCTACACTTGCTGTCCTAATCTCTTCAAAGAGCTTACTTCCATTAGATAATGTAATTTCTATCACCATCTGAATCACTCCCTCCTTTCAGTTATTACATAATATTAATCATTTCATTGAATTTGTCAAGATGTCCATGGATGTCAGAGATTGCAAATGTTCTCATAGTACCCTCCCCCTTTTAGTTTTCATCTGTAAAGAATGTAATAACTTCACCCTCTTGAATGTTAGCTAGAGATTTACCATTTTCAATTTTTCCATAATACAACATTTCTCTAATGTCCGAATTTGGTGTAAGTTCACTTTGAATGTTCCAGGCAGTATCTCCTTCTTCTATCAGAATTTCAACTTTGCTTAAATTTTCAGGTATACTTTCACTGTTAGGACTCTTAATTTTATGTACAGCAATTGATAAGGTAGTTGCTAATATGATGAATATAGATATACCTATAAGAATCATTTCTCTTTGATTTGAATTTAAACTTTTAAGTTTATCTTTTGCCAGAATAATTGATTTTTTCATTTAAGTGTTCCCCCTGTTTGATTTGTTATATTTATTATAACACATCACAGAGCTATGTCAACATCTTCTATGAAATTATTTAAAAATGAAGACTCTCCCACCAAAAACTGCAAGGCAACTTTTGAAGTCGGTGTCTTCTTTGCCTTAATGATAAAATAAGAACACTCTTTTTTAGAGTGTTCTATTAATTCTCCATCAGTGTACCAATAAATCTTCTCATCTTTAACTTACTTTTATCCTTTCTTTTACCCAACCTACATCAGTTAATATGAAGCCTTCTTCTTCTGCAGCTAACTTTAACTTATCATAATTTATTGGTCGTGGTGTAGCATACCCTAACAATAATGCTTCAATGTCAACTCCTTCTTTTTCATAAACCGAATGTCCACCCATACTTAAATATTCAGCAAGTTCAACAGTATTCATTAGTCATCTTTCCTTTCGTTATTTTAATATTTTAAAACGTTTAATGAGAAAGACTGAATTCGAACCAGTAATTATCCTGCAATTTGCTATCATGTTTGTCTTTAGCCTACAAGGTTAGACTAGAATTAACATCTGTATAAGCAAGGACGCCTTATTCATTTGGCTGCTTTCTCATGTAGATAATCTATTTGTTTGATTATAGTTCAATTATAACATCTGTTACTTTCAATGTCAACATATTTATTAAATATTATTACATTTTATTTTGTAAACATTGGTTTACAGATTTCAGTAGGAGATCTTGTGTTCTTCGAATCATACAAGCCAGATCCAATCATGCTGGCATTTACTTAGATAATGGATACTTTCTGGAGACAGGTGGTTCAGCTAGTGAAGCAATTAACAATATAAATAATAACTCTTACTGGATTCCTAGATGTATTGGTACAAAAATTAAATTAATGAGAAGTAATGATGACAATCTCATGGCTTTTATTGTGAGAAATAAAATCTGTATTTGTATTGACCCTTTAACAGACATATGTTATAATATAATTAATTAACTTGAAGAAGTGATACTAGTTACATCAAATTAAGGAGTGATTAATGTGGAAGAAGTATGGGTTGTTATGGCATTTGAAAGTGATGGCACAACGGCTATGTGGCTCTATGATAATGAAGAAATGGCTGAGAACTATAAGGAAGAACTACTTAAAGGTAAGTTTAATAAAGATGAATATTACTTAGAAGTTAGTGTTGCTAAACATAAAGTACTCAAAAAACATTGAATAAAAAGACCGTACTTCCAGGTCTTTTTTATTTTGCCTTCTTGATATTTAATAAGTAACTATTAGAAAGGAGATGAATAGGGTATGTCGCAAAT
>JGI24707J26582_10004119_pt1 | contig 10160 bp, 5 predicted proteins | sample BioPla1DNA1_FD_26582 | JGI IMG/M metagenome (IMG submission 26582) | reverse complement strand
AATGAGCGCTTTCTTCTTGCTCAACCGCAACGTCAGATGACCAGTAGTATGGCAGCATCACTGCGGCTATGGCAAAAAAAACTTGTTGAATTAGAGGAATCTAAAGAAAGCAGTGAGTTTGGGGATGGGGTTGGTAATCAGAAAAAGTCGTTGGGACCCCTTGTAACGGAGATAGTTCGCCGATCTAGAAATTACGTCGACCTCAATCACCTGATCGAGGTTGACACCAAATATCGTCGCCTTAAAATGATCCTTACCAATTACCTTAGGGATAATCCAAATGAAAAGGTTATTGTTTTTTCTGCTTTTCATGCAACGCTAGATTATCTTGCAGAACGGCTCAAGGAAAACGGAATAAGTTGTATTTTATTAAAAGGTGGTCAAAAAGAGCCTAAAAGTCAGGTCATTGACCGCTTTAGTCGTCCAGGGGGTCCAGAAGTTCTACTTTCCTCAGAGGTAGGTGGGGAGGGCGTAGATTTACAGTTTTCTCGAGTTGTAATTAATTACGATCTACCATGGAACCCAATGCGCCTTGAACAGCGTATCGGGCGTGTTGATAGACTGGGACAGGCGGCGGACAAAGTTATCATATGGAATATCCTTTACGAAGACACAATTGATGCACGAATTTATCAAAGGCTTTACGAGAAACTTAATCTATGCTGCGAGGCTTTAGGTGATTTCGAAGCCATCCTGGGCGATGAAATTCGGAAGCTGGAAATAGATTTGCTTTCAGGAAAACTTACCGTGGANGAACAGGAAAAACTGATCGATCAGACCGCCCAGGCTTTGGAAAACTTGCGTCTAGAGGAAAAGCAACTTGAGCATGATGCNGCNAATTTAATTGCATATGGCGATTATATACTTAACCAGGTTCAAGCTGCACGAGAGCTACACCGGTGGGTCGGTGGCCATGATATCAAGAGATATATTTTTGACTACCTCCGCCTTCACTACCCAGGATGCGAAATGCGTCAGATAGAACCAGGCTCTCTTTTGTATGAGATTGAGTTATCTGACAGAGCAAAATTTGATTTGGATGAGTTTATTAAAAAGAATCGTCTTTCCTTCTATACCAGGCTTACATCCGTCTCACGGCCAATCCGATGCCGCTTTGAAAATCGAGTTNCTGGCCCCGTGAGTCGCTTTGAGGAAGTGATTTCACAATTTCATCCCCTTGTGCGGATGGTGAGCTCCCGCATTACAGAAAAAGACGAACAACTTACGCCCGCTGTAGCTCTTATTTTGGACAGTAAGGAAACNGATTTTCCGCTTCAAACGGGTGTATATGTTCTGGCAGTGGCCCACTGGTCCTTCAAGGGGCTGCAGGATACTGAAAAGTTGGCTTACACTGCCTCGCCTCTTGAAAACTCAGAAAAGGCACTATTGGCGGAGGATGCTGAAAAACTTGCTGCAGCTGCTGTGTCAGGTGGGAAAGACTGGTTTGAGGCTTGTAATGTAGTTGACCTGGAACATGTGTATTATGTGGCTAACGAGATTCTTTTCGGAAGGCTTGATGATGAGTATGAGGTGTTTTANCAAGATCTGATGGCACGAAATGAGGACCGTGCAGACCTGCAACTNCGCACCCTCGAGCAGCATTATAAAAGGCAGATGGTGAGCTTGGGAGACACGCGGGAAAAACATCGCATTCACAACCGCGAAGCACTGGTGAAGGCGACGGAGGGTAGAATGCGTGCTTTAAAAAATCGTGTTCAGCAACAGAGACTCAGAATAGAAAACCGACGCGCGGTCCAGTCAGATACCAGGGAAATTGCCATTGCTATTATNAAGGTAATTTAAGGGGTTGGTTGACTTGTCTTTAAAAGGAAAAAGAACAATCAGATTAGGTAATCAGGGTCAGGCTCAGAGGGGTAACATTATACCTACTTGCGACCATCGGATGCNTCAATATACCAATCCTGGTAAAAACGGTGAATGCGAACTTATTATAGGTCTAGATTTCGGCACCTCATCATCTAAAGTAGTTATTCAGGCTCCAGATCTTCCCGGAAGTCCAAGCTATGCTGTAGATTTTAGTAGTTACTCAAATTACCCCATCGCCTATCTTTTGCCAACAAGGTTATGGGTTTTGCCTTCAAGTGGTGTTTGCACCTTATCAGGTAGTGATAAAGATGTGATGATCAACAATATAAAGTTAGAACTATTCTCAAAAGATGAAAGCATGTATAGCAACTTTGGGCCAATACAGCAACAGTTTCCTACTGAAGAGGTGACTGTTTGCTATCTTGCACTTCTACTGCGTTTTAGCCGGCAGTGGTATCTAAAAAATAGACACGATTTAGTACGCCATTTTAGTAGGCTTGTATGGAGTGTTAATTTAGGTGTACCCTCCCCCTGCGCAGGAAATAATGAAAAGAACGAAACTTTCCGCCGTGTAGGGAAAGCTGCGTGGTGGTTGTCTTTACAGGCGTGGGATAGCATTACAATTGAAAAAGCCGGTATCTTTCTAGACATAGTCGATAACACTGGAAATTGGGATTCTGGAAGGGAGTTTGCATGCGACCTGGAGGTCATTCCAGAGATTGCGGCGGGAGCTGTCGGCTATGCCTTATCTGATCTTCGCNGGGAGGGTTTGCATGTAATGGTGGATATTGGTGCCTCTACAGTAGATGCATGCAGCTTTCTCCTTCATGAGCAGGGGGGAAATGATCGGTATAGCATGTTATTTTCTGATGTTCAACAGTTGGGCTCGATAAGATTATTTGCTAATCGGATATTTACATACAAAAAAATATATGAAAAAAGAACCAGAGCATTGTTAAGTAGACATGATCCGATGGCAGCCTTAAGTGAAGATGTTACGCCTTACTTAGTTTCGCAGGACCACATAGTAAAAGTTTTTGGGGAGGTAAAAAAGGAACTTGAGAAACAATTTCTTCATATGATCCGAAGGGTTATTTGGCAAACGAAACTGCACCGCGCGCCTTATGTCTCGCTTTGGCGTGAGGGGCGGCTGCCGATTCTTTTGATAGGCGGCGGTAGTAAAATAGAATTTTTCCGCCTGGCTATTGGAAAACTTCATGGCTGGTTAAAGTATCACACAAGAAATGATGGAGTGAATATTATATCTGTACCTATACCTGACTCGCTCAAAAGTTCAATAAAGGGCACTGAGGAGTATCATTTTCTTGCTGTGGCATGGGGTCTTAGTCATCGCTCAATGGATATAGGGGAAATAATTCCTGTAGAACAAATCCCTGATGCTGAACCACCACCTGACAATAATTGGAGAAGGTTTTATGTGGGTAAAGAGCTGGTGTAGACTTTTGCCTGCATGATAATGATTTTCTCCTATCACAGAAGGTTGATGTTCTAGTATAGAACTAAAAATAAGTAAACAACCAGGAGGTGGTGACCAGAATCAGGGGATGGCCAGGCTGATGGAGAAAATTCTTAACAAGGTCTTGGAAAGCAGAAGTGGCTGAGTAGCTGCAGGCCGGGCCTTACGAGCGCTGTGAAAGCCGCCAAGGCTACCGCAACGGATATAGAGACAGGGAGGTGTCTTGGCAGAGATGCCAGACCCATTTTAAGCGTAATATCCTGGACAGCTGCCCCAAGGCTTTGCAAGGTGGGCTAAAAACCAGGTTGAAGCTGCCCTTTGATGCGCCGGACATGGTTACCGCCCGCAAGCTGCTAATGGATATCCTGACTGATTTCAGCGAAAATGGCGGATTACCGGGAGTGGAAAAAGTAAACGAAGCAGCAAGCAAAAATGGAGAAAAGGAAAAGCATCTTTTCGGATTGGCTGAGAATGATCTAACCTCGCGGATTGGCAGGTGCTTAAATTGCCGAAAATAATCTTAACCGGAGGAGTAAGAAATGTCCTCTCACTTCGGCTGGATTGATTTTGCGGAAGATGACCGGAGGCGGATGCTGGACGTGGTCCGGTTGTTCCAGGAGCAGGAAACCCTGGATGAGCTGGGCGTAGGGACGATCCGGGATGCTTTTTCTGACCATTTTTTCCCCGGTACCAGTACCATTCAGACTCGGGCCCGCTATATGCTCTTCATTCCCTGGATCTACAGGGAGTTGGAGAAGAAGCGTTTGTCAGGTGCAGAGATGGAGCGGCGGGCCAGGACTGATGAGATCAAACTGATCAAGGCCCTGCTCAAATCCGAAGATACCAATGGGATCATCGGTAAGGAAGCGCAGGAAAGATTGAAGCGCTTGGCCAGCGCTACATACTGGACGGGCCTCTACTCCTGGAAGATTCGCCTTTTTCCGGGGACCCAGGCGGAATATCACCGCTACCTGGAAAGATATTATCGCAACAAGAGAGACCTTCTAAGAACAGATGACAATGAGCCTGCTATCATGTTGAAGGAAAACTGGGATCCCAACCTACCCGACTCGCCAGAAAAGATGTTGCACTATGCTGAATTTGCTTTGACTCGCGATGAAGCGATCTATCTTCGAGAGCGGGTGCTGGCAGAGCATCCGGCCAGCTTGCTGGCCTTTTTCCTTGCGGCTGGCGCTCTTGGGGACAGCGATCACCTCTGGGAGGAGCCGCTGATCAGCACTCTACCACCTTCGTTGCAGAGCACGGTTGCACATGCCAGGTAATTTTTCCAAGCTCCACTACGGGGCGGCGCTGCTCTATAACCTGATGCTGGCTCGCAAATCGAAGCGGCAGAATCGTATTGAACAGTACGAGGCGGAGCTGGAGAAATGGACTGCTTCGTTGCAATCTGGGTGGGTGGAGCTGGAGCAGTGGTACGAGCAGAGGGATGAATTCTGGGGCCTTGATTGTCTGGATCAGGTCATCCCGCGGCTGACCGTGGATTTTGTGAACAACTGGCTGCGCCTGGTATTTGAAGGGAACAGCCCCGACTCTATCGCCAATGATCGTCAGGCACAGCAGCTTATCCGGGATCGGGAGAGATTCTTGAAAGGCGCCCGGGCTAAGCTGGAAAACCCCAAGGCGCTGGCGGCCTGGGGCGGGGCATCGGGGAACTACCGGCTTAACTTTCGCTGGAACAATGCCAAAAGGATCATCGCTGATATTCATGAGGGTTTGAACGGGGGGCGGGAATATGCTTGATCCGGAGAACCGCTACACCTATTTGGCTGAACTGAAGCCGCCAGCTGGATATGTTCTGGACCGGGCCCTGGGTACTACCTTTTCCCTCGATCTGCAGATGCTGCTGATGGCGCCGTTGGCCATGGTCTTCTATGAATGTCAGAAGAGGGATTCCGAGCTGGGCAGCCGGGTGGAGGTGATTGAGGCCCTGCAGCGGGTGGCTGACAGATTGATCATCTTTTGTCAGAAGGGCCGGATTGCTGTGCCCCGGGTAGATACTCTGCTCTACAGCTATCTTGAGCCGGTGGTGGTGGAGGCGCAGCAGGAAGGAGACGGTGCTTTCCATCCCAAGATCTGGCTGCTTCGTTTTGCTGCCGAGGGGCATCCGGTGATCTACCGCTTTCTCTGTCTGTCCCGCAACCTGACCTCTGATTGTTCCTGGGATACCGTGCTCAGCTTGGAGGGCGAGCTGCAGGAGCGCAAGGTGGGCTATTCCATAAACCGTCCCTTGCGGGATTTTGTAAGGGCGCTGCCCGGGCTGGCGGTAAGGGGGCTGGGACGGGGGCAGCGCAGGCAAGTGGAGTTCATGGCCGAAGAGGCTGGGCGGGTTATCTTCGAGGTACCGCCTGGTTTTGATGCCGAATATAAGTTTATACCTTCAGGGATCAAGGGCTACCGCTATCCCCGGATTTTAAGGGATAGCTGCAGCAGGCTGGCGGTGGTTTCACCTTTTATTTCCCCGGAACGGCTGATGCAGTGGCCGACCGGAGGCGCAGGCGATGACATTCTCATCACCAGGGAGGAAAGCCTGGATTCTCTGAGTGAGGAACAGTGCCACAAGCTGTCGGCAAAGTACCGACTTTACACCATTCACGACGTGGCCCGGCCAGTGGATGAGGAAAAAGAGGTTGATGGAATGGAGATACCGGTAGATGAGGGTGATCCTACAGGGCTTCATGCCAAGCTCTATGCCGTAGAAGATGGCGCAGGTGTTCAGCTGGCTACCGGCTCAGCCAATGCCACCGCAGCGGCTTTCGGGGGGCGAAATGTGGAATTCATGGTTATGCTTTCGGGAAGGAAAGGGCAATGCGGCATTGACCGGCTCTTTGGTGATGATCCGGATTCGTCCTTTCCGGGAAAGCTGTTCAGGCCTTACGAGAGGTTGGACGAGATTTCGGAGAAGGCTGTGATCCAGAAAGAGCTGACTGATATCCTGGAAGCGGGCCGGCGGTCGTTGCTGCAGCTTGAGCTGGCGCTGCAAGTCTTACCTGAAGAGGATAACCTGTACAGTTTGGTGCTCGAAGGCTCAGCCTGGCCCGACGCAGGTTCTGCATTAAAAGGCAGCTGCTATCCCATAACTTTAAAAAAGGATCATGCCCTGGGGTTAAATGATCCGTCCCAGGTGGAACTGGTCTTTGCCAGGCTGCCTGCGGTCTGTTTGACGAGCTTCGTAGTTTTCCGGCTGGAGGCAAGGCACAGGGGCAGGGAGGGCGCACTGGCTTTTGTCCTGAACTTGCCGGTGAAGGGGATGCCGGAGGAGCGTGGGCAAGAAATCCTGCACAGCCTCATTGCCAGCCGCGAACAGTTTATCCGCTATCTGCTGTTCCTGCTATCCGAAGCGGACGATATCCCTTCCTTGCGCGATGATTTTGAAAGCGGGAGCGGACAGGGTGCAAAAGCACAATTGCACGGATTCAGCTTGCCGCTGCTCGAAGAGCTAGTTAGAGCTTACAGCCGCCATCCAGAGAAAATTGAGCGTATTGCCAGGCTGGTTAACGAGCTGGGGCGCTCGAAAAAGGGCGAAGAGATTCTACCGGAAGGCTTCAGAGAGCTTTGGGCTGTAATAGAAAAAGCCNGGNNGGTGGCGTCCAATGAGTGAACTTGCAAATGGGACGGCTCCGGATCCTGGCGAGGTGCTACGGGGGCTGAAGGATTTTCAGCGCCAAAGCGTGGACTATGTATATCGTCGTCTTTATGAAGACGAGGATAGCACCGATCGTTTTTTGATTGCCGATGAGGTGGGTTTGGGTAAAACGCTGGTAGCCCGGGGAATCATCGCCCGGGTGCTGCAGAAGCTGTGGCATGAGGTCAAAAGGATCGACATTATCTATATCTGCTCCAACGGTGACATTGCCAGGCAGAACATTCGCCGGTTGCAGATACCGGGGGTTGGCGAGCATACCCTGCCTACACGGGTGACCTTGTTGCCGATCAAGCTGAGCGACCTGGAAGAGAACAAGGTCAACTTAGTTTCGTTTACTCCAGGCACCTCTTTCCATTCCGGTTACCAGACCGGCATTGGGAAAGAAAGAGCGATGATCTATACCATGCTCAGGGAAGAGTGGCATTTCGGGAATATTGCCGGGCCAAAAAACTTTTTTCAATGCGGCATGAAAAGGGAGAACTGGCGGCGGAAGCTGAATAAATTCAAGCCTGCAGATATTGACCCTGCCTTGCAGCAGGGCTTCCTTGAAGAGCTGCGCCGGCACGACGAGATAAAGGCGGATTTTGACAGGCTACTGCCCCTTTTCAGCCATTACAGGAACAATTTCCCCCGGCGCAGGGAGCAGCTCAAGCTTATCGGGGAGCTGAGAATGATTCTGGCCCGCTCCTGTCTCAAGGCCCTGGAGCCGACCTTGGTGATTCTCGATGAGTTCCAGCGCTTCAGGGATCTGCTGGACGGTGAAGACCAAGGGGCTCTTCTGGCCCGGACTCTTTTTGAGTATGAAAAGGTCAAGGTACTGCTTCTATCAGCTACTCCCTACAAGATGTACACGATGAACCACGAAGAGGAAGATAACCACTACCGCGATTTTATCCGCACTGCATCTTTTTTGTTTGATTCAAAAGAGGCGGCGGCGGCCCTGGGAAAGGAGCTGCAGCGCTATCGCTTGGAGCTCTTCCGGATCGGAGCGGAGAGCGAGCATAAGCTGAGAAGTTGCCGCGATGCCATAGCGAAACAGTTGCACAAAGTTATGGTCAGAACGGAGCGACTGGCGGTAGCGAGGATCGGGATGGGATGCTGGAGACGAGAACCGGCCTTACCAAGATGGCACCAGAAGATCTGCTCTCCTTCCGGACAGTGGATCGGTTGGCCCGGCTTGTCGAGGTCCAGGATACCCTGGAATACTGGAAATCGGCACCCTATCTGCCGAATATGATGGATCGGCGGGGCTATAAGTTTAAAGAAAAGCTGGTCCAGGTAATAGATTCAAGACGGCATGATCGGGAAATTTTCGATATCGTTTCGGCGGGGACGCCAGGGTTGTTGACGCGAGAGGAGATCGCTACATACGAGAGGATCGATCCGGGAAACGCCAGGCTACGCGCTTTTATCTCCGCCACACTGGAGCAAGGCTCCTGGAAGCTGTTGTGGGTGCCCCCGGCGCTGCCTTACTACAGTTCGGATAGCAGCATTTTCGGCGAAGGCAGCGGAAGGGATTTCACCAAGTCGCTGGTTTTTTCGTCCTGGAGGGTGGTTCCCAAGATTATCGCCATGCTCTGCAGTTACGAAGCGGAAAGACAGATGACTCGCCTCCTGGATAGCGAAGCCGATTATTTTGAGGAACGCCGCAAGCGCAGGCCCCTACTCAGATTTACCCTTGCGCAGGAAAGGTTGACCGGCATGCCCAACTTCAACCTGCTTTACCCCTGCTGGACTCTAGCTGCTGGACTTGATCCCCTACAAGCGACCTTGGAAAAAGGCCGGGGCCGCCTGCCCTCCCTTGAACAGGTGAAAGGTTATTTCAAGGAGCAGATCTCCAGTTGGCTGGAACCTATTCTTGAAAGAGAGGGTGCTGAGGGAAGCCAGCGAGATGAGCAATGGTACTGGGCGGCGCTGGCCCTGCTGGACCGGCATTACTGCGGCAACATTGCCAATGGGTGGCTGAGAAGCGTTGAAAACAATCTGGCCTGGTGTAAACTGTTTTCCGGGTCTGATAAGGCTGATCAGGGCGATGATGATCAGGACAGCAGATTTGCAGATCATGTAGATCGTTTTTACCGCTGTTTCTGCGGAGGGCTGACGTTGGGCCGTCCGCCTGGTGATCTGGTTGACGTTTTGGTAAAAACAGCACTGGCTTCGCCGGCCATCGCCGCTCTTCGTGCGCTGATGAGGCTGTACCCAGTCGAAATGCGTGAAGGACAGGAGACGCACCTGATGGCTGCGGCAGCGCGAATCGCCTTAGGGTTCAGGAGCATGTTCAACCTGCCCGAGTCAATTGCCCTGATCCGGGGTGAGAAGGGCCGCGATGGCACCCGCTACTGGGAGAGCGTTCTTGACTACTGCTGCGAGGGCAACTTGCAGGCGGTGATGGACGAGTATGTCCATATTCTGCGTGATGATCTCGGTCTGCTGGGGCAGAAGGATCCAGCGGAGGATCTGCAGAATATTGCTGGGGAAATCCAAACCGCTCTATCCATCCGTACGGTGAGCCTTGGCTTTGATGAGCTGAAGGAGATGGAACCGGGAAGGGTTGGCCTCGAGCGAGCTGGTAGTATGCGCTGCTTTTATGCGCTCCGGTTCGGCCAGGAGCGGGATGAGGAGCAGGAGGGTAAAAACCGCCCGGATCAAGTCCGCCGGGCCTTCAATTCGCCTTTCCGTCCCTTTGTCCTGGCGACGACATCCATAGGTCAGGAGGGGTTGGACTTTCACCAGTACTGCCATGATCTTTACCACTGGAACCTGCCGGCCAACCCTGTGGATCTGGAGCAGCGGGAGGGGCGGGTGCATCGCTACAAGGGTCACGCCATCCGCAGAAATATTGCCGAAAAGTACGGGCTTGAGGCGCTGGTTGACAGTATCGGAACCCTGGAGGATCCCTGGGAGCACTTCTTCCAGATGGCTGTTGAGGATAGGGGCGCTGATAAAAATGATCTGATCCCCTTTTGGCATTTCGAAGGGAAGCACAAGATTCGCCGCAATGTGCCCACGCTGCCGCTGAGCCGCGAAGTGCAGTTGCTGGACCGCCTGCGCAGCACCCTTGTTTCTTACCGCATGGTATTTGGCCAGCCTCGCCAGGAGGATCTGCTCAACTGGCTGAGCCGCCGTTCGGGGGAAGGGCTAGATCTGGAGAAACTGGCCGAATATCGAATTGACCTTTCGCCCTTGCCTCCT
>JGI24707J26582_10004117_pt1 | contig 10162 bp, 7 predicted proteins | sample BioPla1DNA1_FD_26582 | JGI IMG/M metagenome (IMG submission 26582) | reverse complement strand
TTGAATATTCTTCATGCTAGTAGATAAGCTATTGAAATATTCTGTAAAACTTTGAGCAAAGTTTAGCACTGAAGTCCTATGTGTTAAACTTGAAGGATTCTTTGACATTTCATGCATACTTTCGTAAAACTTGTCAAAGAAGGTAGTAAAACCTTCTAGGGTAACTTCATTGAAATAATTCTCAATCTTATGCATGTACTGAGATTTTGTTTCATATACTCCATAGGTAGTATTATTTTGTCTATATTTTATATCATAGTATTCATTTCTAATTTGGGTAACACCTGTAGTATGAACACCGGTTCCAACCATACCATAAGATTGGCTAACCCTAATTGGTGTGGCTGCTCTCTGGTCTTGAACCTGTCTTGTATAGCCTTTAGTTTCAGCATTGGCTATATTATGTCCTGTTACATTAAGGGCTGATTGGTATGCATATAAACCAGTCTTTCCTGTATTTAAGCCTAAAAACGTGGATGGCATTATATTCACCTCTAATTCTTATCTGTCTCTTACCTTATTCTACAAGGGTAGGAATATTCCTATTCTACTTGTGTAGTCCTAGACTAGGATAAGTCCTTATCCTAGTCTCATAATTACATGTTCTAGCATCTCATCAATAACCGAAATATATCTAGCTGATGCATTATATGAATGTTGGTACATAATCAAGTTCGAAAGTTCTTCATCTGTAGAAACACCAAGACTTTGTTGGCGTAAGTTATCTATACTATTTACCATGGACCTTTGGTTCTGGCTAATTGTTTCAAACTGCTGACCATTGGTAGCAACATCTCCTACAAATGCTGCGTAATAACCTTGAAAACCATACTCCGTTAAGGTATTAGGAGATAGTTTTAACTTAGGGTCCTGCCAAAGGTCTACTAACTTCTGAACTGCTTCCATATCGTAGTCATCAGTACCTGCACCTGAACTAAGTGGTATCTTAGAATAATTGGCTAAGATTTCTGGGTTAACTTCTATTTCACCTAGGCTATATAGGCTAATGATTTCATTCTTGTTTTCTTCCTTATAGATTCTTAGGGTTTGGGTAACCATGTTACCATCTACTTCAACCTCTACCTCTACTTCTTCATACCTAGGAACTCTTTTCCTAGAGAATAGTTCAGTACCTGTACTTGCATTAGCATCCATTCCCTTTGGTGCATCAGGGCTTAGGGCTTGTCCCTTATGTACTTGTGTATCGCCTGGCAAATAATAGTCAGCTTCTACATTAGGACAAAGAATATCATTAATTCCTGTAACGATAGAATGTATTAACTGGTCAAAACCTGCCTGGGCCTTCATAATTACTGAGGCATCTACAGTGTTATTATATACCTTAACAGCTTCAATAAAGTCTGCTTCTGATTCATACCTATCCCTTACAGGAATATCTGTATAATTAGCCATCCTATTACCTCTTGTATAGAGTAGACCCTTTAGNGACCCTATATCTGTATTGTACTGGGATGATGCAGGTTTATCTAAATTGAAGACTTCTTGGCCTTTAAGGTGGTCCCATACAGGAACTAAAAGACCTGTTCCAACGATTTCTTTAGTGCCTATGGTGTAGGTAATCTCTGGAGTTACAAGAGGAACACCTTCAGCATAAACAGTTAATTCTCCTGTCCTATCTTCACTATAAGTAATAGCAATCATGTTGCCTAGCTCATCAAGTAACAGGTTTCTAGCATCTCTATAGTCGTTGGCTCTTTCTATACCATTACTTTCAAAGTAACGAATCTTATCACTAATTAGACTAATCTCATTAGCAATTTCATTTATTCTATTTACTTCATTAACAATCTGTGTATTAAGGTTAAGTTGGTAGTCTCTTAACTGGTTCCAGATAACTTCTGCCCTTTCAATAAAGCTAACAGAAGATTGGACTAGACTAGTTCTTGCAACTATAGAATCTGGTTGCTTTGATAGCTCTTGTATTGAAGTCCATAGGTCTTCTAGGGAGTTTGCAAAGGCTACCCCGTCAAGCTCTCCAATTATATTCTCGATTTCACTAACTGCCTGGGACTGAACTTGATAAAACTGGTATCTACCATTCTCTAGTCTATAGGACTTATCTAAGAAGATATCCCTTACCTGTCTTACTGCTAATATATCTACTCCACTTCCAACTTGAAGTATGGAGTTGCCCCTTTGTCCGATTGTATTATATCCACCATCTTTATGAACAACCTGCTGCCTTACATATCCTTTAGTTTCTACGTTAGCAAGGTTGTGAGCAGTCACATTAAGTGCGTTATAATGGGCATTAAGTCCTGATACCCCAGTTGAAAAACTTCTAAGTAAACTCATACAATTCTCACTTCCTGTTTTGTAGTAAAGAATGTTTGATATGCCTATTGCTTAGCATCAAACATCCCTGTTTGGCCTAGTCCATCGTCATTGTAAGCGCCCTTGTTATAGGTATTAGTATTAATGTTTTGAATACTTTGATAGAAGTTCATATTAAACTCAATCATATCTAAGGATTGTTCTATCAAAGCCTTGTTGCGCTCATTAATGGATGTAGCCCGCTTTAGGGTCCTGGCTAAGTCATCATAAACAGCTGCCAAGTCCTTTTGCTCTTCTTGCCCTTTAAGTAATTCGATTATGGTTCTAATATTTAAACTAGCTGGGTCCCTACCCAAAACAAGGGCAATATTTTTAACTATCTCTTCTCGTCTTTTTTCAAGTTTGTTAATTTCATTAATAAATTCTTCTTCTTGCTTAGTTATAAGTGATAATGACTCTAAGTCATTGCTAACAATTACCTTTGTCTTCTCTTCTTGTATAGGTATTATATTACTATATATAATCTCTTCTTTTTTTAGAGTGGTGGTTAACTCTTCGATTAAACTTGCCAAATCTCTTTCCTTCCTTTATAGATACTACTTTTGGTTTCAAATAGTCTCATCAAAATACTTGTTCACTATCTTATCAGCAATCTCCTGGGCACTTATGTTGTATGTGCCTGATTCCATACGTTTAATAATGTCGTTAACCTTGTCATAACGAATATCAGGCGCCCTCTTAAGTCCTTCTTTTGCGACTTGTATGTCACGTCCTATATTAGAGATTTCAACACCATCTTTTTTCTTTATAGCATTAATCTTGTTTGCTTCCTTTACCTTAGATGCTTGGTGTGCCTCATATATTTGAGAAATCTTATTATATGAATTAATTCTCATTATTCTCCGCCTTTCTTACTTGTATAACATAGGTTCATTATAGTTTCTCATAATTCCACTCTTCTAATATATTTATCGGTAATTTTTAAGANATATTTATAGGTAAATGAAATTTTTATTTCTACATAATAAGACAAATGCCCCGTCCCCCCTGTCTTATGACAGGAAAGACGAAGCATTCCTATTGATTATCCCTAATCATACTTCATATTTTTTAGAATATCGCTAAAGTCAAAAGTCGCAAAATAATCCTTAGGAGTCTCAGCCCTTCTTATCATTTGGACAGACCCATCTTCCTTAAGTAGTAATTCTGCACTCTTTAACTTTCCATTATAATTGTATCCCATTGAATAACCATGGGCACCTGTATCGTGAATTACTAGGTAGTCACCTATATCAATCTTTGGTAACATCCTATCTATTGCAAACTTGTCGTTGTTTTCACATAGGGACCCTGTTATGTCATACATCTTATCATGAGGCTTATCTTCCTTGCCCATAACAGTGATGTGGTGGTAGGCACCATACATAGCAGGTCTCATAAGGTCAACTGCACAAGCATCAAGACCAATATAGTTTTTATAGATGTTCTTTTCATGAACTGCCTTAGAAACTAAGTGGCCATAAGGACCAAGCATATATCTTCCAAGTTCTGTGAATATTGATACATCTTCCATGCCTGCAGGTACAAGAACCTCTTCAAAGGCTTTTCTTACCCCTTCTCCAATTACCATAATATTATTAGGTTTTTCCTCAGGCCTATAAGGTATTCCTATACCACCTGATAGGTTAATAAACTTAATGTGGACACCAGTCTTATCCCTTAATTCTACTGCCAGTTCAAAAAGGATTCTCGCTAGTTCTGGGTAATATACATCACTTATGGTATTAGAAGCTAGGAAGGCATGAATTCCAAAGTGCTTTACTCCTCTTTCCTTAAGTATCTTAAACCCTTCAATCATTTGGTCCTTAGTAAAGCCATACTTAGCCTCACTTGGGTTATCCATAATGGTGTTACTTATTTCTAGAGTTCCACCTGGATTATAGCGGCAACTAATTGTGTCTGGTAGTCCAGCAACCTTATCTAGAAAGTCTATATGGGTAAAGTCATCTAAGTTAATATAGGAATCTAACTCTCTTGCCTTAACGAACTCCTCAGCTGGTGTTGCATTAGATGAGAACATAATCTCATCTCCAACAATACCAAGGGCCTCAGCTAACATTAGTTCTGTGTATGATGAACAGTCAACCCCACACCCTTCCTCATGTAGTATCTTTATAAGATATGGGTTAGGAGTTGCCTTAATTGCAAAGTATTCTTTGAAACCCTTGTTCCAAGAGAATGCCTCCTTTAACCTTCTTGCATTTTCTCTGATTCCTTTTTCATCATATATATGAAAGGGAGTTGGATACTCCTTTGTAATTTCTTTTATCTGATCAAGTGTTATAAATGGCTTTTTCATCTTTATCAACCTTTCACTACTTTTTTAGTAGTTCATATTATAAACAAACAAGAAAGCTAGCGCAAGCACCTTTCTTATTTTTATTCTATTTTTACTAATAATTATACATCTGCTGCTATAATATAGTCTTTTCTACCCTTTAAGACCATAGGAAACCCTCTTAGAATCATAGCCTAAATCTCTAGCATCCCTTACTAATTCAACCCTAGCTCCTGACTTCATTAGCCTTATAAAGTCCTGTATAGTGTCTAACTTTTGTTCAAATAAGATACCGCCTCTTAGGTCACCATCATGGTGGGAGTCAGACCCTGCTGTTACAACAAGCTTATGGTTAGCTGCGTAAGCCCTAGCCCTTCTATCAAACTTTGGATTAATGTGGCTTGAATTAATAACTTCAACTGCATCTACATGTTCAGGGAATAGTCTGATTCTACTAATATAACCAGCCTCCCTGTAGGGATGGGCATGAACAAAGTAGCCACCAGCTGCCTTGATTTGTTCATAGTGTTCTTCTATGGACCATTCAAGTATCTCAGGGTGGTTTAGCAACCATTCCTTATCAAGACCGTATACTAGAAAGTCATTACCTTGAAATGATTCTTCCCAACCAAAGAAAACAGATAAGCCAATCTTGTCTCCTTCTTTTTTGGCATTTTCATAACCACGAGTAAAGTTATTCACCCACTTTTCCCATGGCATATTCCTAGATATTGCAGTGTTACCGTTATAGAAATGATCTGTTACAATAATTCCGTCGTATCCTAGTTCCTTATATATTCTTGCTTGTTTTGCTCCACTTGTTGAAGCACAAGCACTAACTTCTGATGTGTGCATGTGAGTTTCATACAGATATTTTCTCATTACAACCATCTCTTTCTATATCACGACAAGCCAATAAGTTCCTTCATAGATTTTAGTATAGCATAAGAAAAAACCCCAGTCTATTGGACAAATCACACATGGAAACTAGATTTATTAGGTGAGATATGTTAAAATGTCTAAGATTAAGGACCGCAAAAGTTAGTATAAAAAACTCTTATATGGTCAGATTAATAAGGTTAATAACTTTATTTTTATATATATAAGTAGTAATAAAAGTCATTTAACTTGAAAGGAACATCATAAATGGAACAATATAATGGTAGTCAGATAATCGTATTAGAAGGTTTAGAAGCTGTTAGAAAGCGTCCTGGTATGTACATTGGTAGTACAGGTTCTAGGGGTCTTCACCACCTAATATGGGAAATAATCGATAATGGTATAGATGAGCACTTGGCTGGATTTTGTAGTGAGATTAATGTTACCCTCCACAAGGACGGTGGTATCTCTGTAGCCGATAATGGCCGTGGTGTACCTGTAGATATCCATCCAACCCAAAAGATCCCAACAGCAAGGGTTGTTTACTCTGTTCTTCATGCAGGTGGAAAGTTTGACCACTCTGTATATAAGGTATCTGGAGGTCTACATGGTGTTGGTGCTGCAGTTGTTAATGCCCTATCTAAGCATATGATAATTGAGATTAGACGTGATGGTAATATATACCTTGATGAGTACAAGAATGGTGGACATCCTGTTACTAAACTGGACAAGGGACAGCTTCCATCAATCGGAACCTGCAGAAAGAATGATACAGGAACCAAGGTTACCTTCTACCCAGACGAAGAAATCTTTGAGACAATTGAATTTAAGCCAGATGTTATAAAGAAGAAATTAAAGGAAATATCTTATTTGAATAAGAACCTAAAGCTTGTATTTACTGATGAAGAAGTAGGAGAGACCATTACCTATCTTGAAGAGGATGGTATCAAGAGCTTTGTTTCTTATTTGACTAGGGATGATAAGGTAATTCACGACGAACCAATCTACATAGAAGGAAAAAGTGGTGATATTGAAGTAGAGATAGCCTTTCAATACACAGAAGATTATTCTGAAACCATCAATGCTTACTGTAACAGGATTAATGTAGTTGATGGTGGTACCCTTGTAACAGGCTTTAAAACAGCCCTAACTAGGGTTATGAACCAGTATGCAAGAGAACTTGGTATCCTAAAGGAAAAGGATGACAATTTTGATGGTAAGGATATAAGGAACGGAATTGTTGCAATTATTTCTATCAAACATCCTGACCCCCAGTTCGAAGGCCAAACTAAGTCAAAACTTGGTAATACTGACGCTAAGACTGCTGTAGATGAAGTATTTACCCAAAAGGCCCAGTACTACTTCGATAGAAATGTAGAAGTACTAAAGACTATCCTTGATAACTCCCTAAAGTCTTTCAATGCTAGAAAGGCAAGTGACAAGGCTAGGAATGCTATAATTAAGCAAATATCAGATGTAGACACCCGTAGTAAGCTTGCATCTTGTTCTTCAAGAAAACCTGAAGAATGTGAACTATATATAGTCGAAGGTGATTCTGCAGGTGGAACAGTTAAGACTGCAAGAAACCGTAGAACTCAAGCAGTCCTTCCCCTAAGAGGTAAGATTCTTAATGTTGAAAAGTCAAGCCTAGAGCGTGTCTTAACCAACAATGAGATAAAGTCAATGATCGCAGCCTTTGGTTGTGGAATTGGTGAAGACTTTGATATTAGTAAGTTAAGGTATGATAAGATTATAATCCTAACAGATGCCGATGTTGACGGTGCCCATATTAGTACCCTCCTTCTTACTTTCTTCTACCGCTTTATGCCTGAACTTATTAAGGCAGGCAAGATATACAGGGGACTTCCACCCCTATATAGGGTTGAATACCAACCAGCTGCTAAGGGTAAGAAAAAGAAGGAATATAAGTACCTTTTCAATGATTTTGAATTAGAAAAGTTTAGAAAAAGTAATAAGGGGAAAATATTATCCCTTCAAAGGTACAAGGGTCTTGGTGAGATGGATGCTAACCAACTTTGGGAAACAACCTTAAACCCTGAGACTCGCATTCTAGCCCAAGTTACTATTAACGACTCAGTTGAAGCTGATGAGATTACAACTACCCTAATGAGTACTAATGTCCCACCAAGAAGGACCTTCATTATGGAAGAGGCTAGATATGCAAAACTAGATATTTAATGGCAAATACAAGGAAAACCCCATTTGTTTTTAAATAACTTATGGGGGATTTCCATTTTAGAGTATATTTAATAAGAATTTAGGAGGAATCCATGAGTAAAAATAAAAAGCCCACTGATAATATCATCCAATTAGATTATTCAGAAGAAATGAAAAATTCCTATAGAGATTATGCAATGAGTGTTATTGTATCTCGTGCACTACCAGATGTTCGTGACGGTCTAAAACCAGTTCAAAGACGTATCCTATACTCTATGCATGAACTAGGTCTTGACCCTAAGAAACCCCACCGTAAGTCTGCCCGTATTGTCGGAGATACCATGGGTAAGTACCACCCCCACGGTGATAGTTCTATATATGATGCCCTTGTTCATATGGCTGAAGATTATGCAATGTCAATCCCCTTAATTGATGGTCACGGTAACTTCGGTTCTATAGACGGGGATAAGGCTGCAGCCATGCGTTATACAGAGGCTAGACTTTCAGAAGCTGGTGCAACCCTTCTTGAGTCTGTTGATGATGACCTAGTTGAGTTTATCCCAAACTTTGATAATAGCGAACATGAACCAACTGTTTTACCTGCTATGCTTCCTAACCTCTTAATTAACGGTACTACAGGAATAGCAGTTGGTATGTCTACTAATATTCCAACCCATAATCCTGGTGAAGTAATCGATGGGGTTTGTGCCTATATAGACAAACCAGATATTACTGTAGAAGAGCTGATGAAGTACATCCCTGGTCCAGACTTTCCTACAGGTGGAACTATCATCAATAAGGAAGACTTACTTGATATCTACACGACTGGTGAAGGTAAAATCCGCCTAAGAGGAAAGGTTGAGTTTGAAAAGGGAGACTATGGTAGAACCAATATAGTTATAACCGAAATTCCATACACAGTTGCAGGAAACAAGACTAGGCTTGTAGAAAGTCTTGCTAACTTACTTAAGGACAAGGTCTTTGATGAGCTTCATGAAGTAAGGGATGAATCATCTAAGGAAGGAATTAGAATTGTTATTGAAGTAAAGAAAGACCGTGATGTGGACAACCTCCTAAACGGCCTCTACCAAAAGACACCCCTTGAAGATACTTATGGGGTTAACCTACTTGCAATTAAGGACCAACAACCAGTTTTATTCAACTTAAAATCCTTAATAGAAGAATTCGTTAATTACCAAGAAGACCTTTATACAAAACAATTCCAAAACCTCTTACACAAGGCCAACAACCGATTAGAGATTGTAGATGGTTTGATAAGGGCAACAGATGTAATTGACTTAATCATTGAGATACTTAGGGGAAGTAAGTCTACAAAGCAAGCTAAAGACTGCTTGATCCATGGTATAACTACAGACATAAACTTTAAGACCAAGAAGTCAGAAAAAGAAGCTTCTAGACTAAACTTTAGCGAAGCCCAAGCAGACGCAATCCTAGCTATGCCCCTTGGTAGATTAATTGGTTTAGAAATCCTTAAATTACGCGAAGAAGCTAGCCAGTTACAGGATAAGATTGCTGAGTATACTAAGATCTTAGGAGATAAAAACGAATTATTCAAGGTAATCAAAAAACGCCTACAAGAATTCAAGAAAACCTTTAATAGTCCAAGAAGAACCCTAATTGAGAACGAAAAAGTAGAAAGTTATGTGGAAGAAATTAAGGAAGAGGAAATCTATATCTTTATAGATAGGTTTGGCTATACCAAGTCGATTGATTCTGCTAGTTACGCTAGGATAGCACCTGAAACCTTAGAAGAATATGCCCACATTATTCCTATGAAAAACACTGATAAACTTTGCTTCTTTACTGCTGAAGGTACTATGTATCAAGTTAATGCCCTAGATATTCCACAAGGAAAGGCAAGGGACAAGGGAGTCCTAATTCAAACCCTTTCTAAGGTTGGTAAAGAACATATTCTCCACTATACTTCTTTTGAAGAACTCTTTGAAAGCCAGCTAGTATTTGTAACTAAGAATGGATATATTAAGCAAGTATCAGGAGCTGAGTTTGAAACTGTTAGATACTCATTAGCTGCAACCAAGTTAGAAGATAATGATAAAATTGTAGCTGTTATTAAATTATCTGCATCAGAGGTCCTAGCTGCTGATGATAGGAAGGTTATTATCCTCACCCAGAAGGGTCTATCCTTAGGCTTTGCCTTAAGTGAAGTTAGTGAATTAAAGAGAAATAGTAGGGGTGTTATTGCTATTCGACTAGATGATGATGACTATGTAGACTTCGCTACTATTGTAGAAAATGATGCTGAAATCTTTGTATATAAGGATAAGGAATTGAGTGCTAAAAAGGTAAGAAAACGTAAACGCGCCCAAAAAGGCCATAATGCTAATTTAAACCTCTAAAATGGTTTTTATTATAAGATATAAACAATTTGAGGAATCTTGTTATGACAAAACAAGATTCCTCTTTTTTAGTAAACTCTTAATAATCAGATTC
>JGI24707J26582_10004115_pt1 | contig 10165 bp, 10 predicted proteins | sample BioPla1DNA1_FD_26582 | JGI IMG/M metagenome (IMG submission 26582) | reverse complement strand
TTGTGGTATAGGATTAGATGAAATGTATTTTGAGTATGGCTCAATAGGTGTTCGCCCAGCCAACGGAGGTTTACAAAGAATTTGGTAATAAGAAAATGAAAAACCCCTTGTCAGGGGTTTTTTCATTTAATAAATTGTTATTATTTTTTCTCCATTTCATCTCCTTCTTTTATATATTATACCTAAATATTTTGCCCTGAAGTTGCTGGTCTATTTACATCCATACTTTAGAATGTCTGCAAATTAATCTAATGAAAGACTCTTTTTGTTTATTTTTTAAAGTTCTTGAATTCTCCTGAGTCGAAGTAATCCTTAGCCCAATTTTTCGCTTCGTAATCAGCAACCATGTACTTGTCTCCATTTATTATCAATTGAGGAGTTTCCATAGAGCGCCTAGCCCCAAATTTAGACATATGAGATATTAAATCCCAATCAATTTGATTTTCTTCTTTATCGTAGAATTCAGGACACCTTTTAGACACCTCATTTGCTAATGCTTGATAATGTTTTTCATCAAATGCATCACTGTATTTATTGAATACATGACACTCAAAGAATGCTTCAACATTTCTTTCTGGAATAATTGTGCAAGGGTTTTCTTCATTTTTCCATTTGTCGGGCAAATTATCCCAAACCTCTTTGGCAACCTTGTTATATTCTGGTAAATCCATAAAGTCTGTAGTGTGAATACCTACTACCACATAACCATGATTGTTATATGGTTCTGAAACAAATAAATCACTTACATCTTTTGCTGATGATTTTAATTCTAAGACAACGTTATCTGCTTTTTTTAGCCCTCCAAGTACACCATATTCTTCTTCATTTATTTGGTCAATTGCAATTTGTGCTTCTTCTTGAGAGTTGTAATGAGATTCCTCTCCTCCATAAGGACAATTACCTTTTTGGGCTTTGCAAGGTGCTGGTACCCCATGTTTATTAATATGAAATTTTGCCATATTTATCACTCCTCCTTAATTAGTTTACTTTTAATATCACTTGGTTTTAATCCTAATACCCTCCAAGATGTTTCTCTGACAGTTGCAAAAGCCTCTGGTAAAATGTCATCTAAGGTTTCAGTTTCAAGTCGTTTCTTAAACTCATATGTTTTTTGCTTCAATTGCTCGTCTGTTAGTTTAGCATATTCTTTTTCTAAATTCATTACTTTATTTACGATAGGCTGAATCTTCTTTATCTCCCTACTACTGTATGTGCCTAATATTTTCTAATATATTCAAAATAATCCTCCTTTTTATACTTAAACAATATCATTAATTACAATGTCTATTATACCACAATAAAAAAGTGCCATAAAATATAGCACCTTTATTTTTATTTGAATATTTTAGGCTCTTTGCCTTCTTCATGATATTCAACCATTTTGAATCCCCAAAATGTTCTACCTTTGAACTTTTGTTCCATAAGCTTACCTTTTGCTGTATATATCTTTCCTCTTTTATTCTTTAATCCAGGAATTGAAATCATTTCACCCTTTGAAAGCTTATCAATTTCTTCCTCAGTAAACTTATGCCCACCCCACTCTTTATTAAATGAAATCTCTTTACCATCTTTTTCAATTGTTTCTTTTTCTTTCTTCTTAAACTCAGGCAACTTAACATTTTTAGCATTTTTTCTCATTACTTCTAAATCATGCTTGACTAAGTCAGCTGTAGCTTCTAGATATTTATTTACTAATTGCATTTCACCTTTGCCAATTCTATCCATTGCTTTTAATATTGCTTCTGTGGTTTTCACATCTCCTATTTTTGTGTCCTTTAATAATTGATGACTGATTGTACCATATATTGTCAAGCTTAATTTCCCTTTGTCAGATTTCATTAAAGGAAATTTNTNAGAAGTATTTGTAACCTCAGTAAATGTAGATGTTCTAGTTGAACCATTTCCTACATCATGCTTTTCTAATTGCTTCATTAACCATCGCATTGTTGGTGTTGGCGGGGCTGGAGGATAACCTTCGTGTACGAATGGCTTTCCTAATTTACCTAAGCCTGGAGTTGTACCTTCTTCTTCATCATCAGCTTCATATATTTCTTTCCACCCTAAAAACTTTGGTACATTAGTTCCACCTTTGAAAGCAGGGTAATCTTTTATATGCCCAGTTTGTCTTTCATATTCATAATCTGGACACAANATTGCTAAATAGTTTTTAGCTAATAATGTATAAATAGGAATTGCTGAACGACCATATTTTTTCAAAGAGTTTAATGACTTCGGAACAACTAATCCTGGTCTATTTGCACCATGTGAACCTTTATTCATAACATGAGTTTTTCTTGGTTTTGTGTGTGTCAACTTCTTTTCATCTACACCAACAACTTTAGCAATATCTTTCGCTAATGGCAATAATTCATTAAATTGTTCATATGTTATATTTTTATCAGCTGTCCTTGGATAACTGAGTATGCCATCTTGATACATTTTTTGATAAGTGGCTAATATTTCCTTTGAAGAATAACCCCTTGAAGCTAGCCTAGAAGATAAGATTGCTAAATCAATCAATTTTGGCGGGGGTGTTTTTTTATTTTCTTTTCTATCAAGGATTACTTCAGATGGCTTATAAATATTAGGCACTAATTCCTTTTTGTCATATTGTTTTTCTTCTGGGTTAGTATATATGACACCATTTTCATCTATAAATCTATTTTCAAAATAAGGTATTTTTTCATATTTACCAATCTCTTCTAAAGCTTCACCAGTTAAATAAACCATAGTTGACTTTAGCCTACCTTGTCTTATCACTCCTTTGATAGGTGAAAGATTTGATGCAATTCTTGTAAATTGCATTGATAAAAAATCCCACTTAGACCTGAATAATGCTTTTTGATAATCATATTCAGTTTCTAAATTCTTAATTGGTCTTCTATTCTTGAACGCTTTTTGAAGTGAAGCCTTAGATTCATCAATAAATTCCATCCTTGATAATTTTTTATTAGTTAACTTAAGACCTATCAAGATTTCCCAGGCTAACAAATCTCCTTCTCCTGTAGGATCTAAGTCAGTAGCAATAACAATTTCATTACATTTACTTAAGATGCTTTTAATTTCATTTAGTATTTTTTGTCCACCTGGGGATACTTTATATTTCCAATTAAAGTCTTCATGATTCCAAGGCAGGTTCTCTAGGGCCCAATTTGAATACTTTTTTGATAATTCTTTATTTACTTGTTCTTTTGGATCTTTCATTTGATAAAGATGACCTAGGGCGTTTGTTAATACATATTTTTCACCATTGAAGGTTCCGGTGTTACCACCTAAAGCCTTTGAAAAATTAGCTTTTGCACTAGGTTTTTCCGTTAATATTCCAATCATATAATCACTCCTCGTATATAATACAAATCAAAGAAATTTTATGAAGACTCACCCACCTAAAATTGCTTTGCAATTTTTGAGGTCGGTGTTTCTGCTCGAGTGACATTTAGTTCATCACAGCATAGACAGACTAGCCCCGTGCTTCCCACGGTTTGTATTATATTACAAAGTCACTCTAGACTTTGTTTACTTGTAGGCTTTCAATTGCGTATTGTTTTAAGTTCAATGCAGCGTTCAAATCTCTGTCTATTTCTAATTCACAAGAGGAGCATTTATACGTCCGCTCTGAAAGCAACATTTCATCTTTTTTGTTAAGGCAAGCAGAACATTGTTTGGTGCTAGGGAAGAACTTATCAGCAGTTATAAGATATTTGCCTGATTCTTCTAATTTATACTTTAGCATTTGTACGAACATTCCCCAGCCATTATCATGAACTGACTTACCAAATTTAAACGTTTGAGACATAGCTTTCATGTTTAGATCTTCAACACAAACAACATCATAGGAATTGGCTATCTTCCTTGATGTTTTATGAAGAAAATCTTTTCTTTGATTTGCTATCTTCTCATACACTTTTGCTACTTTTATTTTTTGTTTGTTATAATTATTGCTGCCTTTGACCATTCTTGATAACTCCCTCTGTTCTTTTGCTAATTTGTCTTGTGACTTTCTAAAGAACTTAGGATAATTACCTTTTACTCCTTCGGAGTCAACATAAAAATCGCTCATTGCAAAGTCTAGGCCAAGATAGGATTCAGGTTGTACTTGTTCAACTTCTTTTTCATATTCAAACTGGATTGCAACAAAATACTTATTAGATTTAGTTTTACTTATTGTCGCATTTTTAATTGTGGAACCTTTAGGAAGTTGTCTTTCCATTCTAATTTCAACAAAACCTATTTTTGGTAATTTTATATATTTATCATCAATATGGATAGAGCCATTTTGATTATTAGTTTTGTATGAATTTTTACTTTTATGTTTAGATTTGAATTTGGGAAATCCAAAAGAAGGGTTTCTAAAGAAGTTTTTATATGCTCTTTCTAAGTCTAATTGTGCATTAGATAGAGATAAACTATCAGACAGTTTCAGGAATTCAAACTCTTTTTTATATTGTGCAGGTGTGTTATAGAGCATTTCTTTATTTTTCTTATAGTATTCAACTTTATCGCTAAGCATCTTGTTATAGATAAATCTAACATTACCAAAGTTTTGCTCAAAGAATTGTTTTTGTTTGTCATCAGGATATAGTCTAAACTTATAAGCTTTTATGATTTTCAATATAACACACCTCCTACAGATTTCAAGTATAATTCTATTATACCAATAAATATGTCATAGTGAACAAGGTGTAATGGAATTCATCACCCACCTACTATTTTGCTTCAGCAAAATACTTGAGGTCGGTGACTTCTTCCACAAAAACGTTAAAGAAATATGGGGTCAAAGTAGCCTCAAGTAAACCAGCAGAGAAATAATGATTGGATCTAACTCTTTCTTTGCCATCAATCTCTTACTCAATTTCAATTATTCCATAATCTCCATCATGTCTTTTATATAACATACATATTGCATCTGCTGAAGCATTGAAAAATATAAATGACCTGTGGTCTAAAAGTTCCATTTGTTCTATGGCTTCTTCTTCAAACATTGGCTTTGAACTTACTATTTTTCTCTTGACTATTAAAGGTTTCTTTTCTTCCTCTATTGAGTTAGAAAAGTCTAAATGTTTTACAGAAATATTACTAAAATCGCTTTTCTTGTCAGATGCTCTTCTGATTTGCTTATTTATTTTATTAACTACTAAATCTATAGCAACATACAAATCATTGTCAACGTTGCTGGCTCTTAAAGTTTTATTGTCATATTTGAAAGTGACTTCAATTTTGCTTCCATAAGTTTTTGTTTCCATAACTACTTCTATCTTCTCATTACCTTTAACATATTTATTTAATTTTTCTAATCTTTGTGAAATATGCCCTTTAAGTTCTTCAGTTAATTTAAAGTTTCTTGCTGTTATTTTAATCATGAATATCCCTCACTTTTTTAATTATTTTGTATGTTGTAAATATATTATACCTTCTCGTGGAAAGATAAACATACAGCTTTTTCTCTCAACTTAAGTTATTAACCTTTGTAATTGTAAATTGGTTTCACTTGATGAAGAATAACAGCAGTATCTTTTATATTTTCCTTTATAACATCAGCAGGCTTGTAAGCGTCTGGTGCTTCATCTAAGGTTAACTCAGATACTGTGGATGAATAAATTTCTTTCATTTGTTCCTTAAACTCATTTAACTTAATGTTTTCTTTTGCTTTTGAACGACTCATCATTCTGCCAGCTCCATGTGGGGCTGAATTATTCCAATCTGAATTTCCTTTACCAACACAAATCAATGAACCATCTCGCATATTTAATGGGATTACTAAACGTTCTCCTTTGTAAGCAGAGGTCGCCCCCTTTCTAATTATTCCATTTGTGAAATTGTCATGTTCTATAAAATTATGAATGGAATCGAATTTATCAACAACTTCTAATTCCATAGCATTAACTATAATGTCTAATATTTTCTTTCTGTTCTCTATGGCGAACTTTTGTGCAATGGTCATATCGTGTAAATATTTTTTAAGATTTTCACCTTGCAAATATGCTAAATCTTTTTCTCCTAATGACATATTTTTATGTCTTTCATTTAACTCTTTTATTACACCTTCTATCTCTCTATGTCTACCTTGTGACTTAAGTTCTTCAATAACTCCATTTATATCTATTTTTTTATCCTTTAAGCTTTCAATTGCAATATCTTGATGTGTTTTGGCTACTTGCACCCCAAGATTTCTTGAACCTGAATGAACTGATAACCAATAATTATTTTCTTCATCTATACCTAATTCTATAAAGTGATTTCCTCCGCCAAGTGTACCAAGCGAATTTACAATTCGGTCTAATGTTTTTTGTTTTATATTGATTGTCAATTTGGAAATGAGTTCTTCAGCAGATTCATCTTTGGAATTATGAACATTAAACCCTGAAGGTATTAAATCATGTATAACCTTATCTAATTTTTGTAAATTGATGGAACCTGGTTTACTTTTTAATTTATACATTAAAATACCACAACCCACATCTACTCCTACTATATTTGGACACACTTTCCAATCTTCAAATTTTTCAGGTAATTTAATTGTGGTACCTATGGTTGACCCTTTGCCTGCGTGAACATCTGGCATAATTTTAACTACAGTACCTTCAGTAATCTCATTATTCATCATTCTTATTATTTGACTAATTGCTTTTTCCTCAATCAAATCTGTAAATATTGTTGCTACACCATTTTTTCCTTGTAATTCTATCATCTAATCACTCCTTTAATTACATTATAACATATATATCTTAATAAATCAACATTTATTTCACATTTCCAAACATAACTGCCTTCTATTTCTACAAATTTTGTCAATCACCTTCTTACATTGCTCGAAAGTCTCCTCTACTGTTCCATTTGCATTTATTATTACAACATTGTTTTTATACTTTTTTATTATTTCATAATAACCTTTGTAAACTTTCTTATGAAATTCATCTCCGGCATTCTCAATCCTATCTGCTTCCCTTCCTTGAAACTTTCTTGATAAGGCTANTTCAGGAGAAATGTCGAAAAATAATATTAAATCAGGATATATATTATTCATCGCAAATTCATTTATTTTCATAACTTCATCAATGCCAACCCCTCTAGCAAACCCTTGATATGCAAGTGAACTAAATACATAACGGTCTGAAATTACTATGTTATCCATTTCTAATAATGGTTTGATTTTTTCTTCAACGTGTTGAGCCCTAGCAGCTGCGTATAATAAAGCTTCAGTTCTATTTTTCATTTCATCATTTTCATTANTCAATAATATCTTTCGAATGTCTTCACCAATTGAAGTACCACCAGGTTCTCTTGTTAATACACTCTTTACACCTTTTTCTTCTAAATAAGCTATTAGCATATTAGCAATTGTTGATTTACCAGAGCCATCCGGGCCTTCCAAGACTATAAATAATTTCATTAAATACACTCCTTTATGTATTGATATTGATTATTGTACCATAATCCGTAAATAACAATAAGTCACTTTAATAGTGACTTATTTTATGTATTGTAATATTTCATTTAATAAGTTTTCTGGCGTATCTTCACCATTAAATATTTTTTCAAATTCATATCTATCTAATGCAATCTCTGATAAATGTTTTAAGTGTTCTTCAGTTGGCTTCAAGTTATCCCTTTCAACAATTCTCTTTATTCTAACACTTTCTGAAGTTTTTAATCTTATTATTTTTCCTTTCAAGTCTATAATTGAGTCTGCTTCATTTGGGAATCTTACATCAGATACATACACACTTATATTATCTTTCAATGACTTTACAATTATTTGTGCTAATTTTTTCACCCAATAATTACTGTCTTGCTTTCTTCTTACATCTGTTCCCCAATACTGTATTGCTCTTCGTGATTGAGCACTTCTTTCATAAATTAATTCTTTACCTAATAATTGCGTTAATCTTACAATTTCATCAACTTTCGCATTATATTTATCAGCTATTAATAATGGATTTCTTGTTGCTGAAAGATTCATTATTTCTTGAATTTCTTGCTTTATTGGTGTTGAATATGACACTGAAATTATTTCTTTGCCTTCAGACTTTAATTTATCAAATATTAAGTCACCAATGGTGTCTTTGCCAGCCCCCATTTTCCCAGACATTGCATAAAAATAAACATCACCCTTATTTAAGTTATCCAAGGCAGCTATTAAATCATTTTCATTTAAAGAATACTTATCTGCTAAAAATTTCATATCTATATTATCATCCCCTTATACATATTATACTTATACTTCATTTAAAATAGAAAAGTAACCTAATTTCACTTAGATTACTTTTATTTTATGGCAGACTTAGCGAAGATTTAAGGGTTTATATTCATACACATATACAACTCATTAAATTGTAATCATTATCTTTGCAGAGCTAGCTTTAGAAAGGCTCTGTAGGATTTCCAGTAATGATACTTATTGTATTATAATATGAATTTCTGTCATCTTTATTAAGCAATAAAAATCCATCAACTTATTGAGTATTTGAGCTGATGGATTTTTAAGTATTCATAGCACTACAATTTCATCTTCATCATCAATAATAACATCGATTCCCATTACATCACGCGTACCATCATAGATACCTCCGTCATCTCCATGTTGAATTTGTATTTCATAATCTAATATACCTTTTTCTTTTGCTAGCAAATATAATTCTTTAATTGTCATTACTCTACCTCCTTGATTTGTTTGTATATTCATTATAACACATACATTATTATCTGTCAACACTTTTTTACAAATCTTTTTGCTTTTTTAGCCTTCCTTGTACTATTTTTAATAATTAACTCAGTAACTATATATATTATAACATTTACAGTGCGTTAAGCAAACTCTAATGTTTCATTCTCTAGATCAACTTTTATTTTCATGCCATATATAGATGTTTTCATTATGCCTTTTTTACTAGCCCTGCCTATCCTGTTATCTTCAGTGACCTTGCCATTAGAATTTATTATTTTGAAAACAGCAACGCAGTCTATGAAATCCCTATTCCCGTAGAGCTAGTCCTGTTGTAGTAAACTATGATTTATTAAAATTCATAAAAAATTCACTCTTTCATAAATGACACTCGTCTAAAACCAAACACTTTTCTGGGTACGCTTAGGTCACCATCACTAACTTTGAGCTAGCTGCTCTCTAGAGCACCAGGCGAGAACACGGCCGTCAACCGCGCATATTAAAAATTATACGCACAAAAATATTAAAATGTAAGATAATTTAAAGTAAAAAAAGATCGCAAATTAACGACCCTTTTCTACAATCTTATTAAATTCTTCTACGCTTAAATCATCTAAAGAATAACTTTTTTCTAACTCACCTTGAGCTGTAAATCTATAAGGCGGATTTCTAAAACCACCAGTACAACTGTACAATGTAATTAACTTCTTGTCGTTTGCCTCTACATTTAGTAAATAAGGATTAGATTTATGTAAAGTTTCTGCTATATTGATTCTATATGCATACAAATTATGTCTATCTGTTATATACACAAGATCTCCTACTTTTACTTCTTGTAATGACTCAAATAATTTTCCAGGTCTTCCAATCCAACTATGTCCGGCTAATATATAATTACCTTTTCCACCNGCCACAACTTTACTTCTAGGTACTTGCTCTGCTGCGCCTTTCATTAAATGAGCGTTGTTTATACCTTCAAATATTGGTACATCAATTTTACCTGGAACTAGTACTCGACCTTTAGGCATTACATTTTTGTCATTAGATAAAGCCGTTATTAAATTTAAGTGTTCTACTTTTTCTTCATCATAAGAAGGAATTAAACCAGAAAAATCATCATGGTCTTTTCTATATCCATTTATATCTAAATCTTCAGTATTAAATTTTGTTAAGTTATCTACTAATGTTATCTCATTATATCTAAAACTGAGTATAAATAATATAAAGACTATAACAGTAAGTATTTTCCTCTTTCTCAAAATTAATCTCCCTCTTGTTAATGTGCTTTTAAGATCAAAGAAGATTATCCGCTTTCAAGCGACATTCTCACCCTCATTTGTTATTGATTATCTCTCTCTTATAGGATTAATGATTAGTAAATTTTCTCCCCAGGATTTTTTACCTCGAATGGAATATCTGCATATTCATCAGATGCTACGAACTTTATTTCACCATCTCCAGAAACGTCTATACTTTTGCATATAATAGAACCCTTTACTTTAC
>JGI24707J26582_10004113_pt1 | contig 10169 bp, 10 predicted proteins | sample BioPla1DNA1_FD_26582 | JGI IMG/M metagenome (IMG submission 26582) | reverse complement strand
ATCCTGACATTTCCTCCTAAAACTTCAATGTTATTTTTATTCAAATCCTTCTTGGTTCTCAAAGAAGGATGCCTTCCGCCACAAGCTCACGCGCGGAGGCATAATTCTTCTAATTGATTTGATCTCAAAGGGTGCTGATTGAAAGGCCGCGATGGCCGCAGTGATAGCAGCAATTTCTTCTCCACTTATGCCTTCTTCGATGTGCAGCGGAGCAATGTCTTGCTCCTTCGGAGGCAAAGGTGACGTGGCTTCCTTGATCAATGTCTCGCCGCCTGATATTGTCTCCTTAGCCTTCTTGCTAGGAGTGCGCCCCATAAACTTCATGGCCACGATGACGAGAGTCAAGACTGCCAATACAATGAAGACCACGCTGAAAGCGATGATGGACAGCTGCAGCCCCCCATATATTCCCTGTTCAAAGACTGAATTCATTGACTTCACCACCTTAGTTGGGCATTATGCCGTGTTTTCGTTTCGGGCGAAGTTCTCTTTTTGTCTCGGTCAACAATAATGCTTGATATATCTCCTTGCGTGTTTCTTCAGGGAATATCACGCGATCCACGAACCCCCTCGACGCCGCGACGTAGGGATTCGCAAAGGCTTCCTGATATTCCTCTATTTTCTGGCGTCTCAGGGCTTCCTTGTCCTCAGCTTGTTCTATCTCCCTTTTAAACACTATGTTAGCCGCGCCTTCGGCGCCCATTACAGCAATCTCTGCCTGAGGCCAGGCTAGAACGACGTCAGCCCCTAGGTCCTTGCTGCACATGCCGAGGTAAGATCCACCGTAGGCCTTTCTTAAAATCACCGTTATCTTGGGAACTGTGGCCTCGGAATAGGCATACAACATCTTAGCTCCGTGGCGTATTATGCCACCAAGCTCCTGAGCCCTCCCGGGAAGGTAGCCAGGAACGTCCACAAAGTTCACAACTGGTATGTTATAAGCATCGCATATCCTTATAAAGCGACTGGCTTTATCAGAGGCATCAATATCCAGGCATCCGGCCAAAATGCGAGCCTGATTGGCGATGATACCAATAACCCTGCCACCTAGCCTGGCAAAGCCCGTTACGATATTTTGTGCCCAATAAGGCTGAACCTCAAAAAAGTCCGCATCATCGACGACGCACTTAATGACGTCTATCACATTGTAACTCTTGTTGGGGTTGGTGGGTACCAGTTCCCTCAAGTTCATATCCATCCGTTCGGGATCATCGCCGGTGTCGATGAAGGGAGGCTCTTCCATGTTGTTGCTCGGCAGAAAGCTTAACAACTTCCTCACTTGAAGAAAACATTCTTCTTCATTTGCCGCGAAGAAATGAGCCACACCTGATATTTGGTTGTGAGTCATGGCTCCTCCTATCTCTTCGCTCGTGACGTCTTCCCCCGTAACGGCTTTTATAACCGCGGGTCCAGTGATGTGCATTATCCCTATTTTATCCACCATGAAGACAAAATCCATCAACGCCGGGCTATATACAGCACCACCGGCACTAGGACCAGCTATGATGGATATTTGCGGCACTATACCGCTTGCCTTTACGTTTCTAAAAAATATATTCCCGTAACCGGATAAGGAATCAACGCCCTCCTGAATGCGAGCTCCACCTGAGTCGTTAATTCCAATTACAGGCGCACCGTTGAGCAGGGCCATATCCTGTACTTTGCATATCTTCTTCGCGTGCATTTCGCCCAGGGACCCGCCCATAACCGTAAAATCTTGGCTAAACACGTAAACCAAACGGCCTTCCACCGTTCCGTAGCCCGTAACCACGCCATCTCCGGGAAACTTGCGATCCTCCATCCCAAAAAGCGTGCAACGATGTTCTACATGCTCATCGATTTCAACGAAGGATCCCGGGTCAAGTAGTTTGTCTATCCTTTCTCTGGCGGTTAATTTGCCACGTTTGTGTTGTTTTTCTACAGCGTCTTTTCCCACGGGATAGCGTGCTCTTTCTTTTCTTGCCATTAGTTCCTCGCAAAGCTGATCTATTGTCTTTTCGGCCATTACCATGTCCTCCTTACGCAATCCATCTTACCGCTCCGATAGTTCAAGCAAAACACCGCCTGCAGCTTTTGGGTGAATGAAGGCAATCTTTGCGCCCCCCGCACCACAACGTGGTTTTTCGTCAATTAATCGGATGCCTTTGCCCTTTAGCTCTTCTAAAGCTGCTTCAATATTCTCAACCCTAAGCGCTAAATGATGAATGCCTTCGCCTCGCTTCTCCATGAATTTTGATACTGGGCTCTCGGGAGAAGTTGGTTCTAAAAGTTCAATCTCAGTGTCCCCTAGGGGTAAGAAAGCTGTAACGACCTTTTGCTCCTCAACCTCTTCTCTGCCTGTGCATTTGATGCCTAAAACTTCTTCCCAGAGCTTCAGAGCTTCATCTATAGATTTCACTGCTATGCCAATATGATCTACACCTGTTACTTTCATTTTCTACAATTCACCCTCCTTCCTCTTCGCCCTTCGTTAAAGGAAAGGCCTAAATTAAACGCGTTCTTTCGTTCTCCTTTCACGGACTGCGTTTTTAAGCCACTCTACGATTTCAGACGTAGACGTGCCAGGTCCGAAAACCGCTTTAACCCCCATCGTCTTAAGTAATGGGACATCGTCCTCGGGTATAACGCCACCACCGAAGACGATGATATCTTCCGCCCCCTCGCTTTTGAGCAACTCGATGACCTCTCTGAAATAATGCTCATGAGCTCCAGATAAAATGCTTAACCCAACCGCATCGACGTCTTCTTGTATGGCAGTCGCAACGATCTGTTCTGGAGTTTGCCTTAGACCCGTATAGATGACCTCCATGCCAGCATCTCTAAGAGCCCTTGCCACCACTTTAGCTCCCCTATCGTGACCATCGAGCCCTGGTTTTGCTATTATTACACGTATTTTTCTCTCATCCATCGTTCTCGCCTCCATAACATTAGAGGATTATTTTTTCTTTATATTCTCCAAACTCTTCCCGCAGGACACCGCATATCTCTCCCAAGGTAGCGTAGGCCTTTACTGCATATAAAATCATGGGCATGAGGTTAATGGATTCGTCTCTGGCCGCTTTCCTTATTTCTTCAAGCGCTTCTTTGACCTTTATGTTGTCCCTACGCTCCCTTAAGGCTTTTAGCCTTGCAATTTGTTTTTCCGCCACGGAGGGATCTACCTTTAAGATTTCTCGCGAGACCCCTTTTTCTTCAATTTGGAATTTGTTTACGCCAACGACTATTTGTTCTTCGCTTTCAACCGCTCTTTGATAAGCATAAGCTGAATCCTGTATCTGCTGCTGCACGTAACCTCTTTCAATGGCTACAAGCATGCCGCCCATCTCGTCTATTTTATCTATGTACTCTTGAGCTCTTCTTTCTATCTCATCAGTAAGCCACTCAACGTAGTAACTTCCAGCCAGAGGATCTATTGTGCTTGTTACGCCCGATTCGTAAGCTATGATCTGCTGTGTCCTTAGCGCTATACGAACACTGTCTTCTGAAGGAAGGGCCAGGGCTTCGTCAAAACTGTTAGTGTGAAGCGACTGTGTCCCGCCCAACACTGCGGCTAAAGCCTGAATAGTCACACGCACGATGTTGTTTTCCGGCTGTTGAGCAGTAAGTGTACAGCCTGCAGTTTGGGTATGGAAACGAAGTTTTTGAGCACTTGGATTAGTCACGCCAAATCTTTCTTTCATGATTCTGGCCCAGAGCCTCCTGGCAGCCCTGAATTTAGCTATCTCCTCCAAGAAGTCGTTGTGGGAGTTGAAGAAAAATGACAACCTGCGGCCAAAAACATCTGGGTCTAAGCCCTTTTTAATGGCAGCTTCCACATAAGCAATGCCATCGGCCAGGGTGAAAGCGACTTCCTGGACAGCAGTGGAGCCTGCCTCCCTGATGTGGTATCCGGAAATGGAGATTGTATTCCATCTAGGCACATGCTTGCTACAAAACTCAAAGATGTCCGTGATAAGCCGCATAGAAGGCTTGGGCGGGAAGATGTATGTTCCTCTCGCAATATACTCCTTTAAAATATCATTTTGGATCGTGCCAGATAACTTATCCATGGGGATGTTTTGCTTTTCTCCCACAGCTATGTACATGGCGAGCAGGATGGAAGCAGGTGCGTTGATGGTCATGGAGGTTGAAACTCTATCTAAAGGAATGCCACCGAACAAAATTTCCATATCCTCCAAGCTATCTATGGCCACGCCAACTTTGCCAACTTCCCCTCGGGCCATGGGATGATCCGAATCATATCCAATCTGTGTGGGCAAATCGAAAGCTACTGAAAGTCCCGTTTGGCCTTGTTCAAGTAAATATTTATATCTTTCATTGGATTCCTCAGCAGAGGCATATCCCGCGTACTGACGCATAGTCCAAAGACGACCGCGGTACATCGTAGGCTGAACGCCGCGCGTGTAGGGATATTCTCCTGGAAAACCTAAATCCCGGACGTAGTCTAAATCTTTGACGTTTTCTGGCGTATAAACCCTCTCTACGGGAACTCCTCCGCCAGTGGCAAACGTGCTTTTCCGTTCCGGATATCTCTGCGTGGCCTTTTTTACTTCCTCTTCATATTTAAGGCGAGCCTTAGATATCCTTTCCAGTTCCTCTTCCTTGAACATTAAGTCCACCCTCCCTAGAGATTTCGCTTTTCACATAATTTGCACATTTGTACTTATTATTTCGTACTTTTTCACCCTTTGCAACTTTTACAGAATATTAAGACAATTCAAACACGCACTCACTATCATACCTGTGCACATGCCAAAGACGATGCTACCATAGTAAGGCCTACAAGTCCACAGGCCAGCCGCCATCGCTGGCTTGCTCCAAAACAGTTTGGAGAAGCACGTTAATACCTCGCCAACAATCTTCAAAGGGCGTAAACTCTGGTTCGCAGCGACTATGCCCGTCCTTACTCGGAACAAAAATCATTGTGGCGGGAATTTTTCCACAACATACAGCGCATCATGCCCAGCACCATAATACATTTTATTCTAAACAGAGAATGTGTCCAAGCTATTTACTACGTCTCAAAAGAATATGACATGGACAAAAGTTCCCGGTTGCACTGGTCACAACAAAGCAGAGTTTATTTTGGATTTTATCACATTCTATGAACAAGAATGTCTTATAATAAATTTGTAATGAGAAAGCAGCTCTTTTATTATAGTTTATTATAATAGTTGAGTTATATGGCATTGCCTTTGTTAAAACGGCCACTTGGCTCGACGAATTTGAAGCTATGTCAAAGTATATAGGATATGACATAAACTAGATTGGTACGCGGGGCCTTGGAGGAGTTTAGAATTGCACTGCAGTAAGTTGTAATATATCCAGGTTGCTAAGACAACCGTGTAAATTTAAATACACCATAGTGGAGGGATGAATATGTCTATGATTGAATGCTACCTCTGCGGTAAGGGGTTTGTCACAACAGGACCAAAAGTATGTCCAACTTGTATGAAACGTCTGGACAAGCTTTATTTTGAAGCCAGAGATTACATTAGAGATAACCCGCGACTTCGGTTAAACGTAAGAGAGCTGGCTGATGCGCTTAGTGCCGATCCTAGAGATGTTCAAACATTAGTGGATTTGGGACGACTAGAGCTCGAGGGGGAATACAGCGAAGAGCATGAATCGATTTCTGAAAAAGAAAAATTACTTAGGGAGTTCGAAAAACACCTGAAAGAAAGCAGAAGCAAAAGATCCTCTCGCGTCAAATACGCCGCAGAAAAGTACGGCAAAGAAACGAAAGAGGACTAGCAAGGCCTCAATCGAAAAGGACGAGGCCGTCATTCCCTCGTCCTTTCACATCGCTAACTTAACCGCTCCGGACTTTAGCCTTAAAAAGATGCTTGTGCCCGATGTGATAAAACATGTTCGTCCTTACAAGGACGGGCACTACACATCAACGTTACTGACATTCTTTCAATTTTTGAGCCATGTTTTTGCCTAGTTGCGCAGCTTTATCGTAATCTTCATCCTTAGGTGAGGACTGTATCACTATTTCTGGCGAAAGCAGCTTCCACTTTCCTGCACTTTGGGCAAATTCTTTCAATTTCTTCAGAATGCCGGGGCTCCAGGTGTAATTTCCGATTATGCCCAAGAGGCGATTTTTCATTTTCTTATTTCCGAGATGAGTCATTAAATCTTGCATTGGAGGGAAAGGCATTGTGTTATAAGTGCAGGATGCAAGCACTAAGCCCCTGTAACGCCAAATATCACGGATAACAAAGGACGCATGATCCCTAGCTATGTCGTGCACGATAACGTGTTCGATTCCTTCTTTCGCCAAGGCACGCGCCGTCGCATGGGCTAGCTTTGCCGTATTTCCGTACATAGATCCGTAAACCACCACTGCACCACATTCAGTTTCGTGGCGGCTCCACTTATCATAAAGCCTTATTATGTGCTGCGGCTTGCTTCTATGTATGGGACCATGAGAAGGTGCTACAATCTTCACTTCCACACCGCTTAATTTGGAAATGGCAGCTTGTACTTGATCGGAGTAACGACCAACTATATTGGAAAAATACCTTAGTATCTCGCCTTCGTAATAGGACATGTCAACTTCATCGTCAAAAATTCCGCCTTCAAGACAACCAAAACCCCCGAAGGCATCGCAAGAAAACAAAGTCTTAGTCACTTTTTCGTAGGTCATCATGGTCTCCGGCCAATGCACCATTGGGGTCAAAAAGAACTTAAGAACGTGTCCTCCCACATCAATCTCTTCCCCGTCTTTTACTTGAATAATTCCATCCGTGACAGAATAAAAGTTCTTTAACATCTTTACTGTTTGAGCATTGCAAAGGATCTTCAGGTTTGGGTATAAAGTCTTAAGGATCCTTATTGAGCCGGAATGATCGGGCTCCATGTGATTTACGACGAGATAATCTATAGCCCTGTCTTCTCCAAGCAGGCGTTTAACCTTAGCTACTAAGTCGGTTAGAAAGAAGGCCTTAACGGTATCTATGAGGACAACCTTTTCACCTATGGCAAGATAAGAATTATAGGCAACTCCCCGTGGGAGGGGCCACACTGCCTCAAAGAGGTCTGTTTCTTTGTCGTTAACTCCCACCCAATAAATGCCTTTTGCCACTTCTATGGCATTATTCATTTAAAACCCTCCTCCATTCTCGCTACAGTATGCTCAAGCTATCTTGCCTTCGAGTTCGGGCAAATATGCGCAAAGATCCTTTAACAACTCTTCCTTGCTCTTATAAAGGATGCCCTTAATGCCGTATTCTTCTGCTAAAGCTATATTCCTCTGCCTATCGTCAATCAATATTATACTCTTAGGGTCTATCCCTAGGATATTTAAAACTTCTTTAAATATTGTACCGTCATGCTTGCATTTTCCCAAACGATAGCTGTTGAACACATGATCGAACATGTCATAGAAAGGTACTTCGTCGTTGATTTCTTCTATCCAGTTAGTCTGATCTGTTAGCAGCACTAACTGGATATCCAAGCTACGCAACGTTCGTACCAAATCAAGGACCCAAGATCTTATGACAAATCTTCTCAAAACCTCCTCCCTCAGCTCTTTATCGGAAAAATTGTCCAAGCTAAACCGCTTTTTGAAAACGCTCCAAAATTCTTTTTCAGTCGCTTTGCCGCAAATGTATCCTGAGTCATATAAGATATCAGTGGCAGTTTCAACCACAATTTTCGGGTCCAAGCCACACTTTCTGGCTATTGCTTTCATCCCTTCGACGAATCCCTCTTCGGCAATGACACCCCCGAAATCGAACATTATGACAGAACATTCTTTATTGTTTTGCAAAATTCAACACCTCTTGGTTTTTCTATGATATAAGTTATAATATAAACGATGTTATCGCATGCATAAGTATAAATTTATCAAAACTGATGCGGTCGCATGAATATTGCTCCCGATAATGGCTTGAAAATACACGAAATACAATGGACTCAGGGTCCATTTGTGTTTATATAGTTAATATAATTACACATATAATAGGAGGGGTCAACAATGGCCGTAGAAAGGCGCACCTCTGATGACGTCCTTCTCTCCACAGCTCTCGAGAACTTTTACAACGCAGCCGAAGAGATGGGATTGAAGGATGACCTGGTTGAAATACTCAGCCGTTCGGAAAGAAGGATTTGCGTATCCATACCCGTTGAGATGGACGATGGCACTGTTAAGGTTTTTGACGGATATCGCGTAGTTCACTCAAGCGCTCTGGGTCCGGGTAAGGGAGGCATTCGTTTCCATCCGCAGGTAACTCTCGACGAAACTGAAGCCTTGGCGTTTATGATGACCTGGAAATGCTCCTTGGCAGGAATACCATACGGTGGAGGCAAGGGTGGCGTGTGTTGCGAGCCACTCGAGCTGTCGCTAAAGGAGAAGGAAAGAATTACCAGAACCTTCGCCGCAAGGATCGAGCCCTTTGTAGGCGCTTGGACTGATGTTCCCGCGCCCGATATCAATACCGGAGCCCAAGAGATGGTGTGGTTCATGGACACCATCAGCAAGATCAGAGGCCAGCTTGAACCGGCTATCTTTACCGGAAAGCCGGTTTCTTTGTGGGGATCCAAGGGTAGAACTGCAGCCACAGGGCTTGGTGTTGCCACTTGTGCCTTGGAGTTTTTGCGAGTTATAGGGAAAGATCCTAAGGAAACCACAGCCGCCGTTCAGGGTTTTGGTACTGTAGGAAGCTATACGGCCAAATTCCTGCATGAAGCAGGGGTCAAGATAGTGGCCATATGCGACATCACGGGCACCTACTACTGCAAAGACGGCATCGACATCGAAAAGGCTATGGCACATGCACATAGCCACCCCAAAAGGTTGCTTGAAGGATACTCACAAGCCGGCCTTGAAAAAAGTGACCCCGACGACGTTCTTTACCTGGATGTAGACGTACTGCTCCCGTGCGCCATGGAAGGCGTGCTCAATAAGGCAAACGCCGACAAGGTGAGGGCAAAATACATCGTCGAAGGAGCAAACGGTCCTTTAACGCCCGAGGCAGACGAAATTTTGAAATCCAAGGGCATCCCAATCGTGCCCGACTTCCTGGCCAACAGCGGTGGCGTAATAGGGTCTTACTTCGAGTGGTGCCAAAACTTGGCTGGTTTCTTCTGGACCGAAGAAGAATACAACGCAAGGCTAGTTCCGATCATGAAATCGAATTTCCAAAGAGTGTGGGAATACTCAAAGGAACATAAAGTTGAAATGCGTCGGGCTGCTTTCATGGTCGCTATAAAGCGCGTTGCTGACGCAGTTGAGATGAGAGGGGTATTCTTATAAATTAGCTGATCTATTTTAGCCTACGCTACATTTCTAACTCCACCGCCTTTCTCCGTTTTGCATATGGCGAAGGGGGTGGAGTTTTATTAAAAGACCAGGCAATCAAGCACAAGAGCAAAAAACTTAAATCAGCTTTTTATAAAAAACGGCGACTTGCCTTCGGCAAAAATGTGGAGGGATATTTATGGCCAAAAGACTTTCAGAAATTTTGTGGGAAGAAAATCAGGATATCGCTCAGTCCTGTTTAAACCATCCCTTCGTTCAGGGATTAGCTTCCGGAACATTGGAAAGAGAAAAGTTTAATTGGTATGTGGGTCAAGACTATTTTTACCTTCATGCTTTCGCCAAAGCCTTCTGTCTTGCCACGGTTAAAACACCTGATGCCGAGGGGATGAGAGCATTTCACAAACTTGCCGGTGGAGCTTTAGGGGAAATGAAACTCCACAAAGGGTTTGAAGAGGCCTTAGCGGCAGAGATTGAAAAGGTCATCCCAAGCAAGGCCACGCGCATGTACACGGATTTTTTGCTCGCCACGGCATGGAGCAGTGACGCAGGCTTAATAGCAGCAGCTACAACGCCCTGCAATCGCTTATACGCGTGGATTGGCCAGAACCTAAAAGGTCACTTGGACGATGAAAGCAATCCTTATATTGACTGGATATTGATGTACTCCAGCGATTCTTTTGAAGAACTTGCTAAGGAAACCGAGCGCTTAGTCGATCTCTACGCCCTGGACGATGAAAATACGAGATCTGTATATCGCTACGCCATGATCTGTGAATACGAATTTTTCGACGCCGCATGGGAATATAGCCCGCCTGAAGCAGAATTATAAAAAATGTAACGCACAAGCTACCTCTGGAGCGGGCTGGGACAAAATTATGACTGAGCGAATAGGGAGCAAATA
>JGI24707J26582_10004109_pt1 | contig 10180 bp, 8 predicted proteins | sample BioPla1DNA1_FD_26582 | JGI IMG/M metagenome (IMG submission 26582) | reverse complement strand
AACACCATGTTTTCTATCTTTCTTTTATCTTTTTAATCCATCTATTATTCTATTAATCATTGAAATCTCTATAAATTCTTATTTCATTCCATATATTTAAGATGATTCGAAATCGTTTAAGTAAAATATTTAAAAATTTTACAAAATATACTTGATTTTTCTTACGAAAAGGTTTAAGATATGAATTAGAAAAATATAGGCAATGTAACTAATCATTGCCATATTAATCAATAATATGTAATGTGCCAATGAATTGTATTGTGACAAACAGAAAAATAGTTCATTAATTTTCTTTTCTTTTGTTGATATTGCCAGTTCATAGGGAAAGAAAACGATTAAGTAATTATTTTAGCTTACTATAGAAAAAAGGAGACTAAATGTGGTATCAATTAAAGACATATCAATTCGATGCGGTGTATCCATTGCAACCGTAAGCAAAGCATTAAATGATCATAATGATATCGGTCAAGCGACCAAGGAACATATAAGAAAAGTTGCCAAGGAAATGGGATATTTTCCGAACTCATCTGCAAGAGCATTAAAAACAAATCGNACATATAATATCGGAGTGTTATTTGTAGANGAAGCACAAAGTGGACTGACTCATGAGTATTTTGGAAATGTATTAGATAATTTTAAAGTCCAGGCAGANCAAAAAGGTTATGATATTACCTTTATCAATAAAAACATGGGTCACAAGAAGATGTCCTATTATGAACATAGCAAATACAGAGGTGTAGACGGAGTAGTAATTGCTTGTATTGATTTTTCGGATCNGGATGTGATTGAGTTAATTAATGGGGAGCTTCCGGTAGTAACGATTGATCATGTCTTTGATAATAGGACTGCCATCATTTCCGACAATGTAAAGGGTATGAAAGATCTGATCACTTATATCCATGGAAAGGGTCACAGTAAAATAGCTTATATCCATGGTGCAGATTCATCGGTTACTCGCAATCGTGTCGGTAGTTTTTACAAAACGCTGGGTGAACTTGGTATTGATATTCCCGATGACTATGTCAAAAGCGGAATCTACCATGATCCAATAACGACAGCAAAGTTGACGGAAGATTTACTGGAATTAAAAGACCGACCTACCTGCATTATTTTTCCTGATGATTTTTCTGCTATTGGAGGAATCAATGCAATCAAAAAAATGGGATTAAGAATACCGGAAGATATCTCTGTTGCGGGATACGATGGTATCTTATTATCTCAGGTCTTGGATCCCCAATTAACGACCTATAAACAGAATACAACTGTTTTGGGGAAAAGTGCAGCAGACAAATTGATTGAGCTGATTGAGAATCCAAAAGCAGCAATTATTGAAAGAATTGTAATCGAGGGAGAAGTAATGGAAGGAGGAACCATCAAAAAACTTTATTAAGGAAAAGAAAGGGAGAGTATTCGTATGAAGAAGAGGTTTTTAGCAATTTTTCTTGTGTTAGCCATGGTAGTCGGAAGCCTAGTTGCCTGCGGTAACAAGGATGATGAACCTGCTGACAAAAATGTATCGAATCAAGACAAAGATAACGAACAAGATGATGGTGGAAACGATGTTTCCGACGTTGAAGAGGAAGAGGAAGTTCCGGAAAACGAAGTTGTTGGTGATGCAGATGCTGAAGATGCATTCTATGTTTATGGATGGAATACCGACGTTCAAAACAATGTATTAAAGTATTTTGCTGAGTTCTATCCCGAGGATGCGAAACGTATTGTATTTGTAAACACTGGTGGTACTGATTTCTATCAGTCAAAAATTGATGCACTACTAGAAGATCCTAATAACAAACAATATCCAGATATGTTTGCTATGGAAATGGACTATATCATGAAGTATACCGATAGCGATTATACTTTACCTGTTTCCGAATGTGGTATCACAGAAGCAGACTTAAGTGAAATGTATGAATATACCATACAGGCAGCTACCGTTGATGGTGTGCTGAAAGGATTATCCTGGCAGGCTTGCCCTGGAGCTATGATGTATCGTAGAGATCTTGCAGAAAAATATCTTGGTGTATCCGAACCGGAAGAAGTACAGGAATTCTTTAAGGATTGGGATACTATGTTAGAAACTGGTAAGATGATTCTTGAAAAATCCGGTGGAGCTACCAAATTATTCTCCGGCGTTGATGATGTAAAACGTGTATATCAAGCTGGTAGAACTCATGCATGGTATGATGACAACAATAAAATTGTTGTTGATGATGTTATGCTTGACTATATGGATTATGCAAAACAATTATTTGATCTTGGTTTAACAAACAACACATCTCAATGGAGTGATGAGTGGAACGCCAATGTAAAATCTGACAATACCTTTGCTTATATGGGATGTACTTGGTTCCTTCACTGGACAATTAAAGCCAACGCAGGAGATGCTGAAACTGGTACCTATGGTAAATGGGGTATGTGTGCTGGTCCTCAGTCCTACTACTGGGGCGGTACTTGGCTAGGCGTTGGAAAAGATTGTTCCGACAAAGAGCTGGCTGGAAAGATCTTAAAGGCACTTTGTGATAAAGATGTTATGAAGGCAATCTGTAAAGGTTCTCTTGATTATGTAAATCATAAAGCTGCAATCGCTGAACTAAGTGCAGAGGGTGAAGGCGCATATGATTTCTTAGCAGGTCAGGATTTCCTTGCTTACTTCTCACCACTGGCAGAAGCTATTGAACTTCCTGCTATGTGTGGCGAAGATCTTCAGATTACCAATGCATTTGATAATCAGGTAAATGAATTTGTTAATGGTAATAAAGACAAAGATAAAGCCATTGAAGATTTCAAATCAGCTGTAACAGACTTATATCCATATCTTTCAAAATAAGTGACTAATTAAAAATACTAATAGTTTTAATAGATATTTAATGCCAACCCTGGTTCTATAAAGAATCAGGGTTGGGGAAGACGTTCCAATATGATAGGGATAACTCTATGTAGTTTTGAATTATCCAAAGAAGGAGAAGTGAGTTGATGAGCATTAAGAGGGGAAAACGTAAGCATAAGACAATTGAGTATGGGCGATACGGTTATTTCTTCATAGCTCCATTCTTTATTGTATATGCAATATTTCATTTATGGCCACTGATTAATACCATATGGATGAGTTTCATGGAATATTATGCAAAAGGCCTGAAAGTTGTAGGACCTAATTTTAACGGTTTTAAAAATTATGTTAATGTTTTATTTGGTGAAGGGGAGCTTTTTAATACATTTACATTCCGTACTTTAGGAAATACGATAATTATGTGGGTAGCAAATTTTATCCCACAAATTCTATTGTCCTTATTACTAGCGGCTTGGTTTACCGATACTAGAGTGAAACTCAGGGGTGTAGGATTTTTTAAAGTAAGTATGTATCTTCCCAATATCATAACTGCAGCATCCCTAGCGGTCTTATTCTTTTCCTTATTCAGTATTAACGGACCTATGACGCAGTTATTAAGACAGATAGGCCTAATCGGTGAAACTTATGACATTATGGATAATAAGTGGGCTACCAGGCTGATCATCTCATTCATAAACTTTTGGATGTGGTATGGTAATACCATGATAATTTTAATTGCGGGTATTTTAGGAATTAATCCAAATCTGTTTGAAGCCGCCAGAATAGATGGCGCTAGTTCAAGTCAGATATTTAGAAATATTACCTTACCATTATTAAAACCTATCACTTTATTTGTATTGGTTACTTCATCAATTGGTGGTCTACAGATGTTTGACATTCCTTCCTTATTTAATGTTAACCAAGCAGGTGATGGTCTGCCCGATTACGCCTCCAACACCATAACCATGTATATAAGAAAATTAACCTTGGCCAGCAAGGATTATGGCCGGGCAGGCGCATCGTCTGTGATACTTTTCCTAGTTACATTATGTATTAGTTTAGTATTCTTCTTTTTCTTATCCGATAGAAAAGAATTGCATGAGAGGGTAGCAATAAAGAAAAAAAGGGGGATGAGCAATGTCTAGAGCTGTTAAAATACAAAAAGTATTTCGTATGACCGTATGTATTCTTTTATGTCTCTTGAGTTTATTCCCTTTTTACATAATGATAATCAATGCAACTAGATTAAGTTCTGATATTCAACAGGGAATTTCACTGACCCCAAGTGGTGAGTTTTTCAAAAATTTCAATAACCTTATGTTAAAGGCAAAAGGAGTTGGAACACCATTACATAAAGCAATGTTTAATAGCTTGATTATTGCGGCACCAACTACCATTTTATCAGTTTACTTTTCATCTATGACCGCCTATGGTATTCATACCTATCGGTTCAAGATGAGAAGATTTGCTTGGTCCTTCATTTTGGCTATTATGATGATACCTTCCCAGGTATCCATTATCGGATTTTTTCAGTTCATGATAAAGGTAAAATTGTATGATACTTATGTACCGCTGATAATACCGGCCATAGCGGCTCCTTCTACNGTCTTTTTCATGAAACAATATATGAAGGCATCCTTACCAATAGAAATTATTGAAGCTGCAAGGATTGATGGTTCAGGTGAATTTAGTACCTTTAATCGAATCGCTGGTCCTTTATTAAAACCAGCAGTCGCAACTCAAGCAATTTTCGCATTTATTGCTTCCTGGAATAACTTGTTCACCCCTTCCATGATGTTATCCTCCTCGGATAAATATACTTTGCCAATGTTTGTACAAATATTACGAACCGAGCAATTNCGTTCTGATTATGGTATGATTTATATGGGGTTATTGGTAACNGTTCTTCCATTGTTAATCGTATATTTATTTCTTTCAAAATATATCATTGCTGGTGTAGCTCTGGGTGGAGTAAAGGAATAAATTATAAAAAAATCTTGATTTTTAATAAGACTGTATCGAAATGATCAGATATCTTTCACAAAGATTTCTTCAAATTTCGGTGCAGTTCTTTTGATTGCTTATAAAGAAAGTTAATCCTAACAGAATGAAATTGTAAGGGATTTTCTAGAATTGAAATAGAGGGTTCAATTAAAATTGATGATAAATACATTTGGCTTCTTGACTTCCACCAATCCTAGGGATTATTATAAATTTGTATTAAAAATCCACTGTTACATTTACATTAAATAATAAATTGCAAGAAACATAAGTGAAAAAGCAAAAGTTACTATTAAATAAACATATAATCTAACTTATATGTCAACTAGATTGAGGGAGGTTTCAATGCTCGATTTGTGTCAATGCGNTCATTGTCAAAATGACATGTGTATTCATAAAGTCCCCATTTTTTCCACCTTAAATGAGGAAGAACTAATAAAAATTGCAGGCTTAATTACCCATCGGAATTATAAAAAGGGTGAGATAATAATTATGGAAGGTGAAGCCACGGATTCTATTATAATTATCCATGAGGGAAGTGTGAAAGCCTTTAAGAACACACCAGATGGTAGAGAACAGATTCTTTATGTCTTTTCCGATGGCGATTTTTTTGGTGAACAAAACTTATTAAGTCACCAGACCTCTACATATACCGTAGAGGCTCTTGAAATAGTAAAGACTTGTATGCTTTCAAAAAATAAATTTCAAAGTTTATTGCATCAATATCCTGAGATAGCCATTAAAATAATTGAGGAATTAGGGGAACGGATGAGCCGTTTGGAAAATGCCTTGCAAAGCATTGGGGTAAGAAATGTTGACAACCGAATAGGTGGCATCTTACTTGATTTTAAAGATAAATATGGTAGGAAAACACCGGAGGGCATCTTAATTCGTTTACCCCTAAGTAGAGAAGGAATGGCCAATTATCTGGGGATTGCTAGAGAAACTTTAAGTCGAAAACTAGGACAATTAGAAAACGAAGGGATCATTCGATCGGTCGGCAACAAATCCATCCTGATTTTAGATCAAGAGGAACTCAAGGCCTTATCAGGAAATGTATTCTAAATGTCTTCAAATCNATACTAAAATTTTATACAAGTATAAATCTGCTACTATAAAGCAGCCTTAAGTCAGCCTTAACTTATAAATNAATATAAATACTCAGTGTTCTTTATCTACACTTATCAAGTTTAACTAGAGAACCAGTTTACACAAAATATTTTACATTAATTATTCATCCTTAAAAATACCAAATACAGTGTAGCAATTTATTTAAAATTTAAATTTAATATTTTATTGATTCCAATCACAGTAATTCCTCCTGTTATGTTTTATACTACAATCAACAAGGAAACCTAAGGTAAGTAACCCATAGAAAAAATTGCAAATAAAGATAATTACAAGGAGGAAAAAGATATGACAGATTTTAGAGATAAAAATGTAACAATAGGTGCTGTAGTAGCAGCTCTACCTACTGCCAGTGGTATTTTTGATGAATTTGGTATTGATTTTTGCTGTGGTGGNCATCGTAAACTATCTGATATTGTGNTACAGCAAGGTATAGATGCCGATCAACTTTATAGCAAGTTGGAGAAAGCGAGAGAGGAGCGTGTAAGTGAATATCAAGGAAATGATTTTACGAGCATGGCTCCTACTAGTCTTTCTACTTATATCGAGGATACTCATCATGGTTATTTAAGAAGAGTATTGCCTGAAGTAGCTGAGTTATTAAATACCATATTAAGAGTTCATGGTAGAACCCATACAGAACTATTTGAGGTTTATCGTCTCTTTGGAACTTTAAAGGCTGATTTGGAACAGCATTTATTAAAAGAAGAAACCATGCTTTTCCCTATATTTGCTGATGAAGATAATAATAAAGAGGAAATTGCTAAAATAACAGTAGATATCATAGGTGAGCATGAAGCAGCTGGAGAAATACTGGAAAAATTAAGAGAAGTTACAAACAATTATCAATTACCAGAGGATGCTTGCGGCACTTTTGCTAGAGCATATGATATGTTANTAGAAATTGAAAAAGATTTGCACCAGCATATTCATCTGGAAAACAACATTCTTCTTAAGGAATATGACAATAGAAAATATTAATAGAAAATAATTGTTAACCAATAATAAATGCTTCTTAAAGATGATATGATCCATAAATCTCATTAAGTTATTATCATCAGAAAACATATAATCAAAAAACAATAACAATAACAATTATAATTAATAACAGTTATGATCAAAAACAGTTATAATCAAAAATAATTATAATCTAATAATATTGATAATCTAATAATATTGATAATCCAACAATGAAAATTTAAACTTACAGTTATTAACAAAAGGAGATCTCCAGTTAAGAGTATCTCCTTTTTTAATCGATAGGAATCCTTTTACATAAAAAACTTAAGAATTTGTTTAACATGAAATACTTAAGAATCATTTTACAAGAAAAATACAAGATTAATATTTTATAAAGCTATCAAGAATTTCATTTCTAAAGTTTAAAAGATTTATTTTTTATAAAATCAACAAGAATTTCATTTCTAAAATTCTCAAGATTTTTTTATAATATTATTATGCTTTTCATTTCTAAAATTCTCACTTTATTTTTATAAAATTTATAAAATTTCTTACTTAAAATTCTCAAAAATTATTTTCATGAAATACTTAAGATTAGTTTTAAATGAATTACTCGATTAAATTTATATGAAAACAAGATTAATATCATGAAGAAGATAATCCATAATATCAAATCAATTATCCTGTTTTTATATAGTATTGATTACCACGTTTGACGGAATATGTTACTAGTATATATTGACATATACACCCTGTATGCTATAATAAATAAAAAAATCAGAAAGATTTATAACATTTACTTTGATAATCAAAGTATTTTTAATTGATAACCTAATTTAGTAATCGCCCTATGATAGGCAGTTTGGAGGAGTAAAATGAATATGAAACCATTAGTTATTGGAGATTTAGTCGCTAGAATTCCCATTATCCAGGGGGGGATGGGAGTTGGTGTTAGTAGATCTAGGCTTGCTGCAGCAGTTGCCAAGGAGGGTGGAATCGGCATCATTTCTACAGCTCAAATCGGATATGATGAGCCTGACTTTCAAAAAAACCAGATAACAAGCAACCTAAAGGCCATTCATAAACATGTGAAACTTGCAAGAGAAATGGCAAAGGAGGGAGTGATTGGTGTTAATATTATGGTGGCTACAAAGCAATATGAAGACTATGTAAAAGCCGCTTGTGAAGCAGGTGTAGACCTTATTATTTCCGGAGCAGGCCTCCCCATAACCTTACCCCGCTTGGTGCAAGGTTTTCGTACTAAAATAGCACCAATTGTGTCCAGTATCCGTGCTACAGCTGTGTTATTAAAAATGTGGGATAAAAAATATCAAAGAACGGCCGATATGCTTGTGGTGGAAGGCCACAGGGCAGGAGGACATCTTGGTTTTACCAAGGAGCAGATGGAAGATATGGATGAGATTGATTTTGATAATGAAGTAAAAGGAATCATAGAATGTAAGAAGGAATATGAGGAAAAATATCAAGTAAATATACCGGTGGTTGTGGCTGGAGGAATATTTGATCAAAAGGATATAAAACATGCCCTATCCCTAGGAGCTGATGGGGTTCAAATGGCTACAAGATTTGTAGCAACCGAAGAATGTGATGCCAGTGATGAATTTAAAAAAGCTTATTTGAATGCATCCAAAGAAGATATTAAGATTACAATCAGTCCCGTGGGTTTACCAGGTCGTGCAATTAATAACTCTTTTTTGAAAAAGTTAGAAGAGGGAAGAGAAGATGTAACAAAATGTTTTCGTTGCCTTGAACATTGCAATCCCAAGACAACACCATATTGTATTACAAAAGCTCTGATCAATGCAGTTCGTGGTAATACGGAGGAAGGATTGATCTTTGCTGGTGATAATGTAGATCGATTAAGAGAAATCACTACAGTAAAAGATATTTTCAAAGAATTGGTATTCTAAACAAAATGTGATTTGAATCACAGTAAGCTTTTTTTTAACAGATATAATAAAGTTATAATGTTATATACATTTTATTCAATATCTTGTATATATAGGAATATAGAATGGTTTAATACGTTTGAAAAAACGGTTAAATATTCTAGTATGAAAAACTAGTGTTTAAATAGTATATAAATAGTCTATTAATAATAGGATAAAAAAAGATTTACAAAACACAAAATAACCCAAATATAACAATGAAGCTTCAAGCAAATGAAATTACAAGATTAAGGCATACTAGTTTTTCTTAGCTTAAAAAAATATATTTTTATTTGAAATTAAAATTTGAGGAAGGGTGCCATAGGATGGAAGAAAAGACAATAGATCTAAGCAAATCCGTATATGAACTAAGCAACCAACATCCTGAAATCATTGATATTCTTAAAGAACTAGGTTTTCAGGATATCACAAAACCAGGAATGCTTTCTACGGTGGGAAGGTNTATGACGATACCCAAAGGGGCTGCTGCTAAGAAAATCGACCTTGCTTCCATTAAAAATGCTTTGCTTGGCCATGGTTTTGTTATAAAAGGCTAGGTCTTAACAGGTTATTTTTAGTTTCCATGGAATATAATAAAGATGATTCATAAAAGTCCAGCGGTGATATGTCAAGAGAAAAACAATAAAAATATATGATGTTATTATATCAATACTGGAAAAAAAGGCGCATTTACCTAGACCCTGACGACCATTCTTAAAAAAATGAGCAGGGCGTACTCATCAGCAGACAGATTCCTCTATTCTGCTGGACGATATAGGCGATTGTCTTTAAGCAGCGTAAAGACTAACCGCACAAATTTACGGGCAGTTAATGCGAGTGCACGTTTGTGTTGATATCTGTTCACCTCTTTGTACTTTTGGTGATAGAAAGCTTTGTACTCCTTGTCGCATCTTACAAGAGAGAATGCAGCTTCACACAGATAATACTTTAAAAATCGATTACCGGATTTTATAAGCCTTGTATTTTCGGCTTCAAAGTTACCGGATTGATACTGAGTCCAGGCAAGACCTGCATACTTTGCAAGCTGAGCCTGATTATCAAAACGATTGATATCTCCAATCTCAGCCATAATACCGGCAGAATAGACTGGTCCTATACCAGGAATGGAAATCAATACGTTTGGCAAGAGTTCCATTTGAGAAGAGATTGCTTTGTCGAACTCTTTGATTTGAGCTTCCAATGCCTTTATTGAGGTTATGGATATAGAGAGCACCTGATTTACAGAGTCATTTACCGTCTTAGGTAAACGGTAGGAACTCCGGGCTGCTTTCTGAATGGCTTTGGCTACCGC
>JGI24707J26582_10004104_pt1 | contig 10191 bp, 10 predicted proteins | sample BioPla1DNA1_FD_26582 | JGI IMG/M metagenome (IMG submission 26582) | reverse complement strand
TACAAGAATTAAGAATATATACTTTTTGTTTCATTTTATAGTTCAATAAAGAATAAAACGATTTAAAAAGAAGGGATTTTATTGACAAACAGAAGAAGTCGGGATATATACGAAAGTCGGAGTACATATGAAAATAAAGGTTATTTAGAAAAACTGGGCAAAATTCGTGGAAACAGATATTTAGGAATTATAACAGTTTCATTTATTATTGCATTAATTATGTCGATGACTCTTTTCGGAATTTACGGAATAATAATGTCTAAAGAGCTGCCTGTTCCGCATTATTCCATTTTGTTACTCGCGTTTGCCGTCTTCTTTATTTTAATTTTTGAGTTTTTCGATTCAAAGGTAAATGTAACAAGACTTGTAGCAGGTGTATTAGGATTTATTTGCGCATTTTGTATTACTGTAATAATTGCGGCATTAATCCAAAGTATAAAAATGACGATATACCAAATGTTTGGAAGCTTTGGAATCGGATGGGAAATGATTGTTACAAGTATATCCGTTTGTATGATAATTTCAGTAATCGGAATCAAAATGTTGTTATCCGTAATTGAAAAGGATTAAATAGTAAATAGTATTGAAAATAAGATTAAATTAATAAATTAATGAATAAATAAATGGATAATTAATAAATTAATGAATAAATAAATGGATAATTAATAAATAAATGGATTATTGTAAATTGATTGTTTTTTAAGAGGTTGTTTTTTATGTGTATTGCAATTCCGGGGAAAATTACAAAAATTTTGGATGAAATTACGGCTGAAGTTGATTTTGGGGGAGTATTTAGAGAAGTAAATTTGGTTTTGTTGGGGGGTGCCGATGAAGTAAAAGTGGACGAATATGTATTAGTCCATGTCGGATATGCAATTTCTGTAATTTCTGAAGAAGAAGCACGCCTTACAATAGAAGCTTTCGACAGCATACTTGAAGCTGTTGAAGCTGAAGAAGCGGCAAACTAAAAAACGTATCGGGAATTGTTATAATTATGATATCCGAAATTGAAAAAAAGGCCGTGGATATTCAAAAGAAGCTTTTGGAAAAAATAAATGAAAATCCGAAACCGGCGCGTATCATGCACATTTGCGGAACGCATGAAAGAACGATTGCAAAATATGGTCTTAGAAGCCTTCTTCCTAAATCAGTTGAAGTTTTAAGCGGCCCCGGATGCCCTGTTTGTGTAACCCCTGACGACGATATCGACACGGCAATTATTCTTGCCAAAAAAGGATATACTGTGATTACTTTTGGGGACATGCTCAGAGTTCCGGGAACTGAAGAGAGTTTGTTTGATGCAAGGTCGTCAGGCGCAGATGTCAGAATGGTGTATTCAATTGATGACGCCGTAAAAATTGCAAAAGGAAATCCGGAAAAAGAGTTTATATTTTTTGCAATCGGATTTGAAACTACGATTCCGATGACTGCGGCGGCCGTTAAAAGAGGAATTCCTGAAAATATGAAGATTTTGACTTCATTTAAACAAACGCCTCCCGCAATGGAATTTTTAATAAGAGATATAAATGTAGATGCGTTCATTGCGCCCGGACACGTTGCGGCCATTACGGGTACGAACAATTTAAAATTCTTTGAAGAAAAAGGATATCCGGTAGTTGTTGCCGGTTTTGAGTCGTACGATGTATTGTATGCAATTTTACTTCTTGAAAATCAGTTGAAGCAAAATATTGCAAAAGTTGAAAACGCATATCCGAGAGTTGTTAAAGAAGAAGGAAATAAAATCGCATTGAAAATGATAGACGATGTTTTTGAAACGTCGGATTCCGAATGGAGAGGGCTTGGAATTATACCGAAATCTTCATTTATTTTTAGAAAAGAATACGAAAACATCGATGCCGGAATTCAATATAAAGATTATTATACAAAAGAACTTGAAGAATTGAGAGAAAAGAGAAAATCAAAAAAGAAAAACTGCATTTGCGCATTAATTCTAACAGGCAAAAAAACGCCGGAAAACTGCCCGGTTTTCGGAAAACAATGCACACCTGCATCACCAATCGGACCTTGTATGGTAAGCGATGAAGGAATGTGCCATAACTGGTACAGATATAGAAAAGTTTAAATTGTTTTTGAGAGTTTTTTAGTTTTTTTGAGAGTTTTTGGTTGAACTTTTTAAAATGTTTTTTAGTTAACTGTTAACTTTTTAAAAGTTTTTCAAAAACTTTCTTCAATCATTTTTTTTGAATTTTTTTTGGAATTATCGGAACTTTCTTCAAATTTTTCAGGAGTTTCTACAAATTTTTCGAGAGTTTCTTCAAATTTTTCAGAGGATTTTTTAAGTTCCGGAGATNCNTTTGGTTTTTCAAGAGATTCTTTGAATTCCGAAGATTCCGGTTTTTCAAGAGATTCTTTGAATTCCGAAGATTCCGGTTTTTCAAGAGATTCTTTGAGTTCTGAAGATTCCGGTTTTTCGAGAGATTCTTTGAATTCCGAAGATTCCGGTTTTTCAAGAGATTCTTTGAGTTCTGAAGATTCCGGTTTTTCAAGAGATTCTTTAAGTTCCGGAGAACCTTTCGGTTTTTCGAGAGATTCTTTATTTCTCACCGATTTTACTTTCCAGCCGTCGATGCATTTTAATTCAAAAAACAAACGGGCGATTTCGTTATCAGTTCCGTTCCAATAAAAATCTTTTTTAAACGGGCAGTGTTCCAAAATGCTCGATTCTTTAAATATTGCAAGCGACAAATTAAAAAGAGCTTTTTCGGATGAAAACGGGACGTTGAAAGAAACGTGATATTTATCTTGACTTTTTCCGTATGAGACTAATATAAAGCCTTTTTTCTGATACGAATGAATTTCATCAAATTTACAAAAAACGTCCAGATCATGCGTTGTTGACGGCTGAACTTGTGATATTTTTTTAATTATCAAACCAATTAAAAAATCGTCTACCGGCTTTTCAATTACAAGCGATATTTTTCCGTAAGTACATGTTAAGGAAATATCATCGGTTCCCATTTCAAAAGATATTAAACTTGAAGGAACTATTCCTAACGTACTTAAATCATAATCTTCAAAAAGAGTTGATTGCATTGTTACCAGAAAATCACCGCCTTTGAAAGCTCTCAAGAAACCAATAAAAATTAAAATAAAATTAACGACTTTCGGAAGAAACCAGCGTGCTTATAAGGTTTTTATCTTTTCTAAGCGTGCGCAATTTGTTTGCGGGGCCCACTACCGTTAATTTTTGGTTTGAGTCACGCCTGAAAATTCGATCAAGAAAAGACGGAGAAGAATCGCGCGGATAGCTCTCAATTTCAATTCCTACGAAATCGTCGGATATTTCGGCCATAGTCATTTCTATAAGCTTTGCTTCTTCTATGGGTGTTAAACCCTTTTCAAGAACCATTATTTTCCCTTTTTTGACTTCACCTATAATGTACCGAACTTTTTCAATCGGAGCCATAGCGGAAAGTTTGTTTTCCGAAACCAAATCAAGTTGTATGTCACTCATTTCAATCACCCGAATTGTTTTATAAGCGCTTCGTAAAACTGGTCCATATTAGTTCCTTCCAAAGCTGAAATTGCAACAAACGGATGTTGCGGGAAAGCATCTCTGATTGCTTCCGGATCTGCATCGGACAAATCTACTTTATTGGCAACAATCAATAACGGGAGATTCCTTGCTTCCATATTCCCGATAACTGTTACATTTACTTGAGTGTAAGGGTTTTCGGTTGCGTCCATAACCAATATAACGCCGTCAAGATCTTCAAGCCATTTTACAGCTTCAATTACACCTTCCGTTGCTTCTTTTGAGCGTTGCTTAGACTCTTTTTCACTCAAACCTTCCGCCATAAAATCATGAAAATCAATTTTAGTGGCAAGACCGGGAGTATCTACAATATCGAGTTGTATTCTGCTTCCGCCCGATACGATTTCAAGCTTGTGGTGCCTTTGAGCCTTGCGCGTTTCATGAGCAATGTGAGAAACCGACCCAAGTGGCTCGTCGATATCTGATTCAGATTTCCAATCTTTAACAATTAAATTGCCCAATGTGGTTTTACCTGCATTCGGCGGACCGTAAAGTCCGATACAGGTATCTTTTTTCTTAAATAATTTTAAAATTCTAGCTTTAAATCTTGAAAAAAATCCCATTGAAATAATCCTCCGAAAAATGTGTGCCGCATAAATTAAAGAAGCGTAAGAATTAATGGAGTGAGAGATAATATTAAAAAATATAATCAATAAAGAATGTTCTAATCTATATTAATATTACTTAATATCAAAGTTTGTTTAACATAACCATATTTAAAAATAAAAATATAAAAGGAAAATAAAAATAAATAATTAACTATTCTCAAATTTAAATTTTATAACTTAAATTTTATAGCTTAAATTTTATAGTTTAAATTTTATAGCTTATTATTTACTTTATTTATAGACGAATTTATTGCAGTTTCGGATATGTTAACGCTATAGTCGGAAACTCTTGTAATACTGTCTACAACTGTTTGCAAACTGACCAAATCAAATGTGGCTTTACTGTTTTTGAAATATTCGTCTTTAAATGTGGCTGTGTAGTCGTTTAATGTTTTCAATTTTGAAATTGCATTGTTTGCCATAGCTGAATCCGAGTTGAACAAAGCGTCTACCGACTCAGAATAAATCTCTTCTGCAAGTTTCGCCATTTTTTCAATTTCATCTAAGATTTCAGAATTATATTTCGATGACTTGCTGATTACAACTTTTGCAATCTTTTGCGAGTGATCTGCAATTCTTTCAATAGGAGTTGCGGCCATTCTGTAATCATGATATTCTTGAACAGACATCTGCGATATAGACAAATAATCTCCTCTGTAAAGAAGTTGGCGGAACTGTTTTGAAATTACTAAAAAAAGACGGTCGACTTCGTCGTCTCTTTGTGTAACGTCTGTTGCCAAATCAACGTCAATAGTTTTAAAAGAGCGTATGGAGTCACGAAACATGGAAACAGATATCAAATACATCCTGTGAACGGCTTTTTTAATAGACATGTCACGAGGATTTAAAAGGTCTTGTATCACTACGCTTTTGTAAGTTTCTTCAATAATTTCTGTTCCGATTAATTTGTAACAAATGTTTCTTATCGTCTTTTTTTGGCTTGCTGAAATGCGTGAAGAAGAAAACTCGATAGAATCATAACCGAAAAGATAAGCTGCAATCATTTCTCTTTCAAGCGGTTCGCCTTCCAAATCGGTTACATCGATTACTTTTCTGACATGGTCCTTTTTCACAATGTTAGGACTTATTATAAGAGTACCGTCGGGCTGCGGTTGAACACCGATACGCATCCCCGGTTTAATTCCTACGTGATCGGCCCATTGCTTCGGCAACGATATAATATACGTTGAGCCACCCGTTTGTTGAACTTTCCTTGTTTCCATAAAAACACCGTAAATAATGTAAAAAATAATGTAGTTATGCTAATATATGTAAAATATAAACAACTTACGAAAATATATAGATTACGTATACAATAAATAGAGTCTACGGATTTATATTTTATTTAAATACGGATTTATATTTTATTTAAAAGAACGTTTGCAGTTCCGATTGCGACTTGTCCGTGAGAAATGCAACCATCTCCTGCCGGTAAATTTTTATGAGCAAAAACGGAAAATCCGTTCTTTTTTAACGACTCGAAAATCGATGTAGAAATAAAGTTGTTGTTAAAAACGCCTCCGGAAAGTACAACCTGATTTATACCTGTTTTTTCCTTTGCAAAATTTACGAGCTCGCATACGGCATCTGAAATACAAAATTCGACCATTGCGGCAATTTCGTAAACCGAAAAACCGTTTTTATTCTTTTCGGAAAACAAATTGAAAATAGATAAAAGAAAATCGCTCGTGTCAAACATGAGGTTTCCTTCGTTTGATATAAATTCCGGTTTTAAAATGCCGTAATCGGGATTTCCGTAAAACCTTCCAAGATAAGCCGCCGATTCAAGTCTCATTGCAGGCTCGCCGTCATAAGTTCTTGTGTCGCAAAGACCTAAAACAGCTGAAACCGAATCAAATATTCGTCCGGCACTGCTCGTTTTAACAATATTCTCATTGTTCTTTAAAAGTGACAAAACGGCTTTCTTTTCAACATCGCCGTACTTAAAATATAAAGAGTCGCATGATACGAGTTTATCCAAATTGTCGATCCCATTCATCAAATCAAACAAGCAACCGTAAGCCATTCTTGCCGGAAAATAAGTAGCTGCATCAGCGCCCGGCATCGGTTGCGGTTTGAAATGAGCCAAGCGTTCAAAATCTGTATAAGTGCATTTTAAAATTTCACCGCCCCAAACCGTTCCGTCGGGCCCGTATCCAACACCGTCCAAAGCTACGCCCAAAACGGAAGAATCTAAAGGAAGCATGTTGTCTGCCATACATGAACAGATGTGCGCATGATGGTGCTGAACGCTTAAAAGTGTTTTTGAAATTGAATCCGACTTTGTAATTTCCGCTTTTAATCTTGCCGTTTCTGTTGTATTGAAAGCGGGATGCATGTCACACACCCAAAGTTCAGGTGAAATCCCGGTTAAATTTTTTAAATTTTCAAGCGTTTCCGCATGATATTCATTTGTAAGAACATGTTTTGTATTTCCGATATACTGAGAAATAAAAACATTTCCGTTTTTAGAAAAAGAAACCGTGTTATTCATTTCGGCACCGACACCGGCAACACCTGTTTCTGATGAAAACGGAAGAAGAATTCTTTCAGGAACAAAACCGCGAGACCGTCTTAAAAAAAGAGGAGAAGAATTAACAAATCTAATAACGGTATCGTCCGTTCGATTTACAATTATCCTGTCATCCACTAAAAAGCCGTCTGCAATCCCTTTTAATTTTTCATAAGCCGACGAATTGTCAATAACCATTGGGCGGCCGGGAAGATTTGCGGAAGTCATAACAAGACTTTCGATATCTTTCGAAAGCGCTTCAAAAAGTACGAAATGAGTTCCGGAATACGGAAGCATAATTCCGACATTGTGCATATACGGAGAAACTAAATGCGATATCGGAGCCGTACATAAGTTAAAAATCGAATTCTCAAAATTTTTATCAAAATTTTTATTAAAATTTTTATTAAAACTTTTGATAAAATTCTTATCAAAATTCTTATCAAAAATAACAATTGGACGCCTTTGGTTTAGCAAAAGATTTTCATTTTCTTTTGTTAAGTTCGATATTTTTTTTGCTGAGTTTAAATTTCGCACCATCAAAGCAAAGGGTTGATTAGGTCTATTGAGCCTTTTTCTTAAATTTTCAACTGCAAAATCATCGTTTGCGTTGCAAACGAGATGAAAACCGCCATACCCTTTAACCGCAATTGTTTTCCCAAGTGATATCATTTTTGCGGCTTCTTTAAAAGCATCAAATCCGCTTGATGAATATTTGACATCGTCTCCGTCAGATAAATAAAATTGACTTACAGGACCGCAATCAGGACAACACGTCGCCTGTGCGTGATATCTTCGGTCTTCCGGATTTTCGTACTCTAAAAGGCAGAGTTTGCACATCGGAAAATCGTCCATAGACGTATTTACGCGGTCATAAGGCAGAGAACGAATAGTAGTATAACGAGGACCGCAATTTGTACAAACTGTGAAAGGATAAAGATAGTGTCTGTCGTTTTTGTCATTAATTTCATTTAAGCAATCGTTGCAAATCGCCGTATCCTGAGGCAAAATCGAATCAAAACCCTCACCCGTTTTACTCGAAATTATATAAAAATCGTCATAAGGATAATTATTGGAATTATTGGGATTATCAAAATTATTCAAATTATCAAAATTATTCAAATTATCAAAATTATTGGAATTATCCAAACTATCAAAACTATCAAAAAAATTGGCACCTTGCGAACTACCGTCCGCCGTTATTTGTTTTTTATAAATATCTACAGAATCTATTCTTGCTAAAGGAGGAGCGTTTTCATACAAATCCGATAAAAAGGAATCGCAACCGTTTTTATCGGAAATTATATTAATTTCGACCATATTTCCCATATTGCAAACAGAACCTTTGAAACCTCGTTTCTTTGCAATTTTATAAACAAACGGACGAAAACCAACACCCTGAACAACACCTTTTACATGAAAAGTGTACAAAAACAGATTTTCGGACATGAAAGAACCAACGGATAAATTAAACAGATAAATTATTTAGATTATTTAGATTATTCAGATTATTTTGATTGTTCAAATAATTCTGATTATACAAATTATTCAGAATTTCCGGAATTTTCAGAATTTTCTCGACTTTCCAAGAGTTGTTTTTCTCGACTTTCAAGGAGTTGTTCAACTTCGTTAATTACCGCATCGATTGCCCTTTCGAACGATTTTTCAACTGGCGGTGACAATTCTGTTGTAAAGTCGTAAACGTTCATGGGAGCGCGTATAGAAATCCCGATAAAAATAATATTTGGGAGCCCTTGAAGTGCTTCAGCGATTTTCAGTGTTTCGGGAACTGTTATATCGTGAGCCGAAAGAAGACCTCCGATTTCACGACCTTCAAGCAAATCGGCACCCGTAAATCTCAAAATTGAACCAATCGATTCCCCGCTTTTAACCGCATCAACCATAATCACATTTTCAACATCATCTAAAAAAGGAAGCATATCGAGCCCGCAGACCCCTAAATCGTAGATTTCAACATCTTTTAAGCAAGGAATATCGGGAGCCCTTCGCTCAAGTTCTTGGACGATACGAACACCGATTCCGTCATCCCCCATTAAAAGACTGCCAAATCCGAGTATTCTAATATACTGTTTTTCCATAAAATCAACCTTAATAAAAATAAATAGAACCCGAAAATCCGAGAACCAAGAATAACAAAAACAATATGAAAGAAGGAATCAAGATATATTTAAAACTAATCGGATAAATAAATTGAAAAAAAAAAATAAAAAAAATCAGTCGCCGTTTATCTTGGATAAAAGATATCCTTCGCGAACTCCGGACGGGCTTAAAATTATTTTTTTAGACTTTGTTTCGTCCATAATTGTTGAAAGTATAATGAGACCGTAAGGCAGAGAACGCACGCGGTCGGGGGCAATTTGTAGAATCGACAAGTAAAGGCTTTTATCTTTGGATACTATGCTTTCAACAAAATTGGATATTAAATTCAACGGAATACTTTTCGAAAAAATAGGGGAATAAATATCGGCAATTTGATCTCTGTTAAATATATATTCCGAGTAACTTACTGATTCTGCAAAACTGTATTTTGTATTTTTGGACATTTCGTGTGTGTAAATTTTGCCGATTGCACGCAAAGTGCCTCCAACTCCTAAAATCGGCTTGTCCGCTCCTTCTTTAATTCCGCCTGCTTTTTCCAATTCATTTATAACAATTTTTCTAACCCGCTTAAGTTCGTCACGATTTATATAAGATCTCCTCGGAGATGCAGGTACAAGATTTAATGAACCGATCGGCATACTGAACGCTTTTAATATTTCTCCTTTTTCGAATATTACTACTTCAGTACTTCCTCCGCCAATGTCAACTAAAACACCGTCGGTCATATTTACAGAACTTGTGGCACCTATGTAACACTTCTTAGCTTCTTCCTCGGCCGATAAAATTTCAATTTTCGTTCCTGTAGATTTTTGAATAGTTTTCAAAACGGAATTTCTGTTTGTAACGTTTCTGATTGAAGCTGTTGCAAAAACATAAACGGAATCGACGTCTTGCTTTTTTAAAATCCTGTTATAAGACTTCAAAACGGAAATTGCACTCTGAATACCGGCATCGGTCATTTTTCCTTTATTAACAAAAGAAGCCAGACCCACCATAGTCTTTTCTTGGAAAATAATAGATATGGGAAATTTATCAGAAAAAACACCATTCTGTTGCTTGTTTTCCTCTCCGTTTTCTTCCTCTTTTCTTTTTCCTTTCCCTTCCAAATACTCCCCCAGATCGTAAACGGAAAGACGAATAGTGTTGGAGCCAATATCTATTATAGCATATTTCATATAACCACGGCAATTAAAGAAACTGTAACAGCTTGTTTAAAACAAAAATAATAATTGAACAAGCATACAAAGTATAAAAAACAAGCTGTTATTAAGAAAAAAATAGATTTAAGAAAAGATGAAAAAGGAATTACAAAAAAGTATGAAATAAAGAAGAATTATAAAAGAAGAAAATATATAAAAAAAAAGAAGAATTATAAAAAAAAATATAAAAATATT
>JGI24707J26582_10004101_pt1 | contig 10193 bp, 9 predicted proteins | sample BioPla1DNA1_FD_26582 | JGI IMG/M metagenome (IMG submission 26582) | reverse complement strand
TTATTCAATCTTTCGGCAAAAGCCTTAGCTTCATCGATATTTGTTTCCGGCAACACAACTGCAAATTCTTCTCCGCCGTATCTTGCCACTAAATCTCCTTCTCTGCTATTGGTCAACAAGATGTTGGAGAGTTCCTTTAATACCAAATCACCGATTAAGTGGCCATATGTATCATTTACCTTTTTAAAATCGTCAATATCCATTATTATCAGGGAAAATGGCCACATACTCTTTTCCTCAATTAAATAATCCAGTTTGTTTTGGAAATAGGCATGGTTATATAAGGTTGTAAGACCATCCTTCTGGGCCATCTCTTCCTGTTGACGATATAGATGGGCATTCTGCAGGGCAATACTGACCTGGTTAGCAAAGGATTCCAGAAAGTTATTATCGATATTAGTTAAATGAGTCAATGTGGAATCAAAGATATTTATGGAACCGAACAGTTCATCGCCTCTGCTGATAGGTATTATGACATACTGTACTTCCTGGCCTCTTTTCAGATTCAGGGAAGGTAATAATTCCAGTATCCTGTTACCTACCCTGGTAACACCGGAAATCAATTTCCTTTCTTTGGTCAGAAATTNATAAATATCCTNTGTGTAATTCAACTCTATCTCCTGGCTGGACTGGATGGTTTTAATCAGGACTTTTTGTTTGCGGGTATAGATACCTTCACAAAGCTTATCCTTGAAAACTGTGATTGAACTGGTCCTTAAACCAATAAGCCCAACAATTGCGTCCAGTGTTTTATCCAGTAATTGGTCAAAATCCAATGTGGAGTTGACAAAATCACTGACTGTCTGCAGGGTAATTAACTCTGCCACTCTCTGTTCCATTCTGACATAATAATAGTTGTTTTTTAAGAGAAGATATATGTATTTGGCAATAAAACGGAAAACATTCTCGAAATCTTCATTTAGTTCCAGAGTATTCTGATAACAAAAAAATAATACACCGAGAAAATCGTCATCCACCTGTAAAGGTAAGAGGAGCACATCATCTCTTTCGCTTACTATAAATGGAAGAGAGTTAAAGANCTCACTGCTTTTTTTGACGATTGGCCTGTTTTCCTTTTGTACTTGACCGACTATACCATCCTGTAAGGTCAGACGCCTTATATCGGGATAGGTTATGGTTCTGGCAGCCTGTCCTTCATTGAGATAAATACCTGATAATATAAAAGAAAAATAACTGCTAACAAACTTATAAATTTCCTCCAGGGTTTTCCCCGGTGTAGCAGTACCTAATGAGATAAAAAAATGCAAAAACTTCTTTTCAAAAGAACTTAAAGCCATAGCCCTTCCCCCGTATCTCCTTAAAGATAAAGTATATGGAATATTTATAATAGACCAACTTTATTAAAGATTTGGTCAAATTACTTCTGATCAAAGTAATACGAGGAGAAACTATAGAATGTATATTGCCAGGATTTAAGCAGGGTTATGTACATGGAAAAAGTATAAGTTGACCTGTAAGCCGAGTTCTGTCAAGGATGATCATCTGTCTGAGATATCAGTTACCTGATACCTTTAGCGTCTATACCCGGAGAAAAGGCGGGCCACCTTATATTTCTCCCTATTCAGACTTGCTCCAGATGGGGTTTACCTAGCAGCCCAGTCACCTGGACCCTGGTGAGCTCTTACCTCACCTTTTCACCCTTACCTATTGCAAGGCAATAGGCGGTATGTTTCTGTGGCACTTTCCTGGGAGTCGCCTCCACTGGGTGTTACCCAGCATCCTGCCCTATGGAGCTCGGACTTTCCTCAGCTATTGTAAAATAGCCGCGATCATCTGGTCAACTTATACTATTTTCTCCTTTCAAATCATATTGATAGTATAACATAGAAAATTTTAATATGTCAAGTGTCCTACCCATTTAGCTCCTGATAGCTCCAAGCAGATCCCGGTATGTTTCCGGATCCATGCCTACTTCCTTCCGGGGCAGTACTAGATCACTACCGCTGGTTTCAGCACATTCCTTGCATATCCTGGTTTCAGGCAGGACCTGGAGCCTTTCAGGGTTAATTCCCTTTCCGCAATAGAGACAGGTATGGTAAAAGAACCGCATAAGATCTCCCTTTCCTGTTAATAACTAAGAGAAATAATTCCAGGGATCTGTATTAATCTCTGATTTATATAATTTCACTCCCTTTAAATGCCGGGTGAAGAAATCATATAAGAGAGATTTGACAATTGCCTCAGTCTGGTAATGGCCGGCATCTATCAGGGCAAGGCCAAGAATTTCAGCCTCCTGGGCCTGATGGTATTTGACATCACCGGTTAAATAGAGATCAGCACCTTCTTCCGCTGCCAGTGAAATGTATTCTGAACCGCTGCCGCTGCAAATGGCAATAGTTCTAATAATTTTATCTTCTTCCCCCACATAACGTAATTGCTCAGCATCCAATTTCTCCCTGACCAGCTGCAGGAACTCCTGCAGGCTAATTCCGGCAGGCAGGGAGCCAATCCGGCCCGGTCCTGGTTCCAGTGCCGGGTTATCCCGGACTCCTAAAGGCCTGACATCTGACAGGCCAAAGATATTGGCCAGGTAATCATTGATTCCACCCTCTGCACTGTCCAGATTGGTGTGCATGGCAAAAACATTAATCTTTTTGGAGATTATCCTGTAAATGAGCCTGCCCTGGTAATTCTGTCTTCCTATTTTCCTGATTGGCCTGAAGAGCAAGGGATGATGGGAGATAATCAATTGACATTTCTTCCTGATTGCCTCATCCACTACTGCTTCATTGATATCCAGGGATAAGAGGATACTATCGACTTCCTGTTCCAGATCGGCAATCTGCAAACCGGTATTATCCCATTCAGAGGCCAGCTTCTGTGGTGCCAGCCTGCTAGCCAGCTCCATGATATCTTTAACTCTATTCATTTTATCTACTCCTTCATTTTATTCAATAAAGGGCGGATATGTTCATTCAAACAAAAAAACCCTGTCCTGATTTAGAACAAGGCCTTATATTAAGTTGCTGCAAATCATTCCAGATAATCCTTTAACTTCTTGCTACGGCTGGGATGTCTCAGTTTTCTGAGGGCTTTTGCCTCTATCTGTCTTATCCGCTCCCTGGTGACACCAAATTCCTTGCCCACCTCTTCCAGGGTGCGGGGCCGCCCGTCTTCTATACCGAAACGCAATTCCAGGACCCTCTTTTCCCTTTCGGTAAGGGTATCCAGCACATCATCCAGCTGTTCCTTCAGGAGTATATAGGAAGCAGCCGCAGCCGGTGCCGGAGCATCCTCGTCTTCTATGAAGTCACCCAGATGGCTGTCTTCTTCTTCCCCGATAGGGGTTTCAAGTGAAACCGGCTCCTGGGCTATTTTCATGATTTCCTGTACCTTATCAGCAGAGATGCCCATTTCCTTCCCTATCTCTTCAGGGGTAGGTTCCCGGCCCATTTCCTGCAGAAGCTGTCTTGAGACCCTGATTAACTTGTTAATAGTTTCTACCATATGGACAGGGATACGGATTGTTCTGGCCTGGTCAGCAATGGAGCGGGTTATGGCCTGGCGGATCCACCAGGTGGCATAAGTGCTGAACTTAAACCCTTTACGGTAATCAAACTTCTCCACTGCCTTGATCAATCCCAGATTACCTTCCTGAATCAGGTCGAGGAAAAGCATACCTCTACCTACATATTTTTTGGCTATGCTGACTACAAGTCTCAGGTTTGCTTCAATTAGTTTTCTCTTTGCTGCCTCATCTCCCTGTTCCATGCGCTTGGCCAGCTCTATTTCCTCTTCTGCAGTCAGGAGCGGAACCTTACCAATTTCCTTTAAATACATGCGTACAGGGTCGTCGATACCAATTCCATCTGGAACAGATAAATCAAGGTCATCAGCTTCTAATTCGTCAACTTCATCCTTTTCCTTCTCATCTTTAATATCTATATCCAGCTCATTAAAGATTTCATATATTTTTTCTATATCATCTGAATCCAGCTCTACCTCTTCCAGAGCATCCATAATCTCTTCATAGGTCAAGTAACCTTCTTTTTTTCCTTTATCGATAAGGTTTTGTACTTCTCCAATACTTACCGGGTCTTTTTCCTTATACTTAGCCATGAAATTCCCTCCTTTCAACAAATACAGGTAAATATTAAACAGTTATCCTGATAAATTTCAATAATAACTGATTAATCTCTCCCAAACCATAGTTTTTATTTGTCGCTAAATCTCTGTAAATATCTTCTTTAATCTTTTTATTGAAAGCACTGATAACCTCCTGGAGCCCCTGCTGTCTTTCCATTGCCAGCAGAGCTAAAATCTGTTTCCTACTCTCTTCATCAAGCTTCGCCATAAATTGCTCCAGGCTATCAGCAGCCTGTTTCCGCAATAATCTTACCAATTTTTGATAAGGACCTGTAAAATACTCAGGTACCAGGTATTTCAACAAAACTTCTCTATGCTCCTCTTCTTCCAGATATACTTTTAAGAAGGCTGTTTCAATACTATTTATATTTTGTTTATCTCTTGTCTTATTATCTATTTTAGTATATCTGTAATTATAATTTTTATCCTTATTTTTACTTACTTTACTAAGATGTTGCCTTATACCTCTGTTTATAGTCTCTGCTTCTATATTATATTTGTCAGCAAAGGCCTGGATGTAAATATCCCTCTTGATTTGGTCATCAATTTCAGCAAGCAAACGGACCAGTGCTCTGGTAAAATTAATCTTTCCTTCTATTGTATCCGGCCTGTATTGTGTTACCAATTGGCCGACTTTATAATCAATCAGGCTTACTGCAGTCTCCTGCAACCTGGCAAAACCTTCTTTTCCTTCATTTTTTATATATTCATCAGGGTCCAGGCCTGCTGGCAACTGGATTATCCTGACGTTTAAACCTGCACTTTCCAGTATTTCCATTCCCCTGAGGGTAGCAGCTGCTCCTGCTGTATCTGCATCATAGGCAATATAGACATTTTGGGTGAAGCGCTTTAATAACCTGGCATGTTCAGCAGTAAAAGCTGTTCCCAGGGAAGCGATTGTGTTATCCAGCCCGTGTTTATGAGCAGTCATGACATCAGTATAGCCTTCCATGACTATGGCACTATTGCCTGTCCTGATACTGTCCCTGGCCCAATTAAGGCCATAGAGGTTTTCACTCTTTTTAAAAATCATTGTCTCCGGGGAGTTAAGGTATTTGGGTGCTGAATCTTTTTCTTCCAGTATCCGGCCGCCAAAGGCGATGACCTCTCCCCTGATATTAAAAATCGGGAAAATAACCCGATCCCTGAAGCGATCATAATAATTACTACTCTTGCCCCGGGAAACCAGCCCGGCTTTTTCTATTTCTTCCAAGGTAAAGCCCTTTTTTAGAAGAAACTTCAAGAGGCTGTCCCATCTGGCCGGAGCATAACCAAGATAAAACTTTTTCAAATCACTGGCAGTAAAACCCCTCTGATTTAAATAATGGAGGGCTTTTTTGCCTGCTTCTGTTTTACACAAGATATAATGATAGAACCTGGCTGTTAATTTGTGCAGATAGAAGATTCTCTCTCTTTCACGTATCTCCTGCTGCTGATAGGGATTATTATAACTAGGGACCCTCAGCCCGGCTCGGTTGGCCAGTATCTCAACAGCTTCTTTAAAGGTTATATTTTCAATCTCCATTAAAAAATTAAAGATATCTCCGCCTGCCCCACAGCCAAAACAATAATAAAATTGTTTATCCTGGTTAACATTAAAAGACGGGGTCTTTTCCAGATGAAAGGGACAGAGGCCCTTGAAATTTTTACCGGCTTTTTGCAAAGGGATATAATCGGAAACGATTTCAACAATATCTACTATGTTTTTTATTTTTTCTACAAACTCCTCGAAGTTTCCCGACATTTTTATTCACCCTTAATTAAAAATTCTGCATACATTAAAAAAATCCTGCATATTTTTTTCTTTTTTAAAAAAATGGCAAGAAAGAATCTAGATGTTTTCCTTCCAGGGCAGTGGTAAATGAAACTCCCTCCATTTATTAACAGCATAGGTATCAGTCATACCGGCTATATAATCAATGACCAGTTGTTCCTTTTCAGAAGATCTGGATTCTCCGATGACAAATTCTGCGGGATTTTCCATATAGTATTCATATAAATTTTTGACTAGTTTAATAGCCTTGTCTTCTTCTCTTTTGGCCAGGGAATCTATGTATACATTTTCGTAGAGGAAGGCCCTTAATTCTTCCGTCGCCTGTTCAACTTCAGGGGACCTTTCTATCCGGTTTTTTCCCCAACTGTTTTCAATGATATCCCGGACCATCCGGTCTACCCTGTCAGAATGGGTCTCACCCAGTATTTCCAGGATATGGGAAGGAATATCTTCCAACCTGATTATACCTGCCCGGATGGCATCATCTATATCATGGTTAACATAGGCTATCCGATCTGCAATCTTTACAATCTGCCCTTCCAGGGTAACAGGTTCCTGCCTGCCGGTATGGTTAAGGATACCGTCCCGTACTTCATGGGAGAGATTCAGATCTTCTATTATATCCACCACCCGCAGGCTCTGTTCATTATGTTTGAATCCACCGGTACACACCTCATCCAGGGCTTTTTCGCCGGCATGTCCAAAAGGAGTATGTCCCAAATCATGGCCCAGGGCAATAGCTTCTGTCAGGTCTTCGTTTAAGGCCAGTGCTCTGGCTATGGTGCGGCCAATCTGGGAAACCTCCAGGGTGTGGGTCAATCTTGTCCGGTAATGGTCTCCTTCAGGGATCAAAAACACCTGGGTCTTATGTTTTAAACGCCGGAAAGCCTTGGAATGGATTATCCGGTCCCGGTCCTGTTGGAAGATAGTTCTGACATCACACAACTTATCTTCCTTTAATCTTCCTTTACTATCTTTACTCAAACAGGCATAAGCAGATAAAAACCTGGCTTCTCTTTCTTCTATATCAATTCTCCTCAACAAGGCTTTGTCCTCCCCACAAAGATTTTCAAATAGAAGAATATCCTGATTGGATTATGCCAGTAAGCTGCTGCTATTTTTATTTGATTTATCTTCTGCCTTCTATTCCTCCATCTCCGAATCCCGTTCAATCTCCAGGGTATAGTCTTTATACAAGGCTGCAGCTCCAGCCAGTAAGGTCAGGTAGGGAAAAAGAACAAGACCTACAACCCCGGCTGTTACAGGGATTTCCATCAGTGTTTTCTCATCATTTTTTACAATAATCTTATTAACATTGCCTTCCCTGATAATTTCCTTAATCTTATTTAGGAGTTCCTGTCCCTTGACCTGCAATACATCTACATGGGTCCCTGCCTGTTTCTGTTCTTTCTCCAGTATTATTAAGGCAGAGACGAGGTCACCATTGCACTCCTCCAGGGCCTTATAGGCTTCCTCATAAGTAACACCCAGGCGCCGCCTGATCTGGTCTATCTTTTCTAAAGTATCCAAAATTATCACCTCATTTTAAGTTTCTCCCAATTTCTTTATCATATGCAAAAAATCATAGGATTTTAACTGTAATTCCAGGTGATACTTGATAAATTCATTGGATAGTTGATCAAGCTGCCGGTATTCCCTTTCTGACAGTTCTATTACATTTAATGATTTAAACCCGGTATTGATAATGCCGGCCAGGGTTTTGACCAATCTGGCTGAAAGGACATAACCCTGAAACCTGAATTCTTCCCGGTTCTGCTGGAAACACTCCGGGCAGATTAAGCCTCCCTGCCGGGTGTGGAAAAAATACCTTTCAGCAGAGCCCGCCTTCTTATTACAGAGGGCACAATAATCCAGCTGGGGTTTTAGCCCCAGCACTACCAGTAGTCTTATCTTAAAGATTAGTTCAATATATGGCAGCTTCTCTTCTTCTACCATTATTTTATGCAGGGTAGATAAAAGAAGTGCAAAAAGGGCTTGATTGGCCTGGTTCTCCTGGCTGACCCTTTCCACTGCTTCAGTAACAAAAGAGGCATAGGCTGTTTTAACCAGGTCTTCCCTGAGCCTGTTGAAGGAGAAGATATTCCTGACCTGATTAATCCGATCAATGGATTTTCCCCTGTAGATTGTCACCAGGTTATAGTTGAAGGGTAAAACAATCCCCGACATGGAACTTTTGCTCTTGCGGACACCCCTGGCAACAGCCCTGACCTTCCCATAATCTTTGGTAAGGAAGGTGATAATCTTATCTGCCTCTCCCAGATCAAACTGTTTGAGCACTATGGCCTCAGTCCTGAAAATAGCCATTTTAACTTTCTTCTTCAGACATGCCTTCACCGGTCACTATGGCCACTCCGGAACTGGTTCCAATCCTGTTGGCACCGGCATTTATCATCTCCAGGGCATCCTGATAATTCCTGATGCCGCCAGCTGCCTTTACGCCTATTTCCCGGCCTACAGTTTTCCGCATCAGGCTGACAGCTTCTATAGTGGCTCCAGCAGGGCCAAAACCAGTAGAAGTTTTCACAAAATCAGCTCCGGCGTTTTTGGCCAGGTGGCAGGCCTGAATAATCTCCTCTTCATTAAGATAACAGGTTTCCAGAATTACTTTGACAATAATATCTGAAGTGATGCCAGCAGTCCTGGTGGCATCAACTACAGCCCTGATATCAGCTTCAACCAGGTCATAAGCCCCTGATTTAAAGGCCCCTATATTCATGACCATGTCAATCTCCTGGGCCCCGTTTTTTATAGCATTACGGATTTCATAGGCTTTGACCTCGGTAGTTGCGGCTCCTAACGGGAAACCGACAACAGTTGTTACTTTTACAGAAGTGTTTGCCAATAACTTTGCTGCCAGTGGTACAAATATAGGGTTTACACATACGGAAGCAAACTCATAATCATAAGCTTCCTGACATAAGTCCCTTATGTCTTCAACCTTTGCTACAGGACTTAATAATGTATGGTCAATCATCTTTGACATATCACGAGGTTTAATAGCCATAGAAAATTCACTCCCTGAACTACATTATTTCCTCACAAGCTATAATTCTTCACAATTTACATTATTCCTTCATTTTATCTATATCCCATTCTCCTGACCAGTTCCTCTTTAGTCCTCCAGTCCTTTAAGACCTTAACCCAGAGATCCAGATATATATCGGTCTGCAGGAGCTGTTCAATATCCTCTCTGGCCAGTTTTCCTATTTGCTTTAACATACGTCCGTCTTTACCTATGATTATACCCTTGTGGGAGTCTTTTTCCACATAGATATCAGCCCTTATATAAAATAAGCCGTTTTCCCTTTCTTTCATCTCCTCGATTAGCACAGCAATACCATAGGGAATCTCCTCCCTGGTCAGGAGGAAGATCTTTTCCCTGATCATTTCAGCTATAATAAACTGTTCTATTTGATCAGTTATCATGTCATCTGGATAATATTGGGGACCTTCCGGCAGATGTTGAAAAATTACGTCAATCAGATAATCTATATTTCTCCCATCAAGGGCCGAGACAGGAATGATATCCAGGCCTGTTTTTTCTTTTATCTCCTTTATCTTTTCATCCAATTCCTCAATTTTTAACTTATCAATTTTGTTTAAGACTACCAGGGTAGGTGTCTTATAGTTTTGTAATTCCTGGAAAATAAACTCATCACCTCTGCCGAAATATGTGGTGGCATCTATTAAAAAGATAGCCAGATCTATACCATCCAGGCTTTTATAGACCTGATCTAACATATACCTGTCCAGTTCATTCTTACCCTTGAGGACACCGGGTGTATCCACAAAGATTATCTGTCCCCTTTCCTCGGTATAAACAGCATGGAGCCTGTTTCTGGTTGTCTGGGGTTTAGGAGATGTTATAGCAATCTTTTCACCGATTATCCTGTTAACCAGGGTTGATTTCCCTACATTAGGCCGGCCGATAACTGAAATAAAACCTGATTTATATGTCATATTCCATATCCTTTCTATTAAATGCACCTGGTAATAAATCCTTTATTTGATATTCCTGATAATCACCCTTGAGATTGGCCAGGACCAATTGGATATCCTCACCAAACTCCAGTATGACCTGCCGGCAGGCACCACAAGGGGGAATGGGGCGTTCAGTATCAGCAACCACCACCATTGTATCAAATTCCCTGACCCCCTCAGAGACTGCCTTGAATATTGCTGTCCTCTCAGCACAGTTGGTCAGACCATAGGAAACATTTTCTACATTGGTACCGGTATAAATTTCCCCATTTTTGCATAAGAGGGCTGCACCAATGGGGAAATTTGAATA
>JGI24707J26582_10004093_pt1 | contig 10208 bp, 11 predicted proteins | sample BioPla1DNA1_FD_26582 | JGI IMG/M metagenome (IMG submission 26582) | reverse complement strand
TACTGAGGGGAGAGTATGAAGCCTGTTTTAGCCAGGATATCAACAGCTTCTTCAAGTTCACTCTTTTCATCAACCCAGTTGATGTTAAAATATTTTAGGATACCTTTAGCCAAGACAACACCGATTTTTTCGATGTTCTCCAATATCCATTTTGCATCGTCGGGCTGATCGTGGAAGGCTATTTCTACCAGAGCAGCAGGAGCCACGGTTTCAGAGAGTTCATACAGTGGCTTGCCGGGACCGAAGTGATCCTTGCCTTCCTTTACACCCCTTCCTTTGGTAGGCGTGATAGACTCAAGCTCTTCATAGACTAATCTGGCTAAACGCTCACCTTCACCACCAAAACGGTGACAATATATCTCGCTGCCACGAACATTTCCATCAAAGGCATTACTATGTATTGCAAAATGGATAGTCGGATTTTTGGCATTACTGTCTGCTACGACCTGTTTTAAGGTCATATCCGGTTTGTTCCTGAATACAGTTAGACCATGCCTTAACAGATGCTTCTGAGTTACGTCGCATATTTCGTTCATTCTTTTTTCTTCGGTACCATAATTGCCATAGCCAATATTGTCTTCTTGAATGGAAGGGCTTAAATATACACTTTTACTCATTGTCGCCTCCTTAAAATCGCAAAGTTGTCATATCAATTCTCTTTGTCACCGGAATTTTGATCCTTTTCCCCACGGTAATGTATTTGTTTCAAAACATCTTTTAGTTTCATAGGTATCGGTAACCCTATGTGTCCGGCATTCTCCAGTATAGATATGCCCTCATTACTTAAGTAAAAAAAGATTACTGCTGTGCGAAGGGCTCCGCCAGTGTCCCCGAAGCTGCCTAATACTTGTGTGTCGATGATATGAGCTACACCCACCAATACAAAAATTAGAACTTTTTTAAATATCCCTTTTGCCCCTATTTCACTGGATAGTTTTTTATCTACAATGGCACAGAAAACTCCTGTAATATAATCTATGGATACAAAGGCTATAAGAGCATAAAGAAAGCCATCCTGTCTGCCAAGAAACCACCCGATAAAAGCACCGGCAGTGGTAAGAGCAACTTGTATCCATGTCCAAATCTCTTTCATTAAACAACCCCCCCTCGTCATATAAATAATATATGTATAGACAAGCACTCCGGTGAAAAATTCCTGTAAATATCCCTGTGTCTTGCGAATAAACTTGAACTGAGAGGTGAAACAATTTGCTATCGGATTTTTATGTAGGAAAGTTTTACTTTGCCAATGAAGTATTGTTTGAGGGTAATCTTACGGAGCTTCTTGGTACAGATCTCGAGGTCAGGGAGGTAGATGGCTGCTGTCTTTATGATGTATCCTGTCAAACAATAGAAAATACCGATTATATAGAACATGCAATGTTTTTTGTAATTGAGGTTTTTTGTGATGTATATTCTAAGGATAAGCAGGAAGTGAACAGGATAGGGCAAAAAATCCCTGGCGAAAAAAAGCTGCTGATTTCCAAAGGTTTAATGAATCAGTTGATTAATACGACATATGATAATCATCATGTCATACAGCGCCTTAATAACATCGCATTCTATACCCGGGTTTTGGATAATCAAGATGTTTACCTGACCATAACTGCTAACATTGAAGGAGTAATCCTTAATGAACCCCACGAAAATTATTGGGTCTGCAATCATATAAATATGGGTCCACCCATGGAAGATGAAGTCCAGGACTGGAAACAGCTACTTAATAGTATTAACATTATGGACATGGTGTCTGTTTTTGAGCATTTTCTATTGTTTGTAAAAGAAATATGCAACAATGAGATTAATCATATCAATCAAACAGATAAAGAAATACTGGTGCAGGAAAAAATGAATTTGACATATGAAATAAGTGAACTTAGAAAAATAATTTGCGACTTAAAAAAAGAGTATGATAGCCAGAGCTATATAATAAACGGTTTATTAAAAATTATTAAACCCCTGTAAAGTATGACAGGGGTTTGATGGCTATGTAACAGACATTATGGTTTACAACAATAATCTTCGGGTTTCCCAAAAACAACAATATCCACATCAACACCCAGCTTATCAATAATATCTTCGGTTACGGTAAGTTCCACTATTGTTGTCCATACCGATTCAGTAGAACTGGTGCTTACCAGGAAGGTATCAAGAACATCAATATCATAACGGAAGCATTTAAGCAGTATATATGACTGGAGACTGGGGTCTTCAAGGTAACAGTATTTGATATTTGGCTCAAACATTGAATATGGAATGGAGACAGTGTATTCAAAGCTTGTATAGTCGTTTACGCCCTCAGCAACTATGATAAGTGTTTCATAAGGTACTGTCTGGTTCTGATGCTGCAGTACCGGAACCCCTGCTGTATCAATTACTGTAGAATCAACGAATGCCTTTGTTATAGCAGGATCATACTGAAGGCGATTAGAGAGATTTCGCGGCAACGTGATTACATCGAAATTCCCGTTCTCATATTCAACCAGCAGAATCAACTCGTACCTGTGGGTGACCTTTGATTTACTCGAACATATCAAAGTGTTTCTGGGATATTCAGGTTCGATAACCCGTTTGCACAGCTTGAGACAACTGACCGGAGAACCGAGAACAGGCTGTTCTGCCGGAGTACTTCCATTATTTATAATGTANATTCTGAAAGATCTTTTATTGCCTGTTGCCACACCGGCGGTGTAATCTTCCTGCCATAAAGTATCAGTATCAGCAAGGACTTTTTTGCCCAGAACCTGTTTGGCAAATATGTCTACTTTAGGCAGACCCGGGATCATGTCTACTTTAGGTAGATCCGGAATAAAGTCTGCTTTAGGAAGATCCGGGATTGCATCCGCTTTAGGCGAATCCGGAATATTGATTGTTTCTGACATAAGAACAACTCCTGTTTAATGATTACTTTCTGTTTTATATTATGTAATACAGGATATAGCTGCTACTTAAAAAGCCTTGATAATTTACTTCCTGTTGCATTCTTATGATTCGGTACCTTAATTATTTCTGTATTAGTCTGAATATCGCTCAATAATTGCTTCATAGTGGTTATCTCGGCTTGAAGCTGATTAATTTTATCGATAATCTCTTTTTGATTTTCCTCGAAAGAAAAGGAGCTTGTATTTTCGGTCGCTTTTATGTTCATTGGCAACGTATTATCTGCTATTTGCTTGCTTATATTGGTCAGTACACCGGTGTTTTTTTGATGTATGCCATAAACTATTTGTTGTTCTTTTTCATTTTCTTCTCTCTTTATGTGCTTCCATCCGGAACTATAACTTGAATTGTAGTTAAATTCATCCATTGTGCCATCACCTGCCAATGTGCTATTAGATTTCTCATACCATTATATGAAAATAANAAAAAAGTATATTCAAGTCCAACCCCTAAATATCTATCATTTTTTTATATAAACAATTTTTTTTAAATTCTTTACAACCATTAAGTTCCGCACTCCGGTATATATGAAAGGCCGGATAAACAGTATCCACATACATAGTAAAACCATTAACCGCAGCCCTTACGCAAAAATGCCGATCTTCGCCCGAAAAACTAAGATTATAGACCTTTGTATAAGACACATCGCTATTGAGTACTTTTTTGTTGATTAGCGTGCATCCACCCAGACCACCAACCTTGTATATTCCAGGCCTTTTTAGCATTGAGTGGAAAGCTTCCGTTTTTCTTCTTATTTGCTCCGGGCTTAAGACAACCGTCCCGTTAGACTCATACTGGGTGTAGTTGTCATAAAGCCAGACCTGCGGGTATAAAGGTCCGGAAGGAGCCCAACGGGTCCAATATATTTCTGAGATTATATCTTTATCCTGTTCAATAAGATGGATCAAAGTATTTGGATGAAGCAACAAATCTGAATCTATAAAAAACAGACCGTCGAAATCCTGCTCCCTCGCGAATTTAAGGATGCTGTTTCTATATTTGCTTACCCTTAAAATTGTATCGGAGTTCCATTTGCTTTGATAATCGGTCCTGCTGGAAAGAGTCTTTCTATCGCCATTTATAAGGGTTCCTGACAACATTTGTGCCAGTTTTTGCAGGACATCAACAGATTCTTTATCGATATTATCGTCGATAAACAAAAAGTCTGTTTTTATACCTTCTCTGTTAAGATTCAACAATGAATCGGCGTATTCCCTCAGTATTTCCGGTCTTTCCCTTACTGGACTGGCAATAAGAATACGCTTATCGCTTATCATTCCACAGTCCCGCTTACAGTTATTTCTTCCTCAACAGCTATTTGAACTAAAATATCATAGAATACTGATAAATCGACTCTTGTTGATGGTACCGGCGGCGAACCTGTTCCGTCAAATCCTACATCACCGATCTCGGCATTCCAGGTCATATTGCGTAATCTGACAATAACCCTGAAACTATCATCTGCCGGAATAACACCCTCAAATTCGCTGAGTGGTATAAGCATGGTGAATATAAATTCGTCACCCACTCTTTGCATTGATTGATATATACTTTGTGAAACCTGCTTTTCCGAAAGATCATACAAGGTTGTTAGTTTGATTCCTATATCGTCAGGCAGAGTAATGAGTTCATAGATGTTACTGTCAGAGAACTTAACCAGCATCATTATCTTAAAGCCTACACTGATTTTTATCTTTTTGCCGCATACATAAGACCAGGTTGGTTTCTGAGTAAAACGCACTATTAAGCATTGGATACATTCCAATGGAAATTCATTAAAGTCACCGGCATTATCAATAAACAAAGTTACCGGCTTCTTGATGCCCAATCGTTCTCCTGTGGCGGGATCTCTTTTCTCCTGAAAAAAGATCTGCGTGCCACATGCTTTAAATCTGGCCAATGGTCTTAAGGCTAAAATGTTAACTTTTTTTTTATGCAATTTATTATTCATGTTGTCCCCTCAATTTCCTTACAGGTCGTACCCTATTCTATTCTATGCCTGATTATTAAGAATTGTTAATTGGCTCACAGAAAGTGTTATAGTAATAAAATATTCACATGGGATGGCTTATCCACATATATTTAACTATAGAGCAATAAATGCAGAAACGTGGGGAATAATGAAAATACTTTTTACAAACCCGACACCTATGATTAAATACGGCATGCAGAAGGGATTTCAGAAGCAGGGCTGGGAAACCGGCAGAGTCGAGGTCCCCCAACAAAATGTCGAGGGCTTTAAGTCGAGAATAGAAGAATTTAAGCCCGATTACATATTCACTGAGGGAGGTGTTGAAACAAAAAAATTCATCTTTCCGGTACTGGAGAAATACTCCATACCCCATATATATTGGGCTGTTGAAGATCCGATTGCCCATAAAACTCTTGCTATGCAATGGGCTGAAAAGTCGGTACTGGTACTGACCCCTGACATAGAAATGTTGGGAAGCTACAGTCAAAGAGGTCATAAAGCGATTTGCATACCCTTCGCTGCTGACCCGGACTACTATTTCAGATATCCTTTGGATAATCACTTTGCTTCACTGGATGCCATACACGTGGGAAACAATTACAATATTTTTCCGGAACGTCGAAAGGCTTATGAATATATAATTAAGCCTTTTATGGATAAACAAAAGAAACTTGAGGTATACGGATTCGACTGGGATAACCCCAAACATGCGTTTAAACTGCCACCAAAATACCATAAGGGGCATATATCCCATGAACAAAGCGTTATAGCCTATTCTAACGCAAAAATCTCTCTGGGGGTTCATTCCATAACAAATTCCCGTACGATGCAATCCATGAGAACATTTGAAATCCTTGGATGTGGGGGATTTTTTCTGACGCAGCATACAAGAGCAATCGAATACATGTTTAAAAACCATACACATCTTGTGTGGTCCAAAAGCTATGAAGAAACGGTGGAACTGATGGACTATTATCTTAACAACGAATCGGAGAGGGAAAGAATAGCTCTTAACGGTCAACAGTTTGTCTATGAAAACCATACTTACGAAAAAAGAGCAAGTGAAATCATTAAAGCGTTAAAGGATGTTTAGTAATGAAAATTGCTATTATAGGTTACTATGGACATAACAATCTGGGAGATGAGTTAAATCTTCTTGAGATGATTAAGCTCATACAAACACAGTACCCTTCAGCCGACATCACAGTATTCAGCGGCGGATTGGGAACTTTGTATTATGATGTGGGTTACAACCTGGTCCTTGCCGACAGTCTGGGTATACCCGGATACAGGGATACCCTCAATAAACATGATCTGATTATTATCGGCGGCGGAGGGCTTGTATTCCTGGGCGCGAACTATTTCAACTTTCTAGAGTACGGTCTAAAGGTTCCTTACATATTCAGCCGGGTCGGTATAGATGATCGTGTTGTTTCACAGCCCGTATTGGAAAAATTAAAGGATATACTCGGCAGAGCTTATGATGTGACGGTACGAACAACCTATGACAGGGAGCTTGCGCGAAAACATCTGGGATTAGAATGCAAAGTAGTGCCTGAGGCTATCTGGAATTACAAGGCGCAACCCTTTCCCCTTGCCACCCATGGGAAAAAGATTCTGGTTAGTATGAATGCATATGCTTCCAGATTTTTCACCCAGATTAAAGAAGCACTTACTAAAATGAAAACAGCCAGATCCACTTTTACAGTATCCATGCAGGATACTTCCAAAGACTTTTATTACAATATATTAAGTACTCCCGATAACCGTACCATATTGCCCGAGTCTGTCTCGCTTCATAAAAAGGCATCCTTCCTGGCCTCGGTGGATCTTGTAATTACCTCGAGGCTTCATGCGGGACTTGTGGCAATAAGTCATGGTATACCTGCCATTATGCTGAAAAGTACGCCCAAGGTTCAATTCCTGCTGAAGGAGCTGAACCTTAATGAATCATTTGTTGAGAGTAATATTAATGAATCAATGATTGATAGTATTCTTTCGAAAAATTTAAGGCCGCGCTTAATAAAGATAGCCAAACATATGAGGGAGCTGTCGAAAGCGCCTATAATACCAAAAGTATGAGGTTGACAGAATGAAAGATCCAATGCAGGAATATAAGGATATAAAACATTTATTTGAGAAAAGAGATATATGTCCTCCCGGGAATCCCATCAATGATCTCCAATGGGTGGTCATTTATCCTCCTACCATTGATTGGGATTATATGCGGCAGCGTCCGCAACAACTTATGGAGCAGTTCTCCTTGAACGAATATGAAGTTTTCTACTGCAATAAAACACAACTAACAAATAAGCTATTCACCGAAATAAATTCGCATTTAAAAATTGTACACAATAATAGCTGCTTTATAAGAGATATCGTTCCCGAATTAAAAAGATTGGGGAAAAAAATTATATTATGGGTTTCATGGTCAAAACTCCATGCTTTCCTGGATTCATACCTGCCTGATTTTATTGTATATGACTATCTGGACGATTTTGAGGCATGGAGACCATATCTAAAATCAATGATTGAAAAAGCAAATATTGTCATTACTACATCAAAGATTCTTAAAGAGCAGATGGCTGAAGAATACCCTGACAAGCCAAGTATAATGGTTCCCAATGGTTGTGACATTAAAAGGTTTCGACTCCCAAATTCCATTGGAAAACCACCTGAATTATACAGCCATGAGGGGCCTGTCATAACATATTCAGGAGCATGGGCAAGCTGGATTGATGTTAAATTGGTTGAGAGAATAGCAGAGACTTTTAACCATGCACTTATTTGCGTTATCGGAACCGAATTTGGCATAAAGGTTCCGGCACATCATCCCAACCTCAAGTATCTGGGACAAAAGACATATTCCCAATTGCCTGAGTATTTGATTAACAGCACTATATGCATTATACCGTTTCTTATTAATTCGATAACGATAGCTACAAATCCTATAAAGATGTATGAATATTTAGCATCCGGAAAACCTGTAGTATCAACCAATCTGCCTGAGGCGAAAAATGTTCCCTCGGTTTACATCGCTAAAGATCATGAAAGCTTTATTGAAAGAATCAAACTCATCCTGGAGGGGAAAGCAGGCTTCCGTGATGATGAAACATATGTCTGGCTAGAAGAGCATACATGGGAAAAAAGATTCGAAAAAATCAATGCGTTTATAAAAGAATATTTACCTGCGTAATATTCATTAATCAAGAATAGTTTAAACAGGTGTCTGCTACTCTCGCCAAAAAGGTTAATTATTTGAAAAAAATGGGTATATAAATGATATAATTTTTATATGCAGATTAATACAGAAGAAAGGAACACAATATGGCCATATTTGATAAGGTGAGCACAGGGTTGAAAGGATTTGACCAAGTAATTGACAACCTTCGTCCGGGCGATAATGTTGTGTGGCAGGTTGATTCTGCATCTGATTATGAAAAAATGGTAACTCCTTATGTCAGGGAGGCTAAGATTGATAACAGAAACCTTGTTTATATCCGTTTTGGCAGACATAAACCGATTGTGGCCGATGATCCTGATATAAAGACGTTTAATATTGAGCCGGGTAAAGGGTTTGAGTTATTTGCGAATGAAGTTCACAATATAATAAAAGGAGCAGGAGGCCATTTGCATAACGGCAAGCTCCGAGGTTTCCGAATTATTCTCAAGTTTTCACCGCGGAGAAGAACGCCTTGATTATTGGAATATAACATTTAATAAGGCAAAGGAAGCGCTTAAGCTTCCTCCAGAGCAACAGGAGTCTGTTAAAAAGCGCTTGATGCACATGCTGATAGGCGGTCAATCACCTATTATTGTATGTTCAAGTTCCTTACTGGAAGATAATTTCGGTAATGCCTTTGCCGGTAAATATGAAAGCGTATTCTGTGCCAATCAGGGCACTCCTGAGGAACGCTATGAATGTTTTGAACAGGCGGTCAGAACAGTATATGCCAGCACCATGAACGAGGATGCACTTGAATACAGAATCAACAGAGGGCTGTTTGACATGGATGAACAAATGGCTATACTTGTTCAGCGTGTTTCAGGTGACCAATACAGTGAGGGGTTTTTCCCGCACCTTGCAGGTGTCGGGAACTCATCCAACCTTTATGTATGGGATAAAAATATTGATATGGATGCAGGTATGCTGCGTCTGGTATTTGGCCTCGGAACGAGAGCGGTAGACCGGACTGCCAGTGATTATGCAAAAATTGTATGCCTTGATGATCCGCTGCGAATACCCCCGATGGATTATTATGAACAAAAAAAATATACACAGCGTGGTGCTGATATTATATCTCTGCAAGATAACGCATTGATAAGTGTTGATTTAGAGGAAATCTTCGCACATGATATTAAAACGGATAAGAGCCTGTTTGCCAGCCCTGATACCCAGGCTGCAAGCAGACTGCGTGAACTTGGATATAGCCAGAATAAAGCACCTTATATTTTCGATTTTAGTGGACTGCTTAAAAATACCGAATTTCCTTCGGTTATGAAAGATATGCTTGCTTTGCTGTCGAAGATTTACGATTATCCTGTAGACATTGAATTTACCGTAAACTTTAATGAAGAAAAAAAATTCAAGATTAATCTTCTGCAATGCCGTCCACTGCAAACAAGAGGATTGGGAAAACCGGTTAATATGCCAATCATTACAAAAAAAGAGGATTGCCTTTTCTCGGTTAAGGGGAATTTTATGGGCGGCAATGTGCACCTGCCTGTTGATTATGTGATTTATGTTGATACACAGGCGTATAAGCAGCTTAATGAACAGAGTAAATATGCTGTTGCCAGGCAAATAGGCGTTATAAATTCTTATCTTAAAACGAACAATGTCATGCTCATTGGTCCGGGCAGATGGGGAACCACAACGCCATCATTAGGAGTACCCGTAAAGTTTGCAGAATTATGCTATATATCTGTTGTATGTGAATTATCGTCGGCAAAATCAGGGTTTATGTCAGAGTTATCCTATGGGAGCCATTTCTTTCAGGACCTTGTGGAATCCGGGATTTTCTATGCGGGGATAAATGAAGACCAAAAGGATGTTATATTTAACCCCGAACTGCTCTTAAGAAGGGAAAATATTTTGGTATCAATTTCACCTCAATATAAATCATATGCTGATGTAATTCACGTGTCCGGAACAGATGGTATGGAAATATTCTCCGATATTATAACCCAAACGGTTTTGTGTGGAATCTTCAACCATTAGGAGGGAAGGTAGGCCTTTTCATTGCTGTTGCGAAAACGATGTTTAATTACAAATANACTGTGGAAAATATTTAGA
>JGI24707J26582_10004092_pt1 | contig 10209 bp, 10 predicted proteins | sample BioPla1DNA1_FD_26582 | JGI IMG/M metagenome (IMG submission 26582) | reverse complement strand
ACTTCACCATGTGTAGTCTTATCAAAATAACTCATTGGTAGGCGGTTAATCTTCTTTGAGAGTTGCTTCCGTAATCTATAACATACTTTTTGCGATACAGTTGTCATTATCCANCCTTGTAAAAATGAAAGAATCGAGCTGATTAAATATAGCAAAACCAGTATTAGCAGAATTCCTTTAATAGCATCAAAGTCTATACCACCAGAACCTTTGATTTTGTTCTGTAGACCATAGAAAATTTCGTTAACTGCCTTACCTAGCTTCTTTGGACCTAAAATATTAAACACTGTACTACCAATAGAAAGTATTATAACAGCAAAAACTGAAAAGCGATATCTTCCTATATATCTTACAAGCTTTGATATTGTACCCTTGAAATCCTTTGCTTTCTCAATTGGCATNCNNCCCATTGGTCCTCTCATGCCATTTTTATCTTGTTGTGATTTATGAGTATTTTCAGACATTTTCTTCAGCTCCTTCCATATCAATTCCAAGTTCCTCTTCAGATAATTGTGATTTCGCTATCTGTTGATAAACTTCATTGTTCTGCAATAATTCCTGATGCGTTCCCATTCCAACCATATTACCATCATCAAGCACAATAATCTTATCTGCGTTTTTTATAGTGTTAATTCTTTGTGCCACAATTATTACTGTAGCACCTGCTATCTTATCCTTTAATGCTTTTCTTAATGCAACATCTGTTTTATAATCAAGTGCTGAAAAGCTATCATCAAAAATATATATATTAGGATTCTTTGCAATAGCTCTTGCAATCGAAAGCCTTTGCCTTTGCCCACCCGAAACATTACTTCCTCCTTGTGAGATGCTACTTTTGTATTTATCAGTTTTTTCATTAATAAAGCTAGATGCTTGAGCAATTTCTGCAGCAGTTTTAATTTCCTCATCGGTTGCATTCTCGTTTCCGAATCTTAAATTTGAAGCAATATCACCTGAGAATAAAATTCCCTTTTGCGGAACATAACCGATTTCTTCCCTTAATTCGTGCTGAGAAATATCTCTAATATCCGTGCCGTCAATCGTTATTTTACCATCTGATACATCATAAAACCTTGGTAATAGTTGAACTAGGGTTGATTTTCCACTTCCAGTACTTCCTATAATTGCAGTTGTTTCACCCGATTTTGCAGTAAAGCTTATATTGCATAAAACATCCTCCTCTGCCTTAGGATATCTAAAGGTTACATTTTCAAATCGAATATCTCTACAACCACTAGATTCGAGGTTTATTGTATTTTCTTTATCCTTTATTACCGAATCAGTCATCAAAACTTCATCAATTCGATTAGCAGAAACTGATGCACGAGGTAATATAATTGAAATCATAGTTAACATTAAAAATGATATAATTATTTGCATAGAATAGCTTATAAATGCCATCATATCGCCGACTTGCAAATGCCCATTATCAACTCCACCTGCCCCNACCCAAACTATCAATAAGGCTACACAGTTCATTACTAACATCATCATCGGCATCATAAATGTCATTACTCTATTAGTGAATAATGTTGTTTTTGTAAGATTAATATTTGCTATATCAAATCTATTTTCTTCATCCTTTTGCCTACTAAATGCTCTTATTACTGGCAAGCCTGTTAATATCTCACGGCTTACTAGATTCAACCTATCTACAAGAGTTTGCATTTTTTTGAATTTTGGTAATGCAATAATCATTAAAATTGAAATTATAAAGAGAATCACTACTATTGCAAATCCAACAATCCACGCCATTGAAGTATCAGTGTTTAAGATTTTAATTACACCACCAATGCCCAAAATAGGAGCATAAATAATCATCCTAAGAATTAATACTAGCACCATTTGAATTTGTTGAATATCATTTGTACTTCTGGTAATGAGAGAAGCTGTTGAGAAATTATCCATCTCTGAATTTGAAAAGAACACAACCTTTTTAAATACATTTTCTCTTAAATCACAACCTACTTTTGCAGCAATTCTTGAAGCGATTAAGCCTACTATTATACTTATAATCGTGCCTAATAACGCTAATGCTAGCATTTTTGCCCCTGTTATTAGTAAGTAATTAGTTTGCTGTTTCTCCATATCCACACCAATCTTCTCATATTCAGCTTTAACATAAGCTATTGATATTTGAGAAATAATTGAATCTGATGCTTCACTATATTGTTTTTCTATTTCATTACGAAGTTCTACTCCATCCAATATCCCTAGTTTTATAAAAGAAAATATATTTATTTGTTCTCCATCATCAACAGTAACGCCCATATGTTCTGCTAAATCTGACAAGGTCATACCCTGTATATCCATATGTTGAGAAAACATATCCAAAGTCATTTCATCATCGAACATTGAAAATGTTAAGATTGATAAAATTGGCTTTTCTAAAACTTGCCTTAAATTATTATTATCTTTTTTTAAAACATATATTGTACTGTTCCCTGAAGGCTTATATTTCTCATTGAAAAGTCTATGCTCAAAATTTGTTAAATCTCCCATATCAACTCTATTATAAGAATAGTTAAGCTGTTCCTTTTCATCATTTGTCATGAACAATTGAAGCTTATGAAACCCATCTTCAGAAATAATCTCTGGGACACCCTCTTCAATGCCCCCTTGCTGTATTCCAATATTCACTATATCAGAAGTATAGCCCGGCAGCGATAAATCACAATTTGCCTGAATTATTAATAATACAACAATTAATAGTACATATGCCCATGATTTTTTTAAAAATTTAATTATCTTCAGCAAAATTCCTTACCTCATTTTCCATTATATTATATAATTTATATGATAGCCTAATAAATGTTTCTATATCCTCTTTTCCCATAGCCGAAAAGACCCTATACATATATTCATCCATAACCCTCTTAGCTTTATCAAACTTCTTTTGCCCCTCTTTTGTTAATAAAACGAAGGTGTTTCTACGATTATTTTTATCAATAACCCTCTCAACATATCCCTTTGTTTCTAACGATTTAAGTTTTTTTGACACAGCAGGAACTGATATCCTTAATTCCTCCGCCAAATCTGATACATTAATTTGCGGAGCATCCACATTGTTTTGTATGCGATTAATCACCTTAAACATATGATAATCTGAATGATTTATTTCTTTTAACAAGAAAAAATTAAGTTTTTTTATCTTTTTCAATAAATTAAACAGTTGCTCCTTGTGGTTCCCGTTTTCCATGATACCTCCATAAATACATCTAGATAATTAGCTTAACTTAGTTAACACTTAACCTAGTTAAGTATAGCTAATTTTTAATACTGTGTCAATACTTTATTAATAACTTGATAGCTTTTTAACATAGAAACTTACTAACAAAATAATAAAAAAACAAGGTAAAATGCATAAAACCTTACCCTGTTTTTCTATATTATTTAAAAATATTATTGGGATAGTATCACTTATTAATAGAATAAGAATGGCTAACCACCATTATTATATTCACAGTACGGCATATAAATTTGTTTCCCATGCTGGAATATATTGTTGACGCCTTATATATAGTTTATAGTCTGGACGCAATGAGTTAATGAGTAATGGTAATGCAAAGATATCCTCATTCCTATGATATAACGAAATCATCAACTTTGGGGCATGGTGTGCAATTGTATGGCATGCTCCCCAAATCGCCTCTAATTCGGAACCTTCAACATCCATTTTTATAAGTGTAGCTTTCTTTTCACCAAGCATATTATCAACTGAAATAGCTTGCATCTTAGCACCTGACCCAGAAACCGTAGACTGACGACCTGCCCTAGCAGCAAACGGAACTTCAGTATCAATACTCCATGCAACTGCATTAATTGTATTTATCCTTCCCATTCCCTCTATAGATTTCAGCATTTTTTTGTAATTTTTCTTATCAGGCTCTACAGCAAATATTTCTGAATATGCACCACCAGTATATTCCATGAACTCCTTAATAGTATCGCCATTATATGCCCCCAAATCAACAAAGACCTCAGCCATACTAGGGCGAATAATGCCCTGGTATACATCAGATATATCCGTGGTAGTATCTGATAAATATTTTATATCACCACTTATTTTAAAATTTATAACATTAGCAAAAACTTTTCTTGAATAATTATCTGCAAGTAAGTAATATACCTTTGATAACTCCTCTCGGTGTTCAAGGCAATATTCATATGTAAACAGACCCTCACCAACAACAGGAACATCAGGAACATACATTGTGTATTTTGATGCCAGTAATTCAATTTTTTCAATCAACGATGGATTGCCCGCTGCAAATGCAAGAACTATTACAAAGTCTTCAACAGTTTCCTCAATTTCAGAAAGCTTCTGTACTTTATATCCTTCAAATTTATGCCCTCTTACAAATTCATCGCTTGCAAATACTCCTGCAAGTGGTATCCCATATTGCTTAAAAGCNGACATAATTTTTAAAGCACCATTTCCCATTCCATAGATGTATATAGGGCGTTTTTCTTCCTTAATAGCATCCCAACATGAACGGGTTTCAGTAATAAATGATAACATTATATTCCCCCTTTTCATTTATAAATGGTACTATTACTCCTCCGCATCGCAATCTCCATCACAAATATGGTTATTAAATGCACCCATCATATCCCTACCTTGGATTTTAAACCTATTTCTCTGTTCATTTATTTTTTCATCAAGCATTGCAGAAACCTTTCGTGGTTCTTTTATAGATTTTATTATTTTAACTGGTGTATCTGTATCCCTTACATATAAAATTATTGTACCACACTTAAATATTCTTTGACCAAGTGGAAGTTGTAGCTTTTTATCCGTTACTTTATAAAGATCAAGTTCGTCTTCTTCAATATTTAAAAATCCTATACTTGTTATAAATTTCGTATCTGTTAAAAAAAATCTTGTGAATGATAATGGAAGACCAAAAAGGGTTCTCTTTTTATCAGTCCAGACATATTTTATATCTTTCTTAGCCATGTTATATCTTCTCCCTATTATGAATAAAAACTAATATGTACCATATATCCTATTACATTCTACTATATATTTTAACACAATCCATTATTCATGTCAATGTATATTTAATCATGCATGAGGAATATTGTCCTACTCACTTGAATAGAATATTTTAGCAAGAATAATATCAGTAAAGATNTGGAGGTACATATGGAATTAAAATTAAACAAAGAGATTGTTTCCGTTAAAGAGGCAATATTTGACGGTATGCAGGAGCAAAGTGTAGAGTTAGATTATATTCTTCCTGATTATTACCCTGAAATCTTTAAGCTTATAAAGTGTCAAATGTGTCCTAAAATCATTTCGTATTCTGTNAATGGTGATAGGATTACATATGAACTTGTTGTTCATATTAGGGTGATGTATTGCAGTGAGGAGAGCTGTCTATTACAATGTGTAAATCAGAAGCTTAACTATTCTAAAACAATTGAGCTCAATAAGGGATATGATAATCTTAGCGTATTGCTCACNCCTAAGGTTGATTATGTAAATTGTCGTGTTGTTAATCAGCGTAGACTTGATATTCGTGGTGCTGTTACAATCAAATCAAAAATTTATGCAGAACAAAAAAGAGAGGTTATTAGTGATGCATTTGGCTTGAATACACAGTTAAAAAAACAATGTGTTCCATATGCCTCTAATAAAATCACTGCTACTAAACAATTTATTATTAATGAAGAGATTGAACTTAATATGTCAAATCCACCTGTTCTAGGAATTATAAGAAGTGATGCTCTTGTCATTACTGGTGATAAGAAAATAATAGCAAATAAGCTTGTTTCCAAAGGTGAAGCGATTATTAATATTCTTTATTCATGTGAAAAAGATGAACAAAGCTCCCTTGAGGCTATGCAATTCAATTTGCCATATAGCCAAATTGTTGATTTAGATGGCATTAACGAAAGCTTTGATTGTATAATTAATGCTGATATTGTTAGCTGTGATGTTAATACTATTGCTAATAATGATGGGGATGCAAAAATGCTTCAATGTGAATTAATAATCAACCTCAGTTGCGTAGCTTTAAAATCGTCTGTTGTTGAGTTAGTTACTGATGCTTATTCAACAACTCATCCATGTGAATATGTAACTTCTCCAGTAAGAATTGAGCAATTCCCTTCAATCATTGAGGCTCAACACCAAGTTAAAACTAATATTGAATACAGTGATGGTGAAATTGATTGCATTTATGATGTATGGGCAAATGCTTCTAATATAAATTCATTCATTAATGCTGACGAACAAAAGATAACCGTATCGGGTATGATCAAATATTCAATAATGGCTAGGAATGAAAAAGGTATGCCTATAATGCTTGAAAANGATGAACCTTTTGAGTATGTTTCCAACTTTAATGGTATAACTGATAGCTCTATCCTCGAAACAACTGTATGCATTATCTCTTGTTCCTATAATCTTTCATCTGCTGACAGTGTTGCTATAAAGGCTGATTTAAAGATTCACGGAAATCTTTATTCATCTTCTGTGATTGATATTATTACAGATTTAAATATAGATGAGACTATTAAAAAACAACATGATGGCGATTACGCTGTTAAACTTTATTATGGAATCGAGGATGAGGATATCTGGGAGATTGCAAAAAAATACAGTTCATCAGTATCCGCAATAATGGATGAAAATGAGTTGACGAACGAAAGACTCACTCAAAATGGGATGATTATTATACCAATATTAAGTTAAGACAATCCTTATTGGATTTAAAATGGAGGTTTCAAGATGACAAAAGATATTTATTGCGATATTGCACAACGTACGGATGGCGATATCTATATTGGAATTGTCGGTCCTGTTAGGACTGGTAAATCCACATTTATTAAACGTTTCATGGAAACACTTGTAATCCCTAATATTAACAGCGATTTTAAGCGTGAACGAGCTATTGATGAGCTTCCTCAATCTGCTGCTGGTAGGACTATTATGACAACTGAACCCAAATTTATCCCTGANGAAGCTGTTGAAATTAATTTAGATAATTCTGCACGGTTAAATGTGCGTATGATTGATTGCGTGGGCTATATTGTACCAAGTTCCTTAGGATACATTGAAAATGAAATGCCTAGAATGGTTCAAACTCCTTGGTTTGATGATGAAGTGCCATTTAATATGGCGGCTGAAATTGGTACTCAAAAAGTTATTTCTGAACATTCCACAATTGGACTTGTAATCACTACTGATGGCAGTATTTCTGATATCCCCCGTGAGGAATATGCTGAGAGTGAGGAACGTGTTATAAAGGAATTACAGGAAATTGATAAACCTTTTATTGTGCTTGTAAATTCGGTTAACCCTGATTCCATAGAAACACATCGTATATGCGAAACTTTGATGGAAAAATATAATACAATCGCTATGCCAATTAACTGCCTNACACTTGATGAGGGAGATATTAAAAGCATTATTACTCAAATTTTATTTGCTTTCCCTGTTAAAGAAATTAATATTAATATGGCTAAATGGATTACAGGACTTGATAAATCACACTGGTTAAAAGAAAATATTTTCTCCGCAATCCGCAGTGCCGCTAGTACTGTATCTAATGTTCGAGATTCTGAAAATGTTGCAAAGGGAATAATGGTTTGCGACAATGTAATTGAGTCTAGGATTACAGATATAGATTTGGGTAAAGGTAGCGTCACTATTAATGTCGAACTTGAGAATCACCTGTTTTATAAAATTTTAGGGGAAACAACTGGACTTGACATAACATGTGAAAGTGATTTAATGCCAATCTTACTAAATCTAAATAGAGTTAAAAAAGATTATGAGAAAATAAAAACTGCATTAGAGGAGGTTGAAGCAACGGGTTATGGAATAGTTATGCCAAGTATGGATGAATTAAGTCTTGAAGAGCCAGAAATAATTAAACAGGGCGGTAAATATGGTGTTAAACTTAAGGCATCAGCCCCCTCTATCCATCTTATGAAGGCTTCTATTAATACAACTGTAAGCCCAATTGTAGGCACTGAAAAACAAAGTGAAGAGTTAATTATGTATTTACTACAAGAATTTGAAGAAAGCCCTCAAAAAATATGGGAATCAAATATCTTTGGGAAATCTCTACATGAGCTTGTAAATGAAGGGCTACATAATAAGCTATATCGAATGCCAATTGAAGCAAGGTTAAAGCTTCAAGAAACACTTGAAAGGGTTATCAATGAGGGTTGTAATGGCTTAATATGTTTTATTCTTTAATTAAGACTTAAATATATTTAGTTCCAAAATGTTAATTTCCATCTTTACTTTTTTATAATGTTAAGTTTATACTTAATCGCTTATTAGTTTTTAATCTCTCACCAACATAATGTTGATGAGAGATTTTGTTGTTTATATTAAAATAAGAATTCAATTATTAATTTAAGTATTATTATTCTTTTTTATTTTGCATATGAGTTGTGTCATTGTTCCCATAGGACAGTATACGCACCATGATCTTGGTTTAAACAAAATCATTGTAGCGAACCCAATAAGTGTAGAGGTAAGCATTATACTATAAAACCCGAAGGCGAACTGTGATACCCAGGGAGAAAAAAGGTTTCCATGATATGCCCAATGCCATGGTAATTTAAANGTCCATAGAATTTTTACAACCTGCCGCAAATCCTTTGCCCCTGTGAAAACAAGATATGTATTCCAAACCATAACAAAAAACATTGTTAGAAAGAATGTCAGAAAACCATATCGGAATTGTTTTGATTTCATCCACTTTGGTATGTCCTTTTTTCTTGATAAACCTAGCCTTCCACCAATTAAAGCAAATAACTGACCTCTGCCACAATAACGATTACAATAATCTTTATTCTTACCAATTATCGCAATTAAAAGTGGTGTAATAAAACAAATCAGCCCCAGCCATGCAAATAAAATATTAAAGAACCCTAGCAAGAGATATATAATTGAGGCTATCCAAAGATAGTTATACCAATTCTTTGTTTTCTTCATAATGTACCTCCTCTATGGAAATAACTGATGCTGGACAATCTTTTGTACATTTCCCACAACCAATACACAAATCATCTTTTATAATTGCGTATTGACCATAAAAAATTCCTATTGCATCTTTAGGACAGACCTTAAGGCAAGAACCACAGGCAACACATAAATTAGTGTCTATAATTGCTTTTCTCTTTTTCACAATATCATCTCCTTTATTATAATATATCATCCTCTTTCCTCTTTTATCTGTAACTGAGTTACAATGATTATTAATAATAAAAAGAAGGAATCACGGGAACCATGGCTCCTTCAGATCGTAGAAAAATTCCAATTTTGCGATGAAATCGGGATTGAATTTTTTATGAAAATAAAATCACACGAAGGATCTTGAAACTTATCGATGAGTGTGGTATAGTTGAAAGAGAATATTATGATTAGAAGGTGAGGATGATTATGGAAATAAGNGTCAAGCCTATTGCCTTTGTTTCTAATGAAATCGAACGTAAAAAAGACGTTTCGTGGGGCGAAGACATATCGACAATAGAACTTAAAAAANAATTTTATGGTGGTTTAAATGGTCTTGAAGGCTTTTCTCACGCAATTATTATCTATTACTTGGATAAAGCTAATTTTGATGTGTCAGAGCATTTGAAACGCAGACCACAAAATAGAGATNATATGCCCTTGGTTGGTGTCTTTTCACAAAGAGGTAAGGATAGATCAAACCAAATAGGTATAACAACTGTTCAAATAGTTTCGGTTATTGAAGATAAATTAGTTGTGAAAGGCTTAGATGCTATTGATAAAACACTGTATTAGATATTAAGCCGTACTACCCAATGTACGATAAAAAGGATAACTCAATAATACCTGAATGGGTATACCGCCTTATGGAGTATTATTTTTAGCAAGGATTATTAGCATTCTATCCACAATAGATTGCTTCCTCAAGCACCTTGTCGAGGTACCTTTTTTTGCCCAAAGCATGGATTACGTTGTATGATTTTGATGACAGATACATGGGCTATCTTGATTACAATCAACTTAATGGGGACAGCGAACCTTCTGTAATTATGACAATATATAAAAACAAGGAATATATTGTTACAGAAAAAGTAGCAGGAGATTTAGGCGATTTCATATTACAATTAGTCGAGGAACAATTAAAGAAGCAATAACTAAGCTCAATGCTTACAACGCCTCCCCCGAACTTTTCAATTACCCTATTTCCACCTGCACGAGGGGTGTGCAAA
>JGI24707J26582_10004076_pt1 | contig 10241 bp, 7 predicted proteins | sample BioPla1DNA1_FD_26582 | JGI IMG/M metagenome (IMG submission 26582) | reverse complement strand
GCTGATACAGGTAGTTCAGGAAATGATAATTCCGCCGGTACCGGTAATTCAGGAAATAATAATTCCACTGGTACCAGTATCTCAGGAAATAATAATTCCACTGGTACCAGTATCTCAGGAAATAATAATTCCACAGATACAGGAAATTCAGGAACCAACAATTCTACTAGTACCGGTGGCTCAGGAACCAACAATTCTGCCGATACCGATAACGCAGGAAATAACAATTCCTCCGCTACCGATGACAATAATATCAGCATTAACGAAAACGAGGAGATCAACACTCCATCCGGTACAGAAAATTCAGAAACGGAATCTCTAAGGGGTACTGAAGATTAAAGTCAATGAATTTCTAGTCGGTACAGAAATTTAAGCCAAAGAATTTCCAAATAGTACTGAAAATTAAAGCCAAAGAATTTCCAATCGGTACAGAAATTAAAGTCAAAGAATTTTCAAACAGTACCTACAACTAAAAAAAGTATTTCCGATCGATTGAATAAATCCAGAAACCGAACCGGAAGCAGCCTTAGGAAATTCTTAAATCCGAAAGTCCAACATAAATCAACCAATCGATGAATAAAGACCACTGTTTTGTAATAAAATAAAACGATAAGATAAACAAGGTCTGGTTTATATGGCAAGGAATAGAACTTATAATAGACGAAATCTCCTGATTGTTGTAAGCGTAATTATAATCACAGCCATAGGATTAACCTTTCGATTGGGATATTTGATGATATTCAAATCTGCTGACTATGCCGCAAGAGCAAAGGCACTTCATGAAAGAGAAAGACCCATTAAGGCAGAGAGAGGCAGGATTTATGATATTAATGGAGTAGAAATAGCTACTAACAAGCCGGTATGTACCATATCGGTGATACATAGCCAGATCACAGATTCAGAACGGGTAATCCAAGTTTTATCGGATGAACTGGGACTGAGTGAGGCAACCGTTCGAAAAAGGGTAGAAAAAGTCTCTTCCATTGAACGCATCAAATCCAATGTGGATAAGGATATCGCAGATAAAATCCGAGAATATGATTTGGATGGTGTGATGGTGGATGAGGATTATAAAAGATATTATCCCTATGATAGCCTGGCATCTAAGGTGATTGGTTTTACAGGTAGTGATAATCAAGGGGTTATCGGTATTGAAGTAAAATACGAAGAATATCTAAAGGGCATGGATGGCACCATTTTAACATTAACAACAGCCTATGGTGTGGAAATTGAAAATGCAGCCGAAGATAGGATAGAACCTCAGCCAGGTCATGATTTATATACCAGTCTGGATGTAAACATTCAGCAATATGCAGAACAGGCGGCTTTAAAAGTCATGGAGTCGAAAAGTGCGAACAATGTAAAATTGATTGTAATGAATCCTCAAGATGGTAGGCTTTATGCCATGGTTAATGTACCAGAGTTTAACCTAAATGATCCCTTTACTCTAATTGATGAATTAGCAAAGGAATATGAAGATGTCACCTTAACATCGGAGCAAAAACAGGATCTGTTGAATGGCATGTGGAGAAATGCCTGCATCAGTGACACTTACGAACCTGGTTCTGCTTTCAAAATTGTAACTGCCACTGCGGCCTTGGAAGAAGGAGTTGTCTCTCTAACGGATGGATTTTCCTGCCCAGGATTTAAAAGAGTGGAAGATCGAATCATCCGTTGCCATAAAGTTGGGGGACATGGGAGTCAAACCTTTGTGGATGGTATTAAGAATTCATGTAACCCTGTCTTTATGGAGATTGGGGCTAGAGTTGGTGTAGAAAAAACCTATGAATATTATAAAAAGCTTGGATTATTTAACAAGACTGGAGTAGATTTACCAGGGGAAGCCAATTCCATTATGCATAAGATAGAAAATATAGGAGCAGTAGAATTGGCAACCATGTCCTTTGGGCAATCCTTTCAGATTACACCTTTGCAATTGTTGGTGGCAGCCAGTGCTGTGGTAAATGGAGGGAATTTGGTCACCCCTCATTTTGGTGTCGAGATTAAGGCTCGCGATGGAAGGACAGTAAAAACCCTACAATATGAACCGATGACCGGGGCTGTAACCAAGGAAACATCGGATATAATGAAGGAACTATTGGAAGCCGTAGTATCCGATGGAACAGGAAAAAGGGCATATCTTCCTGGCTTTCGGGTAGGAGGTAAAACAGCCACATCAGAAAAACTTCCTAGAAGAACTGGTAAGTACATATCTTCTTTTATCGGTTTTGCTCCAGCCAATGATCCACAAGTAATTGCCATCGTCCTTATTGACGAACCGGTAGGAATATATTACGGAGGCACCATCGCTGCACCTGTAATTGCAGAACTTTTTGATAATATTCTACCTTACATGGGAATTGAAGCCAGATATACAGAATCAGAAAAAGAAGTCTATAATATTGGTACCATCACTGTTCCAAACTTTGTTGGTAAAACCAAAGCAGAGGTTAAGGATCTACTGAAAATATACGATTTTGGAGACTTGTACCCCTTAGGAGAAGGGGAAGTAGTAATCGAACAATTTCCTCTTCCAGGGGAAATAGTAAAGAAGAAAAGTGACCTGATTTTGTATTATAATTAATATTGTCATTTAAAATGTTATAAAGTATAATAGCCTTTGATTATTTAAGAGTCTATCTACAGCAGGATAAAGAGCTTTTATGGGTTTACTTTAAGGATAGATTGTATAGTCACCCATAGGTATGTGAATAATAGAACAAAGGATTGAAAAAAACAGAAGAACACTACATAAGAATTGGCTCATATTCATTGAGCAGATAGGAGTTAACATGGAGTTAAAAGTTATATTACCTTGCATAATTTCATTTGCAGTTTGCGTAATTTTATGCCCGTTACTGATCCCGTTTTTAAAGAAATTAAAATTCGGTCAATATGTAAGACAGGAAGGACCGGAAAGCCATTTGAAAAAATCGGGAACCCCAACCATGGGAGGAATCATCATTGTATTAAGTATATCGATCACATCCGTGTTCTACATTAAAGATCATTTGGATATTGTTCCGGTATTATTTACTACTATTGGCTTTGGTATCATCGGTTTTATGGACGATTATATCAAAGTGGTGATGAAGCGCTCCATGGGCTTAAAGCCTTGGCAAAAGTTACTGGGGCAGATTTTAGTAACAGCAATATTCGGTTATTATTTGGTAAATTATACCGAATATACTTCCATGTTGATACCATTTTCTGGTGGTAAGCATGTGGATGTTTCCTATCTTTTTTTACCATTGCTATTTATCACTGTTCTTGGTACAGTGAATGGNTCGAATTTTACCGATGGTTTAGACGGATTGGAATCCAGTGTTACCATGCTAATAGCAACTTTCTTCACGGTGGTATCCATTGGATTGGATAGCGATTTGACACCAATCACAGGTGCTGTTGCTGGAAGTTTACTAGGTTTCCTCTTATATAATGTGTATCCCGCTAAGGTCTTTATGGGGGATACGGGTTCTCTGGCCTTGGGTGGTTTTGTTGCGTCCACAGCCTATATGTTGCAGATGCCTATTTTTATCTTAATTGTAGCTTTGGTTTATCTAGTTGAGGTACTATCTGTAATGTTACAGGTAACATATTTTAAACTCACTGGGGGAAAACGTATCTTTAAGATGGCNCCCATTCATCATCATTTTGAATTGATGGGCTGGTCGGAAACTAGAATTGTAGCAGTATTTTCAGTTGTTACAGCCATCCTATGTTTAATTGCTTTAATGGGTATAAATTAATGTTGCTATGGGAATTTCATATAAAAGTAAGGCTAAATGCCTAAGTGAGCGAACTATAAAAGAAAGACTAAATGCCTAAGTGAGCGAACCAAAATCCCATAGGAAAAGGAGTAAAAATGAATTGGAAGGATAAAAGAGTTCTCGTTTTCGGAGCAGCAAAAAGTGGTATCAGTGCTACAAAATTATTACAAAACAATGGTGCTAATGTAATCCTATACGATGCCAATGAGAAGCTTAGGAAAGAGGATTTTAAAGATAAATTTGATATAGAAAACAGATTTCTTCTAGTGGCAGGGGATTTTTTAGAAGATTTAGAAAAATCAATTGATCTTTTGGTAATCAGTCCAGGGATTCCCATTGATCATCCCATTGTAGAAAAAATACGAAAGCAAGGAGTTCCGGTCTGGGGGGAAATTGAATTAGCATATCGTTTTGCCCAAGGTAAAATTATCGGTATCACCGGAACCAACGGCAAGACTACAACCACTTCTTTGGTTGGAGAAATCATAAAATCATATTTTGAAGAAGTTTATGTGGTTGGTAATATAGGAAATCCCTACACCGATATAGTATCAAAGACCAATGAAAATTCCATAACTATCATTGAACTTAGTAGTTTTCAATTAGAAACCGTCCATGAGTTTAAGCCCGATATCAGCCTAGTCTTAAACATAACACCAGACCATTTAGATCGGCATCACACCATGGATAATTACATAAAAATGAAAGAAAACATTGCCATGAACCAGGGTTCTTCAGAATTATGTATCCTTAATTATGAAGATCCTATTCTTCGCAAGATGGCAAGTCGATTACAGACCAAAGTATTTTATTTTAGTAGCGAGAGAAAATTATCCGAAGGTATTTATCTGGATGGAGAAGACATTTTATATGCCCATGGAGATGAAACCCAACTTATCTGTAATGTAGATGAATTAAAAATTTTAGGGAAGCACAATTATGAAAATACCATGGCTGCCATAGGGATCGCTATTAAGCTTGGGGTACCAATGGAACATATCAAAAAAGCCCTAATTAACTTTAAAGCGGTGGAACATCGTATTGAATATGTTACCACCATCCAGGGAGTAGCTTATTATAATGACTCCAAAGGAACCAATCCGGATGCAGCAATAAAAGCAGTTCAAGCAATGAAATCCCCTACCATCTTAATTGCTGGTGGATACAATAAAAATTCGGAGTACGATGAGTGGATTAAAACCTTTGACGGCAAGGTAAAATGTTTGGTCTTACTAGGGGAAACCAAGGAGAAAATCGCAGAAGCTGCAAGACGGCATGGATTTACCAATATTATTATGGTAAATAATTTAAAAGAAGCAGTTGAAATAAGTGCTAGGGAAGCCAAAGCAGGAGATGCGGTTCTTTTATCGCCAGCTTGTGCTAGTTGGGGAATGTTTGAGAATTATGAACAGCGGGGAAATCTGTTCAAGCAATATGTAAAGGAAATGCGATAAAGTGGTTAAATATTTCGGGAGTGTAGGTAGATGAGCAGAACAGCAGCAGAAACAAAACAACGGAGAATGCGAAGTTATTATGACTATAGCTTATTATTCCTAATCCTTTTCTTAGTTTGTTTTGGATTAGTTATGATATATAGTACCAGCTCTTATAATGCGCAAAGATTATTTGATAATCCCACCCATTTTCTAGAGAGGCAAGCTTTATTTGCTGGAGCTGGAATCTTAATTATGTTGTTTGTCTCCAAAATTGACTATCGTGTTTATATTACCAAACTTCCGGTCATAAAATTAAAACCTATTACGATACTTTATTTTATCTGTATCTTTTTACAAATCTATGTTTTAATTTTTGGAGAAGTAATCAACGGTGCAAAAAGATGGATTAGTTTAGGACCTTTGGGAAGTTTCCAGCCATCAGAATTAACCAAAATTGCAGTAATCTTATTTACTGCCTACATAGTAAATCTGGCTCCCAGAAGGCTGGATCGTTTCACTGGTTTTCTAAGGGTTGTACTACTGATTTCACCCTTACTTGGTTTAATTGTTGTAGAAAACTTCTCTACAGCCTTGGTAATCGGGGTTATCATGGTAGCAATCTGTTTTGTAGCCAGTAAGAAAAAAGCCTACTATATTGTTTCTGGAATACTTTTTGCCGTTCTCGGTTCCATATTTGTGTTTTTTGTATCATATCGGTCGGAGCGAATTGACGTATGGTTGAATGTAGAGACTCATGAGAAGGGCTATCAAATTCTTCAAGGTCTTTATGCTATCGCTTCCGGTGGTATCTTTGGCAAGGGATTGGGAGAGAGTATACAAAAGTTAGGCTTTATACCAGAGTCTCATAACGATATGATATTTTCTGTTGTTTGTGAGGAATTGGGTCTCTTTGGAGCCTTTGCTTTAATTCTAATTTTTGTATTATTGATATGGAGGATTTTTATCATCGCTATCAATGCACCTGATTTATACGGTGGTTTAATTGCTACCGGGGTGCTTGCACATATAGCAATACAAGTTTTACTTAATATTGCAGTTGTTACCAANACAATACCTTCTACGGGGATTCCAATGCCTTTCATTAGTTATGGNGGAAGCTCCGTCATGGTTATCCTTTTTGAAATGGGTATTGTACTAAGCATTTCCAACCAGATCAAGGGATAGAAATCTTATCTTGTTTGGCTGGAAGAGCTAGAGAAATGTTCATCTATCACGCGGACAAGCTAGGATTCATATAGTATAATATATTTCCTATATTGTCTGAGGTGTGCTATGTCGAGTATCGAGGTCATCGGCGGTGAGCAGTTAAAGGGTGAACTAAAAATACAAGGTTCAAAAAATGCAGCATTACCAATCATTGCTGCTACTATTTTGAATAAAGGAATTACAGTACTAAGGAATTGCCCCAAAATACGAGATGTATTTTACATGGTTAAAATTCTGGAGGAACTGGGGTGTAGGGCTACTTGGGATGGGAATGTTTTATTGGTTGATAGCTCTACACTGAATTCTACAACAGTGCCTGAAGAATCTGTAAGAAAGATGCGAAGCTCCATATTGTATCTAGGAGCATTGCTGGGAAGATGCCATGAGGTAACCATAGCATATCCCGGAGGATGTTCNATAGGGAAACGGCCGATTGATTATCATTTAAATGCATTAAAGAAAATGAATGTAGTGGAAGAATTCCATGGAAAGGAAGATACCATTATTCATTGTCATACCAACTGTATTATGGGGAATGATATTTTTTTAGAAAAGCCCAGTGTGGGTGCTACACAGAATATCATTTTAGCAGCAGTACTTTCCCAAGGTGTTACAAGAATATTTAATGCAGCAAGGGAACCTGAAGTAACGGAACTTTGTACTTATCTTATAAAAGCAGGTGCAAAGATTTGCGGTAAGGGTACCTCATTTATCGAAGTGGAAGGTGTGAAAGAATTAAATGATGTAGATTTTACCCTTTCATCCGACCGTATCGTTGCAGGAACATATATGGCAGCCGTTGCAGCAACAACCGGTGATGCAGTACTTTTAGGAGCGCCTGTGCATCAACTGGATTCAACGATTCGGGTTCTAAGAAAAGTTGGATGTAATATTGATACAATCGGTAACAACATAAGAATAAGCTGTAGAAGAAGACCATTGCCAATTGAATTGTTGAGAACTCAACCATATCCAGGATTTCCTACGGATATGCAATCTCAGCTTATGACAATTCTCAGTATCGCCGATGGTAAAAGTACAATTATTGAAGAAATATTCGAATCTCGATTCCAAAATGTTTATGAACTAAGAAAAATGGGAGCAATGATTAGTGTTGATTCTACTACCAATAAAGCTGTGATTTCTGGAGTGAAGCAGTTAAAGGGAGCCGTAGTAAAAGCCCATGATCTTCGAAGTGGTGCTGCTTTAGTCATAGCTGGACTTACGGCGGAAGGAGTAACTATAGTACGTGAAGCAAGTAGCATTGAGCGAGGATATGAGGATATATGCAGAGATTTGGAAACCTTGGGGGGAAACTTAAGGTACTGCAGTGAGAATGTTCTTGTATCTTAAGCTTTGGTCCTCTTTACCAGAAATCTCTTTAAAGAGAGTAAGGACATAGGAGTAAAAATGGGAAGTAAGCGAAGAAATCAAAATAGCGTACTTAAGAGAATAGGTCGAAGGATTTTAGGGATGTTTTTGATCATAGGTATTCCTACAGCCGCGTTTGTGCTTACCTTTCATCTAAAAAACGTAACGGTAGTTGGAACCACGCGATATACATCACAGGAAATCACGGATATGATCATTAAGGAAATACCCGATAAAAACGCATTGCTGCTTTATTTAAAATACCGTTATTTTACCAGTCCCAAAATTCCTTTTATAGAAAAGGTTGATATTGAAATGGTGGACACTCATTCCGTCATCGTTAATGTGTATGAAAAAAGGGTGACGGGATGTGTGGAATATTTGGGTGAATATCTGTATTTTGATAAAGATGGTATTGTTGTTGAAAGTTCATCCAAACATTTTATGGATATCCCCCAAATCAAAGGACTAACGTTTAATAAAATTATATTAAATGAGAAACTTGAGGTACAAAAGAAAGAATTATTCGATATCATATTAAATCTAACACAGCAGATTGAAAAGTTTGAACTGGATGTCAGCACGATTACATTCCATAGTAATTATGAAGTGACCCTAGACTGTAATAAACATAAAATTATGCTGGGAAAACGAACTACCTACAACGAGGTGTTAGCTGAATTGAAAAATATTTTAGAAAAAACCGAAGGGATGGAATTAACCATCGACATGAGGGATTACGAAGAAGATACAAAAGCAATTTTTGCAAAACCCTTAAAATCGACAGATTAGATAAAAAATTCTGAATTTATTCATGTTTTTTAAAAATTATGCTTGATTATTTGGGAATTTAAAGATATTATATATATAGGATTTGGGAACACCATAAATTGTATGAGANAAGAAAAATATCCCATCATAATGTGGTTTTGATGAAAATTAGTATGGTTTATTCGAGTGATTTNGATGTNATNAGCAACAAGATTATGGACAGGCATTTGTTCATGATGTAATATAGAATAGATTACTATGAAGGAGGAATTGACCTTGCTTGAGATAAGAACTAATGAGGCGGATACAACTGCAAAAATTCTTGTAATTGGAGTTGGAGGAGCAGGGAATAACGCCGTTAATCGAATGATAGAGGAAAATATCCTTGGTGTTGAGTTTATATGTGTAAATACGGACAAGCAGCATCTTAAAAATTGTAAAGCACCGCAATGTATTCAAATAGGAGAAAAACTGACCAAAGGTCTTGGAGCAGGTGCACAACCGGAAATTGGACAAAAAGCTGCAGAAGAAAGCAGGGAGCAATTAACTGAAATCATTAAAGGATCAGATATGGTATTTGTTACCTGTGGTATGGGTGGTGGAACAGGTACTGGCGCTGCCCCAGTCATAGCACAGATTGCAAAAGAATTAGGTATCCTAACCGTTGGTATTGTTACCAAGCCTTTTAAATTTGAAGCAAAGACTCGTATGGCCAATGCAATTAATGGTATCGATCGNTTGAAAGAAAATGTGGACACATTAATTGTAATTCCTAATGATAAATTATTAGAAATTGTTGATCGCAGAACAACAATGCCAGATGCCTTAAAAAAGGCAGATGAAGTTCTCCAGCAAGGTGTTCAAGGTATCACAGATTTAATCAATGTTCCAGGACTAATCAATCTGGATTTTGCAGACGTTCAGACGGTTATGAAGGACAAGGGTATTGCACATATNGGTATCGGTTCCGGTAGTGGGGATGAAAAATGTATTGATGCTGTGAAGCAAGCAATCACCAGTCCACTTCTGGAGACAACCATCCAAGGAGCTACTCATGTTATCATTAATATCTCAGGCGATATCAGTTTAATAGAAGCCAATGAAGCGGCAACCATGGTTCAGGAATTAGCCGGAGAATCTGCTAATATTATCTTTGGTGCTATGTATGATGATACTACACCAGATACAGCAACCATCACTGTAATTGCTACCGGTTTAGAATCCAGGTCAAAGGAAATGGTTAAAACACCAGATTTCTTAAGACGTTCTACTCCTGGATCAAATGTAAGACCACCTTTTAAGCCAGAGATTAGTGTCAATCGTGGATTTACTTCTACATATGGCAGTACAAGCCAATCCGTATATGGTAATTCTATGAATAATAATACGGATCCCTACAGGAGACCAGTAAGCCAACCAGCCAAAGCTCCGGTAAATACCAATACGGATCACGGTGGAATAAAAATACCAGAATTCTTACAGAAGAATCGGCACAATAAATAGAAAAAACTGAATAAATATAAGATTAGGGCTGTCAAATTGTTTTGTATTAAGCAATTTGGCAGTTTTTTTTGTATCCCATACAATAAAACCACCTGCTATGCAGGTGGAACCCATCAGCTTTAGCTTCAAGAAAATACCTCCAGTGTTATAATAAGTGTAGGTT
>JGI24707J26582_10004075_pt1 | contig 10242 bp, 9 predicted proteins | sample BioPla1DNA1_FD_26582 | JGI IMG/M metagenome (IMG submission 26582) | reverse complement strand
AAATGGCTTATATCCAAACAAGGATATAAAAACGATAGCCAAGTAATTGTAGCCTGGTCTGTAGCAGGTACTGATATTCCAAGTCCCACAGATGATAGTTTTGAATTATGTGGCACTGATGCAGAAGAACTAGATAGTACAGGCAATCTACCATTCACAGCAGAGCAGTTTGCCCATAAGCTNAATCAGCGTATAGCAGGTTACAGGGCTAGTCTAGCTAGTACAGATAGAATTGTAGTTATGGGTCTTGATTCTGCCACACCAGGGCGTATGTCAGTAATATTTTATAGAGAATTATCTGGATCAGATTTCCTGGAGAGGGTAAACAGTTGGCACAACACATGTAGCTGGATTCACACTTATAAGTATATACCTGATAAAGATAAACCTAAAAAGATGAAGAGGGTTACCTATTATGGTGCACCAGCGCCAAGAGATATAGTTGAAGCAACGTATGGTTCAGGTGCAAGTGACAGCCTTAAGAAAGCAACTATTGAGAGACTACTTCCCTGTATTGTGGATGGAAGGCCGATACCAACAGATATTGTTCAGTCAGCAGTAAGACGAGCCTCTAACCGAGTCGGTTTCAAGGAGGACTGGGAGTATAATAAAGCACTATCGATTGCATGTGCTTTATATAGAAAATTCAAGGAAAAGGAGGAGTACAAGGTGGCACTAGAAAACGATAGAAAGACACGGGACTATCTATACGGTAGACTACTTGCGGTTGCAGAAGTTTTAGAAAGTTCAGCACTAAAAGAAAATGATGAAAAGAGGCTAACTAATGCTGAAAGGTTAATGCAACGGTTTGCTGACAGACCGTATAGCACATGGCGTACTATCGAACTGTCTTTAGCCCCCTCTAAAGCAAGACTTGGTGGTCGTAGCATTAGGTATGAGAAGATATTGCAGGAGATTATGAACCTATTTGACCCAGAAGATTTCACAAATGATAGAAAACTTAGTGGTGAGTTCTTACTAGGGTATCACTGCCAGAAGAGTGCGCTGTATGCTAAAAACCAACAGAATGATGAAAATGATGAAAACCAGGACTAACGATTGATAGGAAAATGTATATCAACAATAAGGAGGAATCAAAATGTCAACGATAAAAAATAAAATTGATTTTGCAGTTGTGGTGAGTGTAAAAAATGCGAATCCCAATGGAGACCCCTTGAACGGAAACAGACCAAGAGTAAACTATGATGGTTATGGTGAAATATCAGATGTGTGTCTAAAAAGAAAGATCAGAAACAGGCTGATGAATGAAGGGTATCAAATATTTGTACAGTCAGATGACAATAAAGTAGATGATTATAAGAGTTTAAGAGACAGATTAGAAGGTGAAATAGGAAAAGTTACAACGGCCACTAAAGAAAAAGATTTCATAGAGAAAGTCTGTGCTAAGTGGATTGATGTTAGGGCATTTGGCCAAGTCTTTGCCTACAAGGGTGGAGATGCTAAAGGTGTTTCAATAGGTATCAGGGGTCCAGTTAGCATTCATTCTGCATTTAGTATAGAGCCCATATCTACCTCCAGCATTCAGATAACAAAAAGTGTAAACTCAGAAGGCGATGGAGGCAGTAAGGGGTCAGACACTATGGGTATGAAGCATCGTGTNGATTTCGGAGTATATATATTCTATGGAAGNATAAACCCTCAGTTAGCTACAAAGACAGGCTTTAGTGATGATGATGCCCAGGCTATAAAAAATGCTCTAGTTACATTATTCAACAATGATGCATCTTCTGCTCGACCAGAAGGAAGTATGGAAGTGTATAAGGTTATCTGGTGGCAACACGACTGCCCAAATGGCCAGTATTCTTCAGCTAAGGTTCATCGTTCTGTCAAAGTAAGGCCCCAAAGTGGTATAAGTGAAGTAAAGTCACTCGACGATATTGAGGTGGAAGTAAACAAGTTAGAAGGCCTAGATCCAGAGATTATAGATGGTTATTGATCAATGAGCGCTAGACAATTTACTTTTGATGAATCGGAGCTGCTGCCTATATCAGCGCTCCAGCATTATGTTTTTTGCCGTAGGCAGTTTGCTCTGATTCACCTTGAAGGTTTGTGGCATGAGAATGTATTAACAGCAGAAGGTAGGGTAATGCATGAAAAAGTTCATGATAGCCAAAAGTCAGGATATGAAAATGGTGTATATGTAATGCGTTCGTTACCACTAAAGAGCTTACAGCTGGGTGTATATGGCATAGCTGATGTAGTTGAGTTTAAAAAAACTGACACAGGTATAGAACTAGTTGGCATGGAAGGAAAGTATATACCTTATCCAATCGAATACAAAAGAGGTAGATCAAAGGTCAATGACTGTGATCGGATACAATTGTGTGCACAGGCAATTTGCCTAGAAGAAATGCTTGAGTGTCATATAGAAACGGCTAGCATATTTTACGGTGAACCAAGAAGACGAGAAAATGTAATACTGAATGATGAACTACGGAATAAGACTAAGAATATGTGTTGTGAGATACGTCAGCTGTATAAGTCAGGCATTACGCCAAAACCAGTATACACCAGTTCATGTAAAAGGTGCTCTCTTTTACAAGAGTGTAGTCCCAAAAGTGTTCAGATGTCAGTTAATAGATATTGGTCAAGCCTACTTTTGCTATTAGAGGATGAGATACCGTGAGGAAACTTAAGAATACATTATATATAACAACACCAGGTACTTATGTCTCTAGAGAGGGCGAATGTCTAGTTATAAGATTTGAGGATGATCGTTTTATACGTGTACCAGCCCATAACCTAGAAGGACTTGTTTACTTTGGGTACCCTGGCATAAGTCCACAGGCCCTATCTTTGTGCGCTGAGCTAGGTATATCAGTATCTTTTCTAAGACCAAATGGGAGGTTTTTAGCAAGAGTAGAAGGTCCTCAAAGTGGAAACATTTTACTTAGGCGTAAACAATATAGGATATGCGACAATGAGGCAGAATCCGCTAAATTAGCTTCCCGATTTATTGCAGGAAAGATTTATAATTGCAGAGTACTTATCAGGCGAGGTATAAGAGATCATGGGCCAAATATAAGTGCTAGTATGGAGAACTGGAGTGTACAGTTAAAAAGGTTACTACTTAAGTCTTTTGATAGTAACAATCTTGATATATTACGAGGTATCGAGGGAGAAGCAGCCAGATATTATTTTAGCGGTCTAGATGAGTTGATTTTAGAGGATAAGGATAATTTCTTTATGAATAAAAGGAGTAGAAGACCACCACTAGACAGGTTTAATTGTTTAATCTCTTTTTTGTACACTTTGTTAGTGCACGAATGTAGATCAGCGTGTGAAACAGTAGGACTTGATCCAGCAGCAGGTTTCTTGCACCGAGATAGACCTGGCCGTCCTAGTTTAGCTTTAGACTTAATGGAGGAACTTAGGCCTGTTATTGCAGATAGACTTGCCTTAACATTGATTAATAGGAAGCAAATCACAGCAAAAGATTTTTGTTTAAGACCCAATGGAGTGGTAGAAATAACTGATGAAGCTAGAAAGATTGTTATTGATGCATGGCAGAGCAGAAAGCAAGACACACTAATNCATCCTTTTATTAAAGAAAAAATCCAATACGGATTAATTCCTTATGTCCAAGCAATGCTTTTATCCAGATATATGCGTGGTGACCTTGAGGATTATCCTGCATTCACTTGGAGGTAGTATAAATATGTTGGTACTTGTGACTTATGATGTTAGCGTTACAGAANCAGGCGGCCAAAAAAGACTAAGCAGAGTTGCAAAAGTCTGTCAAAATTATGGACAACGTGTGCAAAATTCAGTATTTGAGTGTGTAGTTGATCCTGCGCAATATGTAGTACTAAAGAATAGCCTAGAAAAAATTATAAATAAAGAGAAAGACAGTGTACGATTTTANAGGATAGGAAGTAAGTGGGACACAAAAATACAACATATAGGGGCTAAAAAACCATTAGATATAGCTAATGATATTCTAAATTTATGAAATGCGAACCATAAGCTACTGATAATTCTCTAGAAGGTTCGCAAAACGCCTTAAATGCACCAACTACCATTACTCCATAGTAAATGAGCATTAATATGAAGTACTACAAAAGCCAATTATCATAGTATCGCAAAAATGATAATTTAAACATTATGAAGTAAAGCCTTTTTCTAATAACTGTCGCACCCCATGCGGGTGCGTGGATTGAAACCACTGGTGTCTCTACTGGTAGAGCCGCTTTGATTGGTCGCACCCCATGCGGGTGCGTGGATTGAAACATCTTTGCCTGCCGAGCTTTATAAGCGGCTTTTTCGTCGCACCCCATGCGGGTGCGTGGATTGAAACATATGATAGGTCGCACATGTCATATAGCTCCTTACGTCGCACCCCATGCGGGTGCGTGGATTGAAACTATCAGGCGTAATTCATAATCCTCCAATTCTTTGTCGCACCCCATGCGGGTGCGTGGATTGAAACTCATTTTTTGCCCTCTCCTTCGCATTTTCATCATGTCGCACCCCATGCGGGTGCGTGGATTGAAACACAACATCGGCATTATAATCTTGATATAATATTGGGTCGCACCCCATGCGGGTGCGTGGATTGAAACATGCTCACCACCTTGACTATTTACAATTTAGGGTTTGTCGCACCCCATGCGGGTGCGTGGATTGAAACTCCACATCGCCCAGAATTGACTCCCGCACTCACCGTCGCACCCCATGCGGGTGCGTGGATTGAAACATAAGAGATTATCGGAAAAAGTATAAAGCAAATATGTCGCACCCCATGCGGGTGCGTGGATTGAAACAAGGCCAAGTAGGTTGATTTACCTACCCCAGGCCTGTCGCACCCCATGCGGGTGCGTGGATTGAAACACATTACACCTAAAAGATTCAGACAATCAAAATGTCGCACCCCATGCGGGTGCGTGGATTGAAACCAACTTTTACCCTCCTTTCTCCGGCTTAATTATCGTCGCACCCCATGCGGGTGCGTGGATTGAAACGTCCTCGAACCTTACTCCTATGTATGTGTACATATGTCGCACCCCATGCGGGTGCGTGGATTGAAACTGATGACCGAACAGGGTTACCAGTAGGACAACAAGTCGCACCCCATGCGGGTGCGTGGATTGAAACGCAACAGGTGTATCAACGGGATAATATCCACGCTGGTCGCACCCCATGCGGGTGCGTGGATTGAAACCTGCAACAGGTCATAGTCAACCTGGGTAAAACTTGTCGCACCCCATGCGGGTGCGTGGATTGAAACGATGGCTCCGCCCCTGTCATTTACGGTCCTTACTCGTCGCACCCCATGCGGGTGCGTGGATTGAAACCGGTGTGTCGAAAGGCTTGCTTATGTGGTAGCCGTCGCACCCCATGCGGGTGCGTGGATTGAAACTGGCTATATCGCACAGGATGTAGAGCGAGCCTTAGTCGCACCCCATGCGGGTGCGTGGATTGAAACTTCGTAGAGCTTTTTATAATCGATTTCTCTTGCCTGTCGCACCCCATGCGGGTGCGTGGATTGAAACCTCTTGTGTGAGATTGTGTCTAGCTCTTAATTCTTGTCGCACCCCATGCGGGTGCGTGGATTGAAACTTGGAAAATGGATTGGGCTTAATGTCCTTAACTAGTCGCACCCCATGCGGGTGCGTGGATTGAAACGCTTATTGGAGTGAGGCCCTCTATGTGAAGCGGACGTCGCACCCCATGCGGGTGCGTGGATTGAAACCTGATATTTAGCCTCCCTGCGCCTGCTGTCATAGGTCGCACCCCATGCGGGTGCGTGGATTGAAACTGATATCAGGACAAAGTCCAGCATACAAAATATGTCGCACCCCATGCGGGTGCGTGGATTGAAACGGCATATATCAAGGATAAGTAGGATTCATCCTTGGTCGCACCCCATGCGGGTGCGTGGATTGAAACTTGACTAGCATGAGTAATTGTAAATTGCTTGCCGGTCGCACCCCATGCGGGTGCGTGGATTGAAACTGACTATGAGAATGAATATGTGAGAGTGGGCATGTCGCACCCCATGCGGGTGCGTGGATTGAAACGTCCGTGGCCACTATCAATAGCAATTTTAAGCGTCGCACCCCATGCGGGTGCGTGGATTGAAACTCTTGTAAATAGGGCAGAGCCAGCCTTTCTGATAATGTCGCACCCCATGCGGGTGCGTGGATTGAAACAATTTGGATGGGACGGCAGAGATTGTAGATACCAAGTCGCACCCCATGCGGGTGCGTGGATTGAAACGAGCTAAAAAAGGGCAAGTTGCCTTGCATACCCGTCGCACCCCATGCGGGTGCGTGGATTGAAACCTTAAAAAGGGAACACTTGAATATGGCCAGACTATGTCGCACCCCATGCGGGTGCGTGGATTGAAACTTTTTACACCACTATGAAAGACCAGCAGAGCCAGAGTCGCACCCCATGCGGGTGCGTGGATTGAAACAAGCCATGTATAAAGACGGTACTATAAAGATAGACAAGTCGCACCCCATGCGGGTGCGTGGATTGAAACATAATTTCATCATTGGTAGTCGTGGAGGGGGAAAATGTCGCACCCCATGCGGGTGCGTGGATTGAAACCACTGATTACATTGTATAATGCAACTGTGGATGAGTCGCACCCCATGCGGGTGCGTGGATTGAAACTATGATGGTGATGTATATGGGTATATGGCACTTAGTCGCACCCCATGCGGGTGCGTGGATTGAAACACAAAAGAGTGTTACACATTTTACAGCCAGCATAGGTCGCACCCCATGCGGGTGCGTGGATTGAAACTCAAAGCCGATGGAGGACAGGATTTTACGAATAAGTCGCACCCCATGCGGGTGCGTGGATTGAAACTACCCGAAATGACCTGGGGGGAATTTAGGGAGAGCGTCGCACCCCATGCGGGTGCGTGGATTGAAACGATGTTTCTCGATGAGTTAAAGCCTGAAACTTTATAGTCGCACCCCATGCGGGTGCGTGGATTGAAACATATAGTATAATCATATCAGAAGCATATAATAATGTCGCACCCCATGCGGGTGCGTGGATTGAAACAATTATATGGGGCAGATTATAAGGAAATATGCTTGTCGCACCCCATGCGGGTGCGTGGATTGAAACAGATGTTGACTCCCTTTCCGCCATATCCGCCAACGTCGCACCCCATGCGGGTGCGTGGATTGAAACACGTTTAGGCTACCAGTTGGGATGCCTAAGCCTAGTCGCACCCCATGCGGGTGCGTGGATTGAAACGCTCTTCGTCAATTAACCTGTAGAATTCACCTATGTCGCACCCCATGCGGGTGCGTGGATTGAAACGCTCTTCGTCAATTAACCTGTAGAATTCACCTATGTCGCACCCCATGCGGGTGCGTGGATTGAAACTATCTCATGTGTGTACCTACACCATATTATCACTTGTCGCACCCCATGCGGGTGCGTGGATTGAAACGATAAGACCCTCAACCAGCTTTCGCTTGTCTTCAGTCGCACCCCATGCGGGTGCGTGGATTGAAACATCGAATATGGAAAAATAGTCTACTCGTCTAATAGTCGCACCCCATGCGGGTGCGTGGATTGAAACATTAGGGACTATAGGAAAAAGTATGGCGTAAACGTGTCGCACCCCATGCGGGTGCGTGGATTGAAACGCCGCCCTAGGGGCTGCAGCAAGCTACCTATGGGGTCGCACCCCATGCGGGTGCGTGGATTGAAACTTTCTAGGGGTAGAAACGTAAATACTGAATATGCGTCGCACCCCATGCGGGTGCGTGGATTGAAACAGGTATTGGGATATGCAAAAGTCAAGAGTGCCGAGTCGCACCCCATGCGGGTGCGTGGATTGAAACGTGTATAGCCCACGTGCATTGATAGCAGTAGTCATTGTCGCACCCCATGCGGGTGCGTGGATTGAAACCTGTCGGTGTCTGCTTTAGTCTGCCTAAGTGGCGCGTCGCACCCCATGCGGGTGCGTGGATTGAAACCGTTTTTATCACCTGTATAAATTAACTCATCTATGTCGCACCCCATGCGGGTGCGTGGATTGAAACTTCTGATGTCAAGCCTTTTTTGTCAGAAAATCAGGTCGCACCCCATGCGGGTGCGTGGATTGAAACGATTTAGTAATCGAAGGATTTTTAAGGGGGTAATGTCGCACCCCATGCGGGTGCGTGGATTGAAACTTATCTTTGACGAATACAAAAGAAGAGCCTTTCGGTCGCACCCCATGCGGGTGCGTGGATTGAAACAGGGATAAAGGCCTAATCTCGTGACCGTACCCCCATGTCGCACCCCATGCGGGTGCGTGGATTGAAACTAAAATTATACAAGGAGAAATAAAAATGCAATGCGTCGCACCCCATGCGGGTGCGTGGATTGAAACTTGAAAAGTGCGGGGTAATAGTGAGCGTCGAAGCCAGTCGCACCCCATGCGGGTGCGTGGATTGAAACTAGATAAACTATATGATGTAAAAAATGAGGTATAGTCGCACCCCATGCGGGTGCGTGGATTGAAACATAAACACCCAGTTTTTTACTGTTCCACTATAGTGTCGCACCCCATGCGGGTGCGTGGATTGAAACAATCGTTAATAAAGGTGCAACAGAAAATCCTAAGTCGCACCCCATGCGGGTGCGTGGATTGAAACGTGCAGGGTCAATAGATAACCCACTTATCTTTAAGTCGCACCCCATGCGGGTGCGTGGATTGAAACTTTTGGGAATGGCCCCAAGGCCGTTAAAAGCCGTGTCGCACCCCATGCGGGTGCGTGGATTGAAACATTTTACCCGCCTCCTATATATCAGCACAGCAGGGGTCGCACCCCATGCGGGTGCGTGGATTGAAACGAATATAGAATAAAATATATAGACACAGAAAAAAGTCGCACCCCATGCGGGTGCGTGGATTGAAACAACAAAGGGGTGCAATACATTACCATACAATCTTGTCGCACCCCATGCGGGTGCGTGGATTGAAACTAAGCCAGTCAACTCTAATTTCGCTGACACTACAAGTCGCACCCCATGCGGGTGCGTGGATTGAAACGGTAGAAGAGGCTAAAAGAAGAGGATTGACACAGGTCGCACCCCATGCGGGTGCGTGGATTGAAACTATAAATAAGGCATTCCACCACCAGCAGGCATAGGTCGCACCCCATGCGGGTGCGTGGATTGAAACTTGCCAGCAGAAGTTATATTGATGTTAGCATTAGGTCGCACCCCATGCGGGTGCGTGGATTGAAACTATAGTTAGGTCCAGCCTTTCCCAGTGCTGCACTGGTCGCACCCCATGCGGGTGCGTGGATTGAAACCAAAAGAAAGAGTGATTAAATTGATGGATTTTAGGTCGCACCCCATGCGGGTGCGTGGATTGAAACAGACCAGGGCCAAGATTTAAAGCAAGATATAAAAGTCGCACCCCATGCGGGTGCGTGGATTGAAACGCTTGTGTCCATGCCATAATGAGAAGCTACTACATGTCGCACCCCATGCGGGTGCGTGGATTGAAACAAAACAAAGATAAATAAAAACACAGCAGAACAAGTCGCACCCCATGCGGGTGCGTGGATTGAAACGGTAGAACAAGCAAGTAAAAAAGGCTTAAGCCAAAGTCGCACCCCATGCGGGTGCGTGGATTGAAACGCTACATTGGTACTGATTTTGTTGAAGGTGTAGGTCGCACCCCATGCGGGTGCGTGGATTGAAACATATCCCGAACGAGAATGGCGAGCCTATATGTATGTCGCACCCCATGCGGGTGCGTGGATTGAAACGACTTAAAATTGCACGAGACAGGCGTTGGTAAGAGTCGCACCCCATGCGGGTGCGTGGATTGAAACCAGATAGGGCTAGAAGATTAGGCACACAGTATTCGTCGCACCCCATGCGGGTGCGTGGATTGAAACGGTAACACGTGAATTTTACAAATGGGGGGAATTAGTCGCACCCCATGCGGGTGCGTGGATTGAAACTTGTTATCTCCTTGTAATGCTATTATAGCATGATGGTCGCACCCCATGCGGGTGCGTGGATTGAAACCTTACTTGACTAAGTATCACTTAACGGTCAAAACGTCGCACCCCATGCGGGTGCGTGGATTGAAACAAGTTCCATCTGCATATAGCCTTGATATCTTGTGTCGCACCCCATGCGGGTGCGTGGATTGAAACTAGATCGGGATCCATATATAGGGCTATCATGTACGTCGCACCCCATGCGGGTGCGTGGATTGAAACAAGATTAAGTTTTATAAGAGA
>JGI24707J26582_10004073_pt1 | contig 10245 bp, 10 predicted proteins | sample BioPla1DNA1_FD_26582 | JGI IMG/M metagenome (IMG submission 26582) | reverse complement strand
GGTGGTGAAAAAGTGAAATTAAAATTCAGAGCAGATTCAAAGGATGTTATTGTATTTCTTTTATTCTCTTTAGTATTATTTTATGTTGTTGCAATTGGTATTTTAAACATTTCAATTTTTTTAGAAGAGGGAACCTTTCATGGATTTAATCCATTTCCCGTTTTTTCAAAAGACTTTTTTGCACCGACAATGGTTTTCTTTTTATTGGCAATAATAGTAATATTAACTAGTGTTTCTTCTTATTTCTTTGAAAGAGAGAAAGGTTTTGGATTTTCAACTTCTCCAAAGTCAGAAAAAGGTTACTCAAGATGGGCCAAAGATAAGGAGTTTAAAGCACAATTAAAATATGTAAATCATCATGCTAAGGAAACGCAAGCAGCAGGTGTTCCATTAATTAATAATGGTCGTGAAGTTTGGGTTGATGATGGTGAATATCACAATCTAATCATTGGTTCAACTGGTAGTGGTAAAACTCAAATCATGGTTCATCCATTAGTTAAATTATTAGCTAAAAGAGGTGAGTCAATGATTGTTACTGACCCTAAAGGTGAAATTTATGAAGAAAACGCTAACCTTTTAAGAGAGAGAGGGTACAATATAGTACTACTTAATTTCCGAGATCCTCAAAAAGGTAATGCTTGGAATCCTCTTTTTTTACCATATACATTATATCAAGAGGGAAATCAAGATAAGGCTAATGAGTTACTTGATGACTTAGCAATGAATATTCTTTATGATGAAGCATCTCAAAATCAAGATCCCTTTTGGGAAAGAACTTCAGCTGATTATTTTGCGGGATTATCTTTGGCCTTGTTTGAAGATGCAACAGAAAATGAAATAAATTTAAATAGTATTAATTACATGACAACAGTTGGTGAAGAAAAATATTTAGGCAGTAATTACATTAAAGAATATTTTAAGGATAAAGATCCCGTTTCACCAGCTTATATAAACGTTGCTAGTACGATAAATGCACCAACAGAAACTAAAGGTAGTATTTTATCGGTATTCAAACAAAAAATAAAATTATTTTCTTCAAGAGAAAATATATCAGAGATGTTATCTCATAATGATTTTAATATGAAAGACATCGGACGAAAAAAAACAGCAGTGTTTATTGTTGTTCAAGATGAAAAAAAGACATATCACTCATTAGTTACGATTTTTATTAAACAATGCTATGAAACATTAATTGATGTTGCCCAAGAAAGTGGTGGAAAACTACCATATCGTACGAACTTTATTTTAGATGAGTTTGCAAATATGCCCCCATTAAAAGATGTTACAACAATGGTAACGGCAGCTCGAAGTAGAAATATCCGTTTTAGTTTTATTATTCAAAACTTTGCCCAACTATACCAAGTATATGGTAAAGAAAATGGTGAAACAATTAAAGGTAACTGTGGAAACATTATTTACCTTATAAGTAGTGAACTAAGTGCTTTAGAAGAAATTAGTAAAATGTGTGGGGAAGTTAAATCCAAGGAAAAAGATAAAACAGCTAGCACTCCTTTGGTAACAGTTAGTGATTTACAACGACTAAAACAATGGGAAACAATTATTGTTCGTACACGAATGATGCCTTTTAAAACCAAGTTAACTCCAAACTTTAAAATGGATTGGGGCGAAAATCTAGAAAAAAGTGGTTACCCAACTCGTGAAAAACAAGCTGTTGAAGTCTTTGATTTGAAAAGTTTTGTTGAAAACAAACGAAAAAAAGCCTTTCAAGATGCTAATAGTATTATGGGGAACGAGTTTGGAGGATTGTTTTCAGGATCAGCTAAAAAACCTATTTCGGAAACGAATATGGATGATTTAATTAAGAGAATTGATCAAAAAATTGCTGAATTAGAAGAAGAAGAACGACGTGAAAAAGAACAAGAAGTAAAACTAAATAACCCAGGAACTTCACAACCTGAAACTCCTTTTGAAACTCCAGTTATTCAACCAAGACCAAAGGTTGTTAGTCAGATGGTTGAAGAACCACAGGAAATAGTAAAACCTCAAATAACACCTAGTTCTGATTTAAAAATTGAAAAAAATGTTGAAAATATAACAACAACTAAAAACAAAGACATTATTACGGATGATCAATTTTTTGATGATTTCTTCGGTGACGATTAAAAAATTAAAATATAAACGTTTAAACCCTATTTTATTATTGCTCTAACATATAATAAAGTAGGGTGGTAGATATGATATCAAATATTTCCGTATCAGATCTTCTAAAATATGACCTTGGCGGACAAATTATTGATATTAGAAGTATTCAAAGTTATAATAATAATCATATTCCTGGAGCAAAGAATATACCAAAAAACTTATTATTAACTGAACCACAAAAATATCTCAATAAATATCAAATATATTATATATATTGTCAAAGTGGCACTCGTAGTATAATTGTTTGCAACCTATTATCAAAATTAGGTTACAAGGTTGTTAATATTAATGGTGGTTATGAAAGTTGGATATTAGAAAGGTAAGATCAACATCTTATCTTTTTATTTAATTGAATAAGATTTAGTTAATTCACATCTAAAAGGATACATGATATAATAAATATAGGTCAAAAACATATGATATATAGAAAAACAAATTGGAGGATGAAATAATATGGAATATATAATGATTGGATTATTAGTTATTATTATAATATTAGTTACTGTTTCACTTTTTAAAAACATTAATGAATCAAATATTACTGAGCGGTTAGGTAGATTAGAAACTAGTATGATAAAAGAGATTGGTGATTTCAAAAATAATTTTAGTCGTGATTTAACTGAAGATTTTAATCAATTAAATGAAAAAATTGAATATCGATTAAGATTGATAAATGAACGTGTTAATGAACGTTTAGATGAAAATTTTGAAAAGACTAATAAAACCTTTGTGTCAGTATTAGAAAGACTTGCCAAAATTGATGAAGCACAAAAAAAGATAGATATACTATCAAATGATATTGTTTCATTACAAAGTGTTTTAACTGACAAAAAATCTCGAGGAGTATTTGGAGAAGTCAATCTAGCCCACATAATGAGTAGTGTATTTGGAAATAATAATGATAAGATATACCAATTACAATATTCATTTAATAATGGTACAATTGCTGATTGTGTTTTATTTGCACCAGAGCCATTAGGACAAATTGCTATTGATTCTAAATTTCCATTAGAAAATTATCAAACAATGGTTAATAGGGAAAATTCTGAGTTAGTTCGGGCGAATGCCGAAAAAATTTTTAAACAAGATATGAAAAAGCATATTGATGATATAGCTACTAAATACATTATACCAGGGGTAACAACTGATCAAGCTATTTTATTTTTACCAGCTGAAGCTATATTTGCTGAGATTAATGCTTATCATCAAGACTTAATAGATTATTCTTATAAAAAGAAAGTTTGGATTACCTCACCAACTACCTTAATTAGTACCCTAACTACAATCCAAATAATTATAAAAAATATTGAACGTGATAAATATGCCTCAATAATTCACCAAGAATTAAAATATTTAGATACTGAATTTAGACGTTATAAAGAACGTTGGGATCGATTATCCAAAAGTATTGATACTGTTAGTAAGGAAGTAAAAGATATTCATACTACGACTGATAAAATCACTAAAAGATTTAATTCCATTAGTCAAGTAGAGATACAGGAGCTCGATTATGAAATTAATAAAGAAAATTAATTATTTGTTATTTATAATTGCTAGTTGTGTAAGTTTGTATTTAGGCTTTGTATATATAAAAAATGATAACTTAATCAAACTATTAATTACAATGTCAATTATTCCATCTATGTTAATTCCATATTTTTTAAATAAGCTATTAACATATAAGATAACAGATGGTATAATAATGTTATATACAATATTCATTATTGCAGCTATTATTCTTGGTTCTTTATATAATTTGTATTATTTAATTCCCTTATTTGATAAAATCGTCCACTTTACAACGGGATTTTTATTTTCAATGTTTGCTGTAATTATTTTGAAAAATTTTAATAAATATGATCATCATAATATAAAATTTAATTTAATTTTTATGGCATCTATAACTTGTATGAGTGCTGTTTTATGGGAAATTTTTGAATACATATCTGACTATATTTTTGATGGTAATGCTCAACGAGTTTTAGAAACAGGAATTAATGATACAATGCAAGATATGATTGCAGCTTTACTTGGTTTTATTATTTTTGCAATAGTATATATAGGAAAGAAAAAAAGCAATAGGTAATTATATAGAAGAGGTGTGTGCAAATGAGCGAAAAAGAATTAATAAAAAAGTGGAAAGATTTAAAAAAAATGATTGAAGAAACCCAATCACAAATCGAAAAACAAGACAATTTAAACGGAGATTCAAATCAAAGTAAAGGACAAGTCTACGGCGGTAAAGCTAAAACTTTGGGGGCTCATCCTAGTGCTAAACACTTTTTTGTGGAAACTGAGGAAACTGAAAATCATAAAGGTTACGCCTCTGCTTTACTATTAGGATTTTTAACTTTTCTTTTTCAAATTTTATTTATGGCAATTGTTTATATAATTGTTAANTGATTAAACTGNTAACCAATAATAATTCTTTATAAAAGCAAATATAGATGTATCAAGAAAACGAAAGTTTTTCTTTTTTTATATGTTGATAAAAGGTATATAAAAAGTAGATATTCCAATAATAATATCAGTTATATAGATATTAAAGAGGTGGAATATGATTTTTATAATGATTGAAAATAAGAACTTACTGTCAAAGATTGTTAGTTATTTTGATCATGCCAAAGTAAAATATACTACTAATCCAAATGTTGATTATGATTATTATGTGGTAGCAGAATTAAATCAAAGAATATTAAAACGAATTAAAGAAAACACTTCTAACAAGAAGAAAATAATTTTTATTACTTATTTAGAAGAATACAAGATTATTGAATTTAATGATTCAAATTCTGTAAGGGCTAATACGTATAATAATTTGTTAAATTCTGTTTTAAATCAATGTTATCTAGTTATAGTTAGTTTACCCTCATTCAAGAGTATATTAAAAAAACATGTTAAAACAAAAATTGAAATTGTTGAAAAGGAAACACCAAGCTTGATTAAATTTAGAAGTAATAAGCCTTCTAAAAATTCTTGTTTAATTATAGATACATATTATAGTAAATTAGAGCGGATAAATGAAATTGCAAATAAATTTCCTAAAATAAATTTTCAAGTATTAGGNTATGTGCCAGATTATTTATTGTCATCTAAAAATATTAATATTGTTAATAACTTTCCACCTAATATCAAGATTATAAAAAACTGTAGTATTTTTGAATATATGACTTTAGTATCAAAAAATAACATTATTGTTTATTGTGAAAATAATATAAGGGACCACAATAACTTGTTATATATAATTTTACAAAAAAAACAACTATTAATAAAAAATTCTGTCGCATATAACAAATATTTTATTAATAGTAAAAATATGTATTTATATAATGATTCAAAAGACTTTATTTTTAAACTAACAAAAATTTTAAATAACAAGGTTACTAATATCAGTACCGATGCTTATCTTTTAATAAAAGATAACAACTTTGAAAAAATTAGTTATAAATTAAAAGAAATTTTAAAATAGACTATATTTTAAATCTCTTTTGCTCTATAATGTAATTATGGGGTGTAAAAGATGCATGATGAAATATTAGATATATTAAAAAAAGAAAAGAAAGCTATTTCGGCAACTGAAATTAATGAACGATTAGGACATACCTCAATTGAAGATTTTAAAGAAGTATTAAAAACTTTAGTTGAATTAGAAGAACATTTACAAGTATATCGTACTCAAAAAGGTAATTATATGCTATTTAATAATAGTCATCTTCGTGTTGGAAGTTTAATTGTTAACAAGAAAGGTTTTGGTTTTGTTGTAATTGATGGCGATGAAGATGTCTATATTCACGGTTCTAATATGAATGGAGCAATCCATTCGGATACTGTTATCATTGAAATTATTAATGTTAAAGGTATAGAAAAAGAAGGACGTATTGTTAAAATTGTTGATCGTAAATTAAAACAATTAGTTGGTGAATTTTACTACAAACAAGGTAAAGGATATATTGATCTTGATGATGAAAAAGTAAAATTAAATATAGAAATTGATAAAAAACATACTCTTGGAGCAATGAATGGTCATAAAGTTTTAGTTAGAATTCAAAATCATCTAGGTAATAACAAATACCGTGGCCAAGTTTTAAAAATTATTGGTCATAAAAATGACCCTGGTGTTGATATAATGTCAATTGCTGCTAAGTATGATATTGATGATGTTTTTCCGGAAAATGTTTTAAAAGAAGCAGAACTTATTACGAATGAAGTTACACCAGATGAGATAAGTGGGCGAGTAGATTTAAGAGATAAAACTATTTTTACTATAGATGGTTCAGATACTAAGGATATAGATGATGCTTTATCTTTAGAAATTTTGGATAATGGTAATTATCTATTAGGTGTTCATATTGCAGATGTTAGTTATTATGTTAGGGAGAATAGTCGCCTTGATGAAGAAGCTTTTAAACGAGGTACAAGTGTTTATTTAGCTGACCGTGTAATCCCAATGCTTCCCCATAAGCTATCAAATGGTATTTGTTCTTTAAATCCTGATGTTAACCGTTTGACAATATCATGTATAATGGAAATTAATGCTAAAGGTGAAGTCGTTGATTACAATATTTTAGAAAGTGTTATTCGTTCAAAAAAACAAATGACTTATGAAAATGTTAATAAAATTTTAGAAAAAAATATTATTCCCAAAGGTTATGAAGATTATAAAGAAGTGTTAAATCAAATGCATGATTTATCACAAATTCTTCGTGATAATAAAATAAGAAGAGGATTTATTGATTTTGAAATAGATGAATCAAAAATTGTTGTCAATGATAAAGGTGAGGCCGTAGATGTGGTACTTCGTGACCGTGGCATTGGTGAAAAAATAATTGAAGATTTTATGATTGTGGCCAATGAAACAGTAGCAGCGACTATTTATTTTATGGAATTGCCCTTCGTTTACCGCGTTCATGGAAAACCGAATGAAGAAAAAGTTAATCAATTTTTAGATTTCATCAAAGTATTGGGTTATAAAATAGATGTTAAAAAGAAAAATTATGATTCTAAAACAATGCAAGAGATTTTAAAAAATTTAAAAGATAAAAAAGAATTTTTAATTTTATCAAAATTAATGTTAAGAAGTATGCAAAAGGCAATATATGATAACAATAATATTGGGCATTTTGGCATAGCAAGTAAATGTTATACTCACTTTACTTCACCAATTAGAAGATATCCTGATACAACCGTTCATCGTTTACTCCGAACTTATTTGTTTAAAAATAAAATAGATCAAGATACAATTAATTTTTGGGATAATCGTTTACCTTTTTTAACGGAACATACTTCGAAAAAAGAAAGAGATTCGATTGATTGTGAAAGAGAAGTAACAGATATGAAAAAGGCCGAGTATATGATGCAACATATAGGTGAAAAGTATACGGGAATTGTTAGTAGTGTTATGAGTTTTGGAATGTTTGTTGAACTTCCGAATTTAGTAGAAGGTTTAGTTAGAATAGAAGATTTAATTGATGATCGTTATTCCTTTGATGAAACTACCTTTTCTTTGAAAGGTAATAAAAACAAACGGGGCTATCGTTTGGGAGATAAAGTTAAAGTAATTGTTAAAAATGCTTCCAAAGAGGCTAAAACAATTGATTTTGGTATTGATTATGATACTAAAATTAAATAGTTGATATAATATAATAGAAAGGAACTTATGAAAAAAACAATTATAATATTAATAATAATGTTTTTTGTTGTAGGTTGTTTTCAAAAAAAAGTTAAAGTAAATAGTGAAATAAAAGAAGATAAAAAGGAATATAAATTATCTTTAATTATGGCTGGTGATGTTTTGATTCATGATGCGATTTATAAAGATGCTTATATAAGTAATGATAAATATGATTTTAATTATCTTTTTGAATACATAAAACCAATTATTCAAAAACATGATTTAGCCTTTTGTAATCAAGAAACCATTATCGGTGGTAAGAAGCTTGGATTATCAACTTACCCCAGGTTTAACTCACCAGAAGAAATTGGAGATGCCTTAGTAGATACTGGTTTTAATTTAATTAGTTTAGCTAATAATCATAGTTTGGATAAGGGAGAACAAGGAATTATTAACTCCAATAATTATTGGAAGACTAAAGATGTAACAGTTAATGGGACTTCCAAAATTGGTAGGAATGCTAGTTTCTTTAAATATTGTTAAAAGTGATATTAATAATAGCATTGTTATTAGTCTTGAAAATCTTAATAGTGAAATAATTTATACTCATTATAATAACTATAGGGATTTTAAAATAATTCCTTATAATAAATTAAATAATAAACTTTTGCCCAATTATAAAGATAAATTAAAAACTTATATTAAAGTGATAAATGAATATGAAAATAATATACAAGTAAATGTAAGTGCTTAAGGAGTTGATAAATTGATTGAAATAAGAAATCGTCAAGCTCATTTTAATTATGAGATAGTGGATACCTTTGAAGCAGGAATTGTTTTAAAGGGGACAGAAATAAAATCGATTAGGAATGGAACAGCTAATTTAACTGATAGTTATGCAATTGTTAAGAATAATGAATTGTTTTTACTGAATATGCATATTAGTCAATACAAACAAGGAAACATATTCAATCATCAAGAAACAAGAACTAGAAAATTATTAATGCACAAAAAGGAAATAATAAAATTAAATAATTTATTAACTACAGAAGGATTCACACTTATACCTTTAAAATTATATTTTAAAAGGAATAAAGCAAAAATATTGTTAGGTTTAGGAAAAGGTAAAAAAATATATGATAAGCGCCAAACGATTAAGGAAAGAGATATAGCAAGAGAAATGCAAAAAGAACATAAAGAGTATTATCGTTAAAACCATAATGGTTTTTTTCTTTTGAATAAAGATAACAATCATTATCTAAATGTTATTTTAAACATATAGATATAGTATATTTGAAAGGAGAAGACGCATGAAGCAATTATATGATGATGCTCAAAACATAGTTAAAAAAGATCCTGCTGCTAAAAATATTATCCATGTAATACTTTTATATCAAGGTTTTCATATTTTAATATTTCACCGTATTAGTCATTTTTGTTATAATATAAAATTATATTTTATTGCTAGATTAATTTCACAGCTTGGAAGATTTTTAACGGGAATAGAAATACATCCTGGTGCTAAAATAGGAAAAAGATTATTTATTGATCATGGAATGGGTACCGTAATTGGTGAAACAGCAATTATAGGTGATGATTGTATAATATATCATAATGTTACTTTAGGTGGAACTGGTAAAGACCTTAACAAACGTCACCCTACTTTAAAGAATAATNTTTTGGTTGGTTGTGGTGCCCAAATCTTAGGTAATATCACAATAGGAAGTAGTGCTAAAATTGGGTCAAATACCGTAGTATTAAGTGATATTCCGGATAATACTACAGTTGTGGGAGAAAGGGGGAAAATATTACCATAAGTTTTTAGTTTACAAAAAGAAGTAAGAATGTTATAATCTAACTACGGGGCTGCTTGGTTTCGACAGGAATATAAGGGTTTGAGTGGCAAGTCGAAGGTACGCGTCAAGTACACAAACAAATAACTGGAAACAGAACACAATTAGCTTTCGCTTAATAAAAAGGTGAAAGGCTTCTATTATTCTTAGCCCATGAAGAATTTTAGAAGCTCGAATTAATGGGCTATATTGTTACTTTGTCTAGGAGTAATAATGAAAATTATAGACTTACTAAAAGAGCATTTGTTAGTTATGGCTCTTATTAGGAAAATTAATAGCTAACTAAACTTGTAGAAGCTTAAACACACTGTATTTTTGGACAGGGGTTCAATTCCCCTCAGCTCCACCAAATATGTTAAATCAAATTACTATTAAGATAGTAATTTTTTTAATTTAATTATCTTATTTACATAATTAATTAATAGTTATATAATTAAATTGTATATTATATGGAAAGAAGGACGAGAATAGAAAATTTAGGCAAGTTTTTTTGGGGATTAGTATTTATAATTGTAGGAGTTCAAAGGTGCTAATATTGATGTTGTATTTGCTAGTGTTGCCTTAGATTTGCAAAAGGCTAAAATAACTAAAGAGGCAGTCATCAAAGCTAGTTCGATT
>JGI24707J26582_10004071_pt1 | contig 10247 bp, 9 predicted proteins | sample BioPla1DNA1_FD_26582 | JGI IMG/M metagenome (IMG submission 26582) | reverse complement strand
ACCACTTCACCGGATACCACTCCTGGTACAAGGCCTGGAACTCCCACTCCCGGTACCTCGCCTATGCCATCCACTCCTGGCAGAACCACACCCCCTGGTGCCAATATTGGAACTCCTCCCAATAATGGGGCTCCCCGTTTTCCTACACAACCAAGAAGAATAATGCCTGGGGCCTCACCCCGCAATATACAACTACCCAGCACTAATACGCCCCCTAACCATATGAACTTTAATATGCCTAATAACTCAATCACTATGCCTTATATAAATTATGGCACAACACCAAATAATTTCATGCAGATGTCAAATAATAACCAAGCCAATTGTCCATGTATGCCTAATCCTATGCTCATGTCTCACCCTAGTAATTCATATCTGGGCATTCCGATTTTACCCCTATATGGATATGATAATAGCACTGAGCTAGATCAGGATGTGAATTATATTAAACAACTGTATCCAACTACTGTCAGATCTATTCAAAAAGAAGTAGAGGATGAGTGCGATAAACTGGAGTATGATGGCAGTTTCATTTATGACGAATACCCTGACAAAGCATCTATTGATAGAGTTATAGATAGGATTTATGAAAGAATCAGAGATGTAGAGGATGAACCTGTTGAAGCAAGTCATATTAATCATCGCTCAAGAGGTAGAAGAAATAATGTACGGGATATTATCTCGCTCATTCTACTAAATGAACTACTAAATCGAAGAAGGCATTATCGCAGTAGAAGACGTTGGTTCTAATTACAAAAAACAGGTTACTATACTTTGTATGGAAGTAATCATTCCATATCATATATAGTAACCTCTTATTCTTTACTCACCTTCCAATATTCATAATAATAGTATCTATATTACCAACTTCCATTTAATATGGGGGTTGCTAGGTAAACTGTCGTCTTATCAGATATTTCATTATAGGTTATAGCAACTTGAATATTTACCTTCTGGCCTGCTGACACTACATATTCGCCTAGTAGTCCTGTATATCCATATACAGTAAATATATCTCCCTCATCATACTCCTGGGCTATTTCCCCTTGTAATTCATTAACAAGTAGATGGGCTATCTCTTGTTTACGTTCCATGGACAGCTTCCCTTTATAATACCCTGCATACTCCATGGTGGTTTGAATAGAATCTATATCAAATTGCCCCAAACTGTTCTCAATTATCTTTTTATATTTATCTATACTGTTAATACTCTTCAATATGCTAATTCTAATTAGAATATAGTGTTTTATTTTAACAGCATCCTCTTCTTTGTCCTCCACACTAATTACTTTTATTTCACTGGTAGCATTTTTAGCCTTCTTGAAAAACGAGTATTCAATACGATTATCTTCTCTCCAAACATCAATTTCGCTATCGATGATAAGACCTATATCATCTGATATTTGCTGAATAATGTTTTTCTTATCTTCTTCACTTAAGAAAACATTACCAAATTCACCTATAAATTCTATGGTACTTTTCATATCTTCAGTTTTTGTCTTTACAAAAGCTTCTGTAATCTTGATACTATTGGTAAATAACTTATTGACACCTATCTGGGTTATTACAGCTAGCCAAAGAACAGCTACAATATACAATATAACTTTCATCTGTTTCTTTGAAAATATCTGTTTAATTCTATCTATAATATAGTTAAAATCAATGTTCTTCTCCATTTTAACACCTCCATTTTGAGGACAATTTACCTATCATTTATTAGTTTGTCCAGAAAATAAAGGTTTATTCTTAGAATATATTTAATGGTCATTAAAGTATTCATCCATTATCATAACATTATTTCACAAATAATTATAGGATATATAATGGGTATAATATACTTTAATCTGTAATATAATTTTTTTATTTTTACGGCTATATAATTTATTTAATTGTCTTTAATTATTTGAAGTGGAGGTGTCATGTATTTTGTAAAATGTTTTCTTTACTAATCTAGCTAACTCAACATAACATTCCTCATACTCTACTAAAGTACCACCATAAGGATCAACCACATCACCCATCTCACCTACAAATTCCTTTATTGTATAAACCTCTTTTGTATTGGGGAATAACTCCTGTATCCTCTTTTTATGGCTTTCAGTCATTGTCAAAATCAATGAATTTTCTTGAATATCGGATTTTCTTAATCCCTTTGATACATGATTAACTGGTTTTAAACCATGCTTGGTTAGCACTGTTTCCGCTTTGGGATTAATCGGTTCACTAAATAGTACAACTAAACCTCTGGATATTACTTTAATATCACTTTCTGTTTCATAATTTTTATACATAGCTTCAGCCATAGGACTTCTGCAAGTATTACCTGTACATACAAAAATTATACTATCATATTTATTCATGGTATTCCTCCTAAAGAAAACCGGATTATTTTGATACATTAACAATATGATATCCTGCTGCCTTTATCAATCGATTCATAATGGCATGGCCCAAAGCATTATTCTCAAAGCTTTCCGTAAATATATACTCTGTTTTTAATTCATCAAACTGCCTTAAGATATTATACAGCCCAGCAGCAATGGACGCTTCATCATTTCTAGATCCAACTGTCATTACGTCCCCGTATTGGTAGTACTGCTTAGTTTCCTCAGTAGCAATTATACCTACTCTGCTGCCACCTGCTATTTTAGCTTTGGCTTCTTCATTGATAGTCTTAATAACATCATCGAGCTTACCCTCGTAAATTGTAAGGCTTCCTTCCGGTGCATAATGTCTGTACTTCATTCCAGGCGCTTTAGGAACAATATTATTACTAGGATTTCGACTTAGTATAGCTGGATCACAAGCTATAGGTCCAATAGTGTTCTCCAACATTGTTTTTGTAATACAGCCAGGTCTTAATAACATTGGCTCCTCCATAGTCAAATCTAGTATAGTAGATTCTAATCCTAGGGTAGCATTACCACCATCAATTATCATATCTATTTTACCATTTAAATCTGTAATCACATGCTCGGCCTTTGTGGGACTTGGTTTTCCAGATAGATTAGCACTGGGAGCAGCTATATATATACCAGATTGCTCAATTAAATCTCTGGCAATTTTATTCGCTGGTAGTCTAATAGCTACAGTATCCAATCCCCCTGTGGTACTATAGGGTACTGAACTATCTTTAAATAATATAAGTGTCAAAGGTCCAGGCCAAAATACTTCTGCCAGCTTATATGCCCGGTCAGGAATATTCTTAGCAAGCTTCTCAATATCTTTTGCATTGGATATATGGACAATAAGCGGATTATCTGAAGGTCTTCCCTTGGCTGCATAGATTTTTTTAGAGACTTCAGCATCCAAAGCATTACCACCTAGACCATAGACAGTTTCAGTAGGAAAGGCCACCAGTCCACCTGCCCTTAATATTTGGGCAGCCTCTTCCAATTCTTCTATATCATATTCTTCCTTATCCAGTTTTTGTATTTTGGTTATCATTTTTCTTTATGCTCCTTATGGCATCTTGGCCACGAAAATTATTGATGCTAATACGAACTTATATTATAACACTTTTTATACCTATTCTCAATACCGCTGAAATCCACTGCATCTTAAGCATGGATGAACTACAGCTCTGTGTTAATGTATTCCATTATACCCAAGTGTATTCCCCATGCTAACTTATTCTGATATTCATCATCTATTAATAGGGCAGCCTCATTATAATTAGACATATATCCACATTCAACTATTACCAAAGGTGTTTTAGTATATTTTAGCATATAATATGATTCATTGGATTTTGCAACTCTATGATTATCATCATTAATGGTTTGCTTTAATTTATCCATTATGATTTCAGCCAGTTTCTTTCCTTCTTCAGACTGCTTATGGTAAAATGTTTGAGCCCCTTTTACATACTCTTCTTGAAAACTATTTTGATGTATGCTAATGGAAAAGTCAGCATTATTAGCATGTATTATTTCAATTCTCTTATTAAGGTCTGCCCTTTTTTTATTGGTATCCGACTCACTATAAAGTCCAACATCCTCTTCCCTGGTCATTATCACTGTTACATCATTGGCTTCTAATAAATCCCTTAATTTAAGAGCAATACTTAAATTAATGTCCTTTTCAAGAGAATTATTGACCCCTACTTTGCCAGGGTCTCTCCCCCCATGTCCTGGATCAATTACAATAACTACAGGATCCCTCTTATTATTATTTTCAGCAAGTTTGCTATTAGCAAAAGGATTTCTCACATTACGGTTCATTATGTTTTTTATTGCTTCAACGGACTTTTTTGAAGTTAATATACAGGCCATATATACCAGTATTAAAAATAGGATATTATAATATTTTTTCTTCATAAATATACTTCCATATTGTATTCTTTATATCTTATGAAGTATCACTTTATCCTATTCGAATAAATCACTTTAGATATCTAGTAATAACATTCCATACTTCCTGTTTTTCAAGTCCTAATTTCCATGCAGCAATACCAGCAGTATCTGCTTCATAGATTATTTTCATCTTCTCCTCAATAGATTTGGGATCTTCTAACCACATCTTATAAGTCAGATCATCTTTTTCAAATTCACCATAGTAACTACCAATAGTTTCATTCCACTCCAGTTCTACCCCATTGTCTTTAAATATATTACTTGCTGGCGTCATTGCATAAGCTTCTGATGAAACATCTCCGTCTTTTGATTCTTTCCACAACCTTGAATAAAAAGGTATGGCAATTATAGTTTTTTCATTGGGCACTATTGCTATTGTATTATCTATGGCATCCTTTACAAAACCAAGGGATGCTACTGGCCCTGCTACATCAGATCCTGCATAATGTTCATCATATGCCATAATTATCAGATAATCAATTATCTTGCCTTGTTCCTCTAAGTCATAATGTCTGTTATAAGGTGCTGGTACATAGTTGTCCACCGACAAAACTATTCCATTATTCCTACATTTCACAGATAACTCCCTTAGAAATTGGATATAATGCTTTCCTGCATCAGATGAAATATTTTCAAAGTCAATATTAATACCATTAATCTTATAATCTATAGCTGCCTGTACCAATTTATTGGCAAGGTTTTCCCTGTAGCTTGTATGGGACAATAAATCAAACATTTTCACATCTGAATTAAAATCATCAACCAAAGCCCATACTTCTACCCCCAATTCCTTTGCCTTGTTTACATACTCATGGCTAGCCAGGGATGAGATATCTCCTGTAACATCCGTAATACTAAACCAAGTGGGACTAACTACATTAACACCTTTGGTTTCCTTTAATAATTCTTCCAATGCTCCAGCTGCCTTGTTATTAAATACCTGATGGAATACCATGTTAATTGTATAAGGCCTTGTCTGAGTAGTATATACCGGCTCCACAAAATCACTTTCTATAGATTTATAAAATCCTTCTTTAACATGTTTCTCTTTTACATATCCAATAACGCCATCTTCAGTCATAACTTTTACAAAACCTTTTTTAGGCGCTTCATCCAAATCTGCATATATCAAGGAAGCACCCTGCTTAAGCTCCACTAAAATTGAGCTCTTTATATTAGGCTCAATTCTTATTTGAGTTTCTTTTTCCACTTCAGTATACAGGTATTCTCCCCATTTATAATTAATTACAACCCTATTAGGTTCCTCATAATATCGTACATCAATATCTGAATACTCCTCAATAAAGTCTAGAGCAACATATACATCGTTGGCAAAAACTTCAACTATAGAATATTCCTTATAGGCTTGGGTTTTTATCATACTCTTTGTAATAGAATATTGTTTACTGCCTGCTTCAGCCTGAATAATCTCATTGGGCGTTGTATATATTAAAATATTTTCATTTATATCCCAATAAAATCTGTGATTGAATTTCTGGACAACTGTCTCATAATCCATATACACCCTACCATTAATCACTAAAGCCTTCTCTTCATATACTCTATTATGTAGAATAATCAAAGCCTTATCATTCTCTATATCATAGTAATCCGTTAACAACATAACTTCATTGCTAGGAGTTAGCCTAGTTTTAATCATTACCCCCAATGAAATAACTATGACTAGAATTACAAATGTTATTCCAGTAATTGCAATTTTTGATTTTCTCTCCATGAACCGTCCTCCTATCTTATATGAACACATTATAGCATTAATCTAATTTATCGTCATTATTAATTTCGACTTTTTCATTGGTAAAATACTTAAATACAACTTGATAAAAAGCATAAAAAAAGGTATTTCAACAAATAGGCTAATTTACACGCCTTTTATTTGAAATACCTTCTAAATATCTTAAAATCATCCCTGATCTATCATTATCACAGACCTATACTCATACCCCATCTTGCATAAACAGGCAGCTACAATAATCTAACCAAGTAAAGAGGGACTTTTAAGCCTTAGTTACACCCGTTAGCATACATGAAGTATTTTCCCTATACCTTTTTCTTGTAAACTACTTACCGCTTATAATCAGCTCACATTCAACCCTAAACTCTACTTTCAATTCTAATATGGGGATTGTTGGAGTTGCAGACTCAACATTTTGGTTTATATTTAGTGATTTTGATTTCTAATATTTTATTATTATTGAAGCTGAAATTAATTGGATAAGATATTGCTTGTGATATGTTATACCCATCCTTTACACCCCTACCAAATCCCTGCTTTATCTTCATTCATGTTCTTGGGTTAAATAAAGAGCTGAATAACTTTAAACTTTCTCTTGAGAGCATTATTGGGTCCCTCTCTAAAGGTATCCCATAGATGTGTCTGTTTAGCTCCTTTCTTAATAAGGATATGGCTTTTTCCTCTCCGCCAGGTATTAGATAGAGCCATGTTTCATTACCGCGGATATGTTCCACAGATTTTATAAACTGTTTTAATTTATACAAATTCCATACCGCATGACTACCGACTATGATTTTAGTAGTGCATCTTAGAAATTCATCCCGATTATTGCTTAAATCCCAACCGAAATCCAGTATAAAGCGCTCATAATTATCATTTAGTAGTTCCACCAACAATTTCTTAGTAACCTTTTTATAGCAAGTGATGTATCCAAAGGAAAAACTATGATTATCCTCTGCAGACCACTGATAGGCTGTCTGTAAGATGTTTAAATCATCATGATTATTTACCTCCAGCAATGCAGTCTTCTTACCTAACTCATCGCCCAGATAAAATGCCAGCATAAGACTGGTATAGGTAACCCCTACCCCTGAATGAGTTCCCACAATCCCAATAGTAATCCTAGACTTGTCCTTTTGTTTTACTTTGTTAAATAAAATAGGTTTCTTCTTCATCATGCATGCTATCCTTAATCTTATTTTTCCTATATTTAATTGAATTTTAGACACAACCGTGCTATTTCTTTAAATATCTCATAGTCATTAATATGTTTTATAAAAGGATTTGGATTATATGGTATTCGATAACAATTCAGCTGATCCATAGATTTAATGGCCGTCCTATATTGTTTACCATCCATAAAATTAAAAAGGTAAATAATTTCCTTATCTTCTGCAACCATCTCAATCATATGCTCCGAATGGGTAAGTTCCCAGTCTTTTGCCCCTAAAACTATTATTTTTATATCTGCTTCTAGGAATTCCTCTAGACAATCCATGGTCAAACAACCAAAATCCTGCACTCGAATATCATAATCACTGTCAACTCCTTTTATCAATTTCTGATTTGCTACCATTGGAATCCCATTAATTATATAGACACCTTCATTATCTGTTAACCCATCGTATCTGCATTTTATAGACCAGACACATTGGCTACTGTTCCTCTCTTCATAAAGACATTTATAATTTTGCCCTATGAAGTAAGTGGAGAGGCTAAAGGCTATATGGGTTACCCCAATTCTAGGCTGTGAGCCGGCTATTGCAATTTTTTTCTGCTGACCTGTTTTTCTATAGTCCCTTATCTTATTACGGCGCCATTTCATTCGGTAACTTCCACTGCGCTCTATAGCTTTTAGTTTTTCACTAAGTTGTAACACAGATTTATATCTTCCTACGGGATGATATTTGAGGCAACGATTTATAATATCTTTTAAACTATTAGAACATTTTCCTTGAAAATCTATATTAGTAAAACTACTTGAGCGGCTATTGAACTGAACTCCTGTTACCATATAGTACAATAACATACCTATACCGTAGATATCGCTTTGCTCCTTAACTTTGCCATGTTTATAAAGCTCTGGAGCTGCATAACCTCTTGTAGCAGAATAATACGTATTTTCCTCTATCTCATCCTGGTAAATGGCACTACCAAAATCAATTAATTTAATTGTATTATCTGTCACAAGGATATTTTCTGGTTTTAAATCAAGATATAGAAGTGGTCTTTCAATAGTATGTAGATAGTGAATTAAATCACAGATTTGAATAGCGAATTGAATTATGATATCTTCACGGATTCCTATGTTATTTTTTACATAATCTTTTAGAGTAATTCCTTCAAGATATTGTTCAATTATATAGGAACACTCTCTATCTTCTTCAATATCATAAACTATAGGAATACAGGAATGTTTCAGACTTTTTAATATCAGGGCTTCTTTTAAATGCTTATCGTATAGGGGATGATTTTTAGAAATGGATTTAATAACACGATATGATTTTAACTTTATATGCTCTGCGAGATAAACCTTGGCTGTGCCTCCTATGCCAAGTAATTTAACAATGCGGTACTTTCCAAACCAAATATTTTGCTCCATTCTCTCCTTTCCGGTCAGCTTATAGAACGCATTTATAACTTAGTGTATAATTATTATATCCATAATTTGTCAAGCGTGCAAGTGTTTTTGTCTAGGTAAATTAACGAATTTAAATCAAATTTGTTGTATAATATTATTGGGTCCTGTTATTCCTGCCTACCCAGATAGTCAACTTTCGTTAATATAAAATTTACAACTAAGTATATTGACTTTAATTGCTTTTTAAATTATACTTTCCTTACACCAATGGAAGGATTTTATAATGTTGCTTATAAACAGTTCCTTTTTATCTAGAAAGGGGTGTTCACTATGAAAATAGAAAAGATTAGTGACAATCAGATAAGATGTACCTTAAGTAAAAGTGATTTAATTGATCGGGAGTTAAGAATCAGTGAACTGGCTTATGGCACTGAAAAAGCTAAAGCTCTATTTCGTGATATGATTCAGCAGGCTTTCTATGAATTTGGTTTTGAAGTAGATGATATACCGTTAATGATTGAAGCTATTCCGGTTTCCGCTGATTGTCTTGTCTTAGTTATTACTAAGGTTGAAGATCCTGATGAATTAGATACTCGTTTTTCAAAGTTTTCGTCCTTTAATACCTCTGCCAGTCTAGATGATGATGACTTGGATGAGGAAATATATACAGATGAATTTATTAGTCCCTTTGATCAATTAGATAATATAGACGGTACAGAAGATAACTCCAAAGAACAGATTAACGCACAAGAATTATCCAATGATAAGGATTCAGAAAAACCTTTCGAGAAAGCATCTGCTAATTTAATCCGTGTCTATTCATTTAATTCTTTAGATGAAGTAATTAAATTAGCCCATGTATTACCTGGCTACTATTATGGCACAAACACATTGTATAAAAATCCTATAAATTCGACCTACTATTTGGTGCTAAGTAAATCGGATCACACATCTGAGGAGTTCAATAAGATTAATAATATTATTTTAGAATATGGAAAACCAGAGCGATTCACTTATATAAGCCAGGCCTTGTACGATGAGCATTATGAAATTATTGTCAAGGATCAGGCACTTCAAATCTTATCTGTTATGTAATAACTCACAAAAAAAGTTGCAACATAAGTTGCAACTTTTTTATATTACTCTTTAATATTACTCACCGATTTGCTCTCTTATTCTATCCATAAGATCATCTATATCTAGACCATGAACCATAGCAGCTTCCTCTAATGTTTCAGCTTGGGCAGAAGGACATCCAAGGCAATGCATACCTATATCTAATAAAACTGGAATAATATTCTGATCAGTGGCAATAGCTTGAGCAATTGTCATATCCTTAGTTATTGTAGCCATATCTATTCCTCCTTTAAATATTTCTATAGCAACAAATATAAATGAGAATTCATCTCAAAATAATGTATAGCTTAGCCCTAATTATATTCTATTGCATTATTAACGTCAAGTTATTAATATAAAATAATTTTTACCATCTTATTTATCCTTACTTGTTAATTATGCTACAAATAAATAAGATTTTTCTCTTGCATTAAGTATATTC
>JGI24707J26582_10004069_pt1 | contig 10254 bp, 6 predicted proteins | sample BioPla1DNA1_FD_26582 | JGI IMG/M metagenome (IMG submission 26582) | reverse complement strand
GTGCAATCGCCAATAAAAACGCAGACAAAAGACCGATATTTCTGCTGTCAAACAATGTTTTTGCCGTAAAGTAGATTACAATCACACAAAGGGCTGCCAAAAAACACGGCCAGTAAACGGCAACAGTCATTACGCCCTCCTTTGTGGTTGCCAATCCGAAAATATTAATAAACTTTATGAAAAACACAAAAATGTAGTCGTACAAAGGAGCAAAAGCCTGCTCGGTTCCGTACGGATAAGTTGTATACGGGTCAAACCACAAATAGTTCGGGAAATTTTCTAAAAGATAATTTATATTTCGCCAATGATACCAAGGATCGTTTTCACCGAATCGTATAAACCCGTTTTCTAAAAAAACACTCGACTTAGGTCGAATTCGTATAAAAAAAGCCAACAAAGCGGAAAAAATCAAACCGATTGCATAAGGCAAAGATATCAACAAATCTTTTTTATTCAAAGAAAAAAAAGACGTCTTAAAAAGACTGTCCTGTTCATTTTGATCATTTTCAGTATTTTGCTCATTTAGTGTAATTTAAATCACACCCCGTTAAAAATTAAAATGAAATATAAATAATGTAGTGTATAAATAATTTATAAATAATGTATAAATAATGTAGTATAACCACATAAAAAAGAGTTGATTGTATATATAAATTGCATCTATTATTTAATTTAAAACCGAATAAAAAATAATAAAAAAGACCTTAACAAAACAAATCTTTTTATATATGTAATTCCTTTTTACATTTCTACATTGCCCGGGTAGCCTAGTCGGTTGGGGCGCCAGACTCATAGGGAATTTTAAGAATAACATGTCTTTGGACTCTTCAGCTCCTGAGACATCTGGAGGCCGCGTGTTCGAGTCACGCCCCGGGCACCTTTTTTATATTTTATATTTTATATTTATATCTTGTATATTTTTATACTATATTTTCATATTATACCAAATTATTATATATTATATCATTCTTTTTTTATATCATTCCTTTTTATTATTACAAAAATTCAAAAATTAAAGTGAGGTTAAAACAATGGCAAGCCCAATTGTTGCAGCAATATTATCAGCAATTATACCAGGACTCGGACAATTTTATTGCGGAAGTTTGATGAGAGGATTAATAATATTCATAGTAGCGCTTTTTTTAGGATCAGTATTAGCATTTATTATACTAATTTTCCCACCTGTAGGACTTATTTCCGGTATTATACCGCTCCTATACTGGTTATGGAACATATATGATGCGTACACTCTTGCATAATAAAACAGAAGATTTTAAAAATAACAAAAGATACAAACGAATGAAATTCGTTTGTATTTTTTAAAACTTTAAAACACTTTTTCTTTTCCACCTTTATTTTTCTATTTTTTTTCTTTCATTTTTTCTCATTTCTTTTTCTTTCATTTTTTCTCATTTCTTTTTCTTTCATTTTTCTCATTTCTTTTCTTTTTTACTTTCACTTTCATATCGTATATTTTGGAAACAGATTTATATCATCATCAATTATATTATTGCTTACAAAATAAATTATAAACTTCTAAAAATTGTTGCAATGTGAATATTGCAATGTAATATTTGTGAGAACTATGAATTTTCAAATACTTGATGTCGATTATAAAAACTATAACGAGAATGAACCTGTAATAAGATTGTTCGGAAGAAATGAGAATAGAGAAAGCGTATGCTGTCTTGTTATAGGTTTTGAACCTTATTTTTATGCACAGCCAAAAGACGGGGTTTCAATCGAAGAAGTTGAAAGAAATTTAAAAGAACAGTTTGCACAAATTAAAAAAATAGAAACGGTGAAGCGATTTGAACCGGTAGGATATCAAATAGAACCAAAAGACATGTTTAAAATAACCGTTTATTCGCCTTCAAATGTGCCTGAAATAAGAAATGATGTATTGAATACGCACGGCATTTATCAAATATATGAAAGCGATATTCTTTTTAGAAACAGATATTTAATCGATAATGATTTGGGCGGTTTTTTATGGGTTTCGGCGGAAGACGACCCGAGTTTGGATAAAGAAAATATTATGAAAAATTTTCCAAACAGCTGCGATATTACGATTTGCACAAAAGAAGTAAAAAAAATCGACAGAATTTCAAACGCTCCTTTAAAACAGCTCGCATTTGACATAGAGTGCCTGCCCGACGGCGTAAATATGCCGGATCCGGCAAAGTCGCCCGTTATTTTAACAAGCTTTTCATTTGAACCGGAATTCAAAGGAAAGAAAAAAATGGTTTTGGTCGGAAAACCAAAACCAAAAACTGTACAAAAGGTCGATGACAATGTTTTGTGGCTTTCCGATGAACAAGAACTTCTGGAGAAAATATTTGAAACAATAAACGAATACGACCCCGATATAATTACAGGATACAATATTTCCGATTTCGATTTTCCGTATTTGATAGACAGAGTTGAAGCGCTCAGAAGGCAGGGAATAAATATAAAAACGTCAATTTCGCGTGACGGAAGCAGAATTTCAATAAGGAAATTCGGAATTACGGTAAAAGCGGAATTAACAGGAAGAATTATTGCGGATGCGTTACCGCTTGTGAGAAGAAATTACAGCCTCAAACAATATACGCTTAAAAACGTTTCAAAAGAATTATTGAGTAGTGAAAAAATCGACTTGCCGGCTTCAGAAATGGAAGAACATTGGAACGATAACGGCGAAAAACTTTTAAAATTCATTTCATATTCCGAAAAAGATTCGGAATTGGCGCTCGATTTGCTTTTGGAACTTAAACTTCTCGACAAATACATCGCTTTGGCACGAATTTCAAATTCGGTAATTCAGGAAGTGCTAAGCGGCGGACAAACTTCAATGGTTGAACAGCTTATGACAAAAGAGTTCAACGTTAGAAATCGTGTAATGCCGATTAAACCGGACGATGAAGAATACGATGAAAGAGACTCGGACGACGAAGGATTGAAAGGCGGAGAAGTTTTAGAACCGATTCGAGGAATGCATGAAAACGTAATCATGCTCGACTATAAATCGCTCTACCCGACGATAATGATGGCTTACAATTTGTGTTACACGAGCGTAGTTTCCCCTGATGCCGATTTGAAATCTTTGGGATTGAAAGAAGAAGACGTATACAAAACGCCGTCCGGCGGCAGGTTTGTAAAAAACACGAAGTACAGAGGCATTTTGCCGGACATTTTAGAAGGTTTGCTTAATAAAAGGTCTGAAACGAAAAAGATGATGAGGAGCGAAAAAGACGAACATGAACTCCTTGCACTCGATGCAACACAGTTGGCGTTGAAAATACTTTTGAACAGCTATTACGGCTATTCCGGATATGCTCGAGCGAGGCTTTACAGCATGGATCTTGCAAATTCGGTAACGGCAATCGGAAGGCTTAACATAATCAACACGAAAGACGTAATTGAAAAAACGATTCGCTTGACATTTGTTTATGACGGAAAAGCCTGGACGGAAGAAGAGCTTGTAGAGCACGGCAAAAATCCGTTTGAAAGAGATGTAATATTAATAAGACCCACCGTAATTTACGGGGATACCGACAGCGTTTTTGTGCATTGCACTCCGGATGAAGGAAGAGAATTTAAGGAAAACGTATTAACTTCAGAAATGATTACTTTAGTCGGAAACAAACTTGCATCGATTATAAATTCAAAACTTCCAAGACCGATGGAACTTGAGTTTGAAGCGTATGCAAGGCGTATCGTTTTAATTGCGAAAAAAAGATATGCCATGTGGCTTTTTGAAATTGCGGGAGAAGGAAAATGGCGGGATCAAATCAAAGTAAAAGGAATGGAAACGGTTCGAAGAGATTGGTGTGAACTGACATCGGACACCCAAAACAGAATTTTGGAACTCGTTTTAATAGAAGGAGATGTCGATGCTGCCGTAAAATATGTAAGAAAAGTCATAAACGACCTTAAGAATATCGATTTTAACGAAAATCCTGAAATGATGGATTTGCTTATTTTAACCAAAAATTATTCCAAAAAATCTTCAAATTATAAAAACAAACAACCGCACACATCTGTTGTCGAGAAAATACAAAAGAGAACAGGAATAGAAACGCCTATCGGAACCCGAGTTCCGTTCGTTATAGTTGCAGGAAAAGGATTATTCGCCGACAGAGCCGAAGACCCGAAATACGTAATCGAAAACAATCTTCCGCTCGATGTCGATTATTATATAAACAAACAAATATTGCCGCCGGTTGTCAGAATTTTAGAAGTTTTAGGCGTCGACGAAAATATGATAGAAGGATATCAACAAACGGGATTATTCGATTTTGCAAGTAAGCCTGCGCCTGCAAAAACTTCAGAAAACAAAACAACAAAAAACAACGTTTCAAGTTTAAGTACAAACGAAAAGAAAATAAGCGAAAGCACAAAAACAAATGAAAGTGCAAAAACAAACAAAACAAACGCAAATACAAAAACAAATGAGAATGAAAAAGCAGAAAAAACTGCAGACGACGGCAAATTTTTCGATGCCGGGCCGGAAAAATATAACGGAATAAAAGAAGAAATTGCGGAAGAAACGCCGATTCCCGTTAAAGAAATTCCGGAAATCGTTTCCAGCGGAAACGAAAACAAATTAAAAGAAAAAGAATTAAAAGAATCGGACGAAACTGAAAACAAAACGCCGAATAAAAAAGGACAGTTTTCTCTATTCGACTTCTAAATTAAAAATAACAATAAACCGTTATTGTTTTTTAGGAAAAAAGGCGCCCGGCTTATTATTTTTTTGGAAATAAAAATAACATACGATTTTATTATTGGAATATACGATTTTATTATTGGAATAAAAAAGGTGTCAGTTTGATTAATTTTCTTAAAATAAAAAAGGCGTCCGATTTTATTATATTCAGAGATAAAAAAACGTCCGGTTATTATTTTTTTTGAAATAAAAAACTCCCAATTTTATTTTTTGAAATAAAAAACTTCCAATTTTATTTTTTGAAATAGAAAAAAACATCCGATTTATTATTTTCAGAGATTAAAAGGACGATTTTTTATCCCCATTTGCGCCTCTTTTGGGTGGCAAACCGGCCGGCTTTAAGCCGGCCTGTTTGCAAAAACTGAAAAACTAAAAACTGAAAAACTAAAAACTGAAAAACTAAAAACTGAAAAACTAAAAACTGAAAAACTAAAAACTGAAAAACTAAAAACTGAAAAACTAAAAGCTGAAAAACTAAAAACTAAAAACTAAAAACTAAAAACTGACTAAACTGAAAAAGCTTGCAAACCTTGAAAATTTTTAGTGAAAATTTTCAAAATGATAAAAAACCGAATCCGGTTTTTTTTAGAATTGAAGAAAACGGCGCACAGATATTTCAAGTTCCAACGCCCGTCTTCGTGATAAAAAAGCGGCTCGGTGAATTTAAATTAAAAAAAAAACGATTAATTTTCATTTTCTTTTTGACTTTTACTTTTCCAAATGTTCGGGTATTCTCCCGACTTCATATAAACCGCAATCGGTGTTGCGACTATTCCTGATTTTAAATTCTCGATATCTTTTGAATCCACATTGGATCGGGAAAGTGAAACAATTTCACCGCTTTGAGTGAAAACGGCGACCAATTGATTTTTTTCAACGTTTGTAGTAAACGAAACAATTCCCGGTTGAGCCAAAAAAGCACCGTTTGAAAGGGCGCCAACAGCTGAATCTTTGACTGTGATTTTAGGCAAATGGGAAAAAGCCGATTCCATCGGCAAAATTATTTTTCGAATCAAAGATTCGTCTTTTTCGTTTTTCCAGAAATAAACCGCGTCTGTCAATTCTTGAAGAGTCGTCATGTGAGTTTCGTCAAACGGCCCCGCTTTTGAGCGAATCAGTTCCTGCATGTGAGCACCGACTCCGAGTGCAAGGCCGATGTCGTGGCACAATTTCCTGATATAAGTTCCGGCTTCGCAGCCGACTTGAATTAAAACGTCTTTTCCGGAAATTTCAATAACATTTATGTAATAAACTTTCCGAGTCCTGATTCTTCTTTTAACGGCCGATGTAACGGGCGGCATTTGATAAACTGATCCTGTAAATTCGTTAAGCGTTTTTTTAATAAGCGATTGCGGAACGGGTTTATGTAAACGCAAAATACAAATGTATTCTTTTCCGGAAAGTCGAATTGCACCAACGGCACGAGTTGCATATTCAATCATGACCGGCTGAACTCCGGTTACAACAGGATCGAGTGAACCGGAATGACCGGCCGTATTTACGTTTAAAATTTGTTTGACATATGCCGCAATTTCGTGACTCGTAGGACCTGAAGGCTTGTTTATTACAACGACTCCTTTTTTAATATATTCGTCAATCGGTCGAGTTTTAGGCGTGCGGTTTTTGAAAATTGATTTAGGATTCGGGTCGAGAACTATTGTTTCTGACGGTTTCGTTTCAAAAAAATAATCGTTTCTATAAAATTCGGATTCGTTTCCATTTTTGTTTTCGCTATCGAAATCCGACCCGGTTCCTCTTGATTTCGATTTACTGAATCTTTTACGTTTAAAATCTCTTTTAAAGCGGGCATTCCCGGAATTATTAAAACGACGACCGGTCGACCCGGTTTGATCATTTCGTCTTTTTCGTTTAAAATTAGTTTTGTCGTCTGAATAATTCATTTCCTGCACCCGAATTTATTAATTTGATTTATTAATACGATTTATTAGTTTTATTTGTTAGTTTTACTCTAAATTCTTTTTATTTATTAGTTTTATGTTTTTTCAGTTTTAAGCGGTTTTTCGTTTTATTCTTTTTCCCGTAAGGTTTCAATATCGGTGGCCCAATTTTGTTTTTTCGTTTATTCTTTTAGAATTTTAAACAGTCGTTCCGTTTTTCAATTTAAAAAAATCCGTATTTCGGTTTTTCTTTTTAGATGATACAACCAAGCATTTCCGTTTTCCATTTTGGGCCGGCACATTTCAAGATTTCCGAGCTTTGCTTTTTTCATTTAAAAGGATAAAACCCACGCTCGTTTTGTTCTTCCCTTCAAGGTTTTATTGTCGGTGGCCTAATTCTGTTTTTTCGTTGTATTCTTTTAAAGGAAAAGCCGCATCGCGGCTTTTCCTTTTCAAATAAATATGTTGAAGTTGTATAAAAATTATATTAAAGTTAACCGTTACCGATTTAGTTTTAGCTTTATTATTAATTATTTGAATCCTGCAACAAATTACAACTTATTGCAAGCTTTGCCAAATCGGCAACCATATAATATCCGTCTTCCCCGTCGCTGTAATATTGTTCTTTTGTCCAAAGGCATATAAAACCGTTTTTTTCGTAAAGCCTTTTCGCACCTTCGTTTCCGACTCTAACTTCAAGGGAAACTTTCGTAATTCCGGACAAAAAGAAATGGCGTAAAAGATGTTTTAGAAGTGCGGTTGCAACTCCTCGATTTCGATATGATTTATGAACGGCCAAAGAAAAAATGTGGCCTTCCGTTTCGGAAAAAGGATAGCCGACAATAAATCCGCAAATAATCCCTTTAAATTCGAAAACGAAAAAACCGTCCTCAAATTTTTCATAAAAACGCAAATAGTCAAGCGGATTGTGATCTCCGAAAGATTCCGACTCAATTAAATAAACCTGCAATTCGTCCGACCGCTTATAACGACGAATCGTGTAATTAAAATTAATAGCCATGCGTTTTATGATTCCTTTTTATTCATTTTTTTGTTATTATTATTATGATTCCTTTTTATTTTTTTCCTTGATATGTCTTAAGAATACAGCGATTCCCCTACCGGAATCGATCATTTCCCGACCCGACATAAACGCTTTTCCGACACCGTATGCAAGTTCTCCGGAAATAATTACTTCGTCTCCGGGTCTTATTTCTTTATCGGCATCTATCACACCGGGCGCCAACAGAGATCCGCGCGGCACGAATTTGTCTATGAAAACCGTATGCTGACCTTTGTAGTCAGGACTTTTCAAAATCTTTTCGGCACCGGCAGCTGTAAGCGAGAAAAGGCCGTATTTAGGAACGAGAGTTGCAATTTGAACATTTTCGGAATATAATTGGTATTTCGGGAAATTGGCTCTGACTGAAAAATCGCCTGAATAAAGCACATTTGAAATTTCGCCGAACTGATGTCTTAAAATCGCAATGCATTGATCAACTTTACCGAGCTCGAAAGAACGCCTTTTAAGTGGGTTTTCAGAATTTTTAGAGTCTTTGTTCTCTTTTTTGTTATCTTTCTCTTTGTTCTCTTTTTTGTTCTCTTTCTCTTTGTTCTCACGTACGATTCTGTCTAAAGCGGCTTTCAAATTATTACAGCTTTCGCGGGATGAAGGTGACGATTCCGATGTAAATTCAAAAGGAATTTTTAATTTTGACGAAATTTGTTCACAAATTTCTTTATAAGGACCCGAAACGTGGGCTATAATGTATTTGTATTTATTTTTGATTAAATAATTTTCAAGAAGAGAACCGACAAAATGTCTTTCATCATTATCCCAATGACCGGTAACTGTTGTGTCATAATGAGCCGCAGGATATGTAATTTCGAGTTCTCTTGGAATTAAACCGATAGGAGACGTGATAATAATTTCGTTTACGTACGCCCTGTTTCGACCCATCGCCCATATGAAATTTCTGTGAGAATTAGATAGCGAATACGGCTTTTTTGCGGAACACGGAAATATTACAAGGATATCTTTTTCGGGCGGAACGTAACTGTTTTTTATTTTGTCGGCAAAAATCCTAATTTCACTTCTGTTCAAAGAATCACCCGTTGTTGCGGAAATTATGGACGTTCGAAATGCAGGCGACACCGACAAATTGTTCGAATCGGAATCGTAAAGCCTCAAAAGACCCGCAAGCCAAGGCTGAACGCGACATTGACCTTCGACATATTCTCTTAAAGTTCCGTCGTGCAACTTTTGCGTTGCAAGCCTCAATTCCGATTCAAGAGCCGAAATATTGTGATTTTTTAAAAAATTGAACCTTTTTTCTTTATCGAAATTTAAAACCTCTTCAATCGAATTCGAAGAGCATTCTTTACAGGAACAGGGAAGTGTTTTTAGAGAATTTAAATTATAAATTCCCGCATTCGTCATGTATTTGTCAAATCCGGCCGAAACTATTGCGCAAGTTGTATCGAAAATGTCGGCACCCATATAAATTAAAAGTGCAACATTCTCAGGAGTTGCGAAATTTGGAATCCAAAGTGCGGAATCGAAAGGAATAGACAAACGCAGCTTTTGAAATTCATTATAGAAACGAACGGGGTCGTTTTCGAAAGAAGAAACGCTTTCAAAAATATAAACATCTGCCCCTTCGTGTTTACTAAAAGAATCGAGATCTGTCGGATGAATTACGGCGCATGTTGGCGTATTTCCGAAAATTCCTGATTCATTATAAACATCATTTATTTTTATTGCATATTTGAAATAAGAATCTGACGGATATTGTTGCGTAAACGAAAGCCTAGGCAAAATATACAAGTTTTTTCCGAAATCGGAACTTTCCTTAAATGTATTTATTCTCGATTTTGCCGAGTCGTAAATATTTTGGGAAAGCCAAAGAGAGCCGCCGTCAGATATAAAATAGTCCGATTTCGATTTTCCGATTTGTTCGGAATCAATTATAAGAGGAGTTTTTAAATCGGACGAAAGCCGCAGCAATCCGACTCTTCCCGAGCCGTCTCTTTTTGTTACTTCAAAAAAGGAAGTCATGGTATTTTAAAAAAATAAAAGATAATAAAAAATAGAATGTATAGAATGTTGAAATTTAAATTAAAAATTTAAATTAAAAAACAATTGAAAGATTAAGCTTCCGGAGGAATTGTTTCGAGTTTTCCGAGAATACCCCAAATAAGAGTTCCCGTATGCATTGGAAGGTTCGGGTCGGAGCTTACATCAGAAAGAATTGAAAGACTCTTTGTCGTTCTTAAAAACAATTCTTCATTGTCGTCTTTAAGAATTTCAATAATTTCCGTAACGGAGCGTTTTATATTTCTCGGAACGGAGTTATCGTTATTTATCATATCGAGTTCGTTAATACATTGTTGTATAGTTTGCTTATATTCCATTTTTACCATAAATAATCACCTGAATAATTTTTCTTTAAACGAAAAACTGCATAATCGTTATAATATTGTTTAAAAATATTTAAATTTGTCGAACAAACATCATTTTAACAACATTCTTATATATAGAAGTTATGATTCTATAACTGTTTCTATAGAGTATCGAAATAAAAATTGAAATTGTTGGAATAAAATTGAATTATTGGAATAAAAATTAAAATATAATTATGAATA
>JGI24707J26582_10004065_pt1 | contig 10265 bp, 8 predicted proteins | sample BioPla1DNA1_FD_26582 | JGI IMG/M metagenome (IMG submission 26582) | reverse complement strand
AATGTATCCATTGCAACTGTGTCAAGGGTAATAAATAATAATTATAATGTAAATGAAAAGACCAGACAAAGAGTTTTAAAATCGATGGAAAAGCTGTCTTATCTGCCCAATTCCATTGCACGCAGTTTGAAGATTAATGCAACAAACACTATAGGATTTGTTGTTTCAGACATTTCCAACACATATCATATTTCTATTGCCAGAGCAGTAGAGGATGTGATTGAAAAGCACAATTTCAATATGACTGTGTGCAGTACAGGTAATGATAAGGAAAGGGAATTGACCTATTTAAAGCTTTTGATGAGTCAAAACATAGCCGGTTTGATTCTTAATACAACCGGTAAGAATGATGATTTTATTCTTGAAATGAATAAATACATTCCTATTGTATTATTGAACAGAAAAATAGACTCTCCGGAATTTGTAGGGGATCTGGTTGGTACGGACAATTATAACTGCTCTTATCAGCTTACTGAAATATTGCTTAAAATGGGGCATCGCAGAATATTCGTAGTGCATGGGCCGTTAGAGCTGAGCAACGGTATGGAGCGTTTTAGCGGATTCGTACAAGCTATGAAAGACTATGGTGTTGATGTAGGAGAGGACTATCCGTACAAATTTAACAGCGAATTTTCACTGGACGGCGGATATAATGCGGTTGAATACATGAGAAAACTACCTCAGAAACCTACGGCTATTTTTACACAAAATAACATGAGTACTATTGGAGTTTTAAAGGCGTGTAAGGAGCATAATATAAATGCTCCTGAAGATATTTCTTTGGTGGCTTATGACACCATAGATAATCTAAATCTGATGGCGACCAGACCAACAGTTGCCAGTTATAATACACATAGCATGGGGTACAAAGCAGGTAAGGCTATTCTTGAGAGAATTAAGAATCCAAGGATTCCAAACAGAGAATTTATTGAATTACCTGAGATAATTACTGGTAATGCTGTTGGGGTTATTATGAAATAACACCATATGTTATTATTGAATTTCCCATGATGCATAGGCATAATGCATAAAAAATTATCTTTATCTTAGCTGTTTTTTAAAATTTTTATAATTTTGGTATTGCAATATTTTATTTTATGTGCAATAATGTGGTTAGACCAATAAAGTCATTTTTTTATAAATACATATGTAAACGTTTACAAGTTATATGTTGATATAAAGGAAATATAATTATTTAAAAAATAATAATTTCAAAATATTTTAAAATAATAATATAATTATGTAAACGTATACATTTTGACTTTTTTGGCATAAAGTAGCGACTAAATGTGAATGCTAAACCAATATAACACTTGAAAGGAGTGAAGCTTTATCAGAAGTTTTGTAGCAAGCGACTATGGCAGATTTATTGTTATGCATCTTGGTAAAGGCGATAAGGTATTAGAAAGCATACAAAGTGAAATGGATCGCTTAGGCGTCAAAAATGCAGTTCTGTTATCGGCTATCGGTTCTATGCGAAAACTTACTTTTCATGTAATAACAGAAACTACAGATAAATCCGTCGATAAGTTTATAACAATTGAAGATGCCATAGAAGTTGGTGCAATGCAGGGACTTATTTTGGATGGTGAGCCACATCTTCACATAATATGCTCTGATAAAGATAATAATAAGTATGTAGGGCATTTGGAAAACGGATGTGAAGTACAGTATCTAATGGAATTGTCTTTTATGGAAGTCAAAGACCTGAATCTTATAAGAAAGAAAGATGAATTTGATAACGCTTATATAGACGAGAAATAAAAGACCGGATTACTTATTTTATTAAAATATTATTGGTAAAATAATAATAAGAATAAGGTAATTAAAAGGAGGAAAAATAATGAAAAAAATTATTGCACTTATTATGGCTTTGATGCTAGTCTTAAGCCTTGCAGCATGTACACCTAAGACAAATGATGACGGAAATACTCCAACCCCTACAACTAAACCTGATACCGATGACAAAACAGGAGACACCGACAATACTGATGATACCAATAAAGAACCTATTAGAATTGGTGTTATTACGAGTATTACAGGTGAAAAAGCACTTGTCGGTGAATATTGTAAGAACGCTATCAATATGGCAGTTGATGAGGTTAATGAAGCGGGCGGCGTTCTTGGAAGACCAGTTGAGGTTGTTTACGAAGACGACCTTGGTACTGACGTAGGAGCAGTTAATGCTCTGAACAAGCTTGCTACAGACGATAAAATCTGTGCAATAGTCGGACCTTATTACGGAACAATGATTCTTGCGCTTGACGGAGAGATTAGAAAGGCCGAGATTCCGGTTCTCTCAGCTACTTCCCTGACTACAGTTGGAGACTTCGGTAATCCTTGGTTATTCCAGGCTCGTACACATGACGGTCATGTTCCCAAGGCACTTGTACAGTATGTAGTTGAAAATATTGGAGAAAAAGTGTCCATTATATACGGAACGGATGCATCAGGTATAGGTCAGATGGAATCAGCGGTTAGTACATTAAAGGAGTATGGTCTTGAGCCTGTAAGTCTTGACGCATACAACACCGGTGACAAGGACTTTACCGCACAGATACTTCATGTTCAAGAGGCTGATCCGGATGTTATAGTTGCATTCGGTCTTCAGGTTGAAGCAGGACTTATTATGAAACAACTTAGGGATATGGGAGTTACAAAACCCATAGCAGGACTGGCTTCCTATGCAAGTAAAATAGCTATTGACCTTGCAAAAGAGGCATCTAACGGTGTTCTGGCATTGACAGACTATATTCCTGACACACCTCGTGAAGAAGGAAGAATATTTGCAGAAAAGTATAAAAACCTTTATAATATTGATTCTGATTTTACAGCAGCTGTTGACTACGACAAATTCCAGCTTATTATTGAAGCTATAAAGATTGCAAACTCAACAGATAGAGCAGCAATTAGAGATGCTATGTTTGAGATCCAAGGCTATAAGGGTGTTGCGAACGTATACGCCTTTGATGAAAAGGGTGTAGGCGGAACAAGTATCCTCCTTATCGAAATTCAGGATGGGGAAGCAAGACCCAAGGATATAGTGGATGTTGTAGAATGGCAATAAAAAGACATTGAACTTTGGTATTGGTGAAGCGCTGTATGCGCTTCACCAATATCTGAAAGATTGGGAGGTTCTCTGGTGATACTACAGTTAATTGTTACAGGTATTTCGTTAGGAGTAGTTTACGGGTTGATAGGCATGGGAATGGTTTTGATTTTTCGAGCTGTTGGAATCGTAAATTTTGCTCAAGGTGATTTTCTGATGCTGGGTGCATTTATATGCTTTGCATTTAATCAGAAGATGGGTATGCCTATTTGGCTTTCATTTGCTATCACCGCCGTACTCATAGGACTTAGTGGTATAGTGTTTCAATTTATAACATATTGGCCATTAAGAGATGCACAGGATAAAACTATAATCGTAAGTACGTTAGGTGCTTCCATAGCACTTAGAGAAATGACAAAACTGATTTGGGGTTCTACTCCTCAGACTATAGATCCTTTAAGAGGCGGAATCGTAAAAATTGCAGGTGCTCTCCTGCAGTGGCAGTATGTTATAATTATTGTCTTTGCGGCACTTTTGATGAGTATGGTTTATTTTTTATTGGAAAAAACTTTATTGGGAAATATTATGCAGGCTACGGCACAGGATAAATATGCGGCATCTCTTATGGGTATTCCTATTATAGTGGCAATAGGACTGACATTTTTTATTAGTATGCTGATTACAGGTGCCGGTGGAGTTATGCTGGCTCCGATTTTCTTTATAACGAATACAATGGGAGTTATGGCCGGCGTTAAGGCTTTTGCGGCAGTCGTTATAGGTGGATTCGGAAGTGTCCAAGGAGCTATCATAGGTGGTCTGCTAATTGGACTTATCGAGGTTTTTGCCGGTACTTATGTTTCAACAACATACAAAGACACAGTGGTGTTTGCTGTTCTGATTATTAGCTTACTTGTTCGTCCACAGGGTATATTTGGCGAAAAGATATCTGAGAAGGCTTGAGGTGGTGAATATGAGAAAATTAAAAATAAAGAATTTAATAATATTGTTTTTGATAGCTTTGGCTTTTGCATTAATTATTAATTTTCCTCATATATCGTCCATCTATATGATCAGGGTGCTTAATATGACTATGATCACATACCTTGCAGTACTTAGCCTGTATGTGGTGTTTGGAATGGCAGGTCAGTCTTCCTTCGCACAATGCGGACTTATGGGCATAGGTGCATATATAACTGCAAATATGTGTACAAGATGGGGCTTTTCTCCAATCTTCGGAATGATTATGAGTATGTTAGGAACAGCGCTATTTGCATTTATTATAGGCTTTGCACTTTTTAGATTAAAAAGATTTTACTTTTCATTTTCAACTATTGCATTAATGACGATATTGAATGGAATATTTGCCAACTGGACCAAAGGAACCGGCGGACCTGTAGGTATGGGTAATCTGGTTCAATTTAGTGTAGGAGGCTTTGTATTTGATACAGAAGCAAAATACTTTTACTTGATTATTGGTTTTTCTATAGCAGCATCAATTATTATATGGAAACTATTTCGTTCTCCGCTTGGCCGATCCTTCATGGCAGTCCGTGATAATGAAATTGCTGCAAGCTGTATGGGTATAAACAATTTGCTTACTAAGAATATAGCGTTTGCGATATCAGGAATATTATGTGGTCTTGCGGGTTCACTTTTTGCTTTTCTCTCAGGATATATAAGTGCTACATCCTTTGCACTGCCGCAATCACAATTGTATTTAGTGGTAATTATGATAGGAGGTTCATCATCACCGATTGGTGCTTTAATCGGAAGTATATTAATCAATCTCCTTCCTGAGTGGCTCAGATTCCTAAAAGACTATATGATGCTAATATATGGCGTGGGTATTATGGGCTTAATGGTTGTGTTACCTGAAGGATTAGTAGGAGGAGGTAAGGATTTGTATGCAAAATACATCAAACGCAAAAGAAGCCGTGTTGACGCTGAACAAGGTTTGTAAGAATTTTGGTGGTGTTGTTGCGGCAAAGGACATTTCATTTGATTTGTATTCCGGAGAAGTATTTGGACTGATAGGACCAAATGGTGCCGGAAAAACCACCTTGATCAATCTGATAACCGGTATTTATAAAGTGGATGGCGGGACAATCTTGTTGAATGGACACGATATCACAAAAACACCTGCTCATACTAGAGCCAGAAGAGGTATTACACGTACTTTTCAACATCCACATTTACTAAATCGTTGTGATATTGAAACAAATATTTATTTAGGCGTGGATTTGGCTAAAAAGAATAAATTATTAAAATCGCTTGATCACAAAAAGCTGTTGGATGAGCTTCTTGAGGTTGCCGGCTTAAAGCTTAATATGAGAGATGGTATTGATAAGCTTGCTTATGGACAGCAAAAACTGTTAGAGGTCGTAAGGGCGATTCTGACCCGTCCATCCGTACTACTTCTGGATGAACCGGCTGCAGGATTGAATCAAAAGGAAATGGAGCATATAGTAGCTCTTGTGGATATTGCTATTAAGATGAATTCGGCTGTATTGTTGATTGAACACAGAATGGACTTGGTAATGTCTATATGTGACAGGATTACAGTGCTTAATTTCGGAAATCAGATAGCTAATGGCAAACCTGCAGAGATTCAGGATAATCCGGTGGTTATAGAAGCTTATTTAGGGAGGAAACGCGGTGCTTAAAATACGTAATCTGGTAGCAAATTATGGGCATATCGAAGCTTTGCACGGCATCAGTCTTGATGTTGGAAACAAAGAGATGGTTGCACTTATAGGAAGCAACGGTGCAGGCAAGACAACCCTATTGAATTCAATTTCCGGTCATGTTACAAAAACAGGTGAGATTATTTACAATGATGTCGACATAAGTAAAATGAAGCCCGGTAAAATTGTTAAGAATGGAATAATACAGGTTCCTGAAGGCAGACATGTATTTCCCGGTCTTACCGTTATGCAGAATCTGGTTGTCGGGACTATTGCATGGCGCGGCTTAAGGAAAGCTGATATTGAGGAGGACTTGGAAAAGGTCACTACGCTGTTTCCAAGGCTAAAAGAGCGCTATAAGCAGCTGGCGTGGAGCCTTAGCGGTGGAGAACAGCAGATGTTAGCTATGGGAAGAGCCTTGATGAGTCGTCCTAAGCTTTTGATGCTCGATGAGCCTTCTATGGGTCTTGCTCCTAAGGTTGTTGATGAGATGTTTGATGCAATTGTTGCGATTAATAAAGGTGGTACACCTATTCTTTTAGTTGAACAAAATGCCCAGTTAGCATTGGAGGTTTCATCCAAGGCTTATATTATTGAAGGCGGAAGAATAAAGCTTGGCGGACCGTCAAAGGAATTGGCTTCTGATGATAGAGTAAGAGAAGCATATTTGGGAAAATCACATTAAATCAATTATGTATTCAATGAATAATAGAGAATAAATGTCATTTGAGACTGCATAAGCAGCCGATAATGATGTTTATTCTTATTAACTTTATAGAGAAAAGAGGGAATAAAATGCCACTTGTCACAACCGAGAGGATGCTTATGGATGCTAAAAAGGGAGGGTATGCGGTAGGAGCTTTTAATTCTGATAATATGGAGATTCTTCAGGCAGTGATAGAAGCTGCCGTAAAGCTTCGCTCTCCTGTAATATTACAGGCTAATCCGGTTATAATAGAATATGCCGGTCTGGATTATTTTTATGCAATGGCAAGAATAGCGGCTAAAGCAGCAGATGTTCCTGTAGCAATTCATCTGGATCATGGAGACAGCTTTGATTTGGCCATGAAAGCACTTCGTATGGGATATACCTCCGTAATGTTTGACGGATCTCATAGAGACCTTGATGAAAATATCCGAATTACAAAGAGTATAGTTGATGCCTGTAAACCATTGTCAATACCGGTTGAGGCTGAGATCGGAAAGGTTGGAGGAAAGGAAGATAAGATTGATGCCGGTATGGGCGAATACACTGATGTCGATGAGGCTGTAAAGTTCGTAAAAGAAACCGGAGTAAGCTCTCTTGCAGTTGCTATAGGAACAGCTCATGGCGTGTATAAAGGAGTACCCAAGCTTAATCTGGAGCTTCTAAGCAAACTGCAGCAGGCTATACAAGTTCCCCTGGTGCTTCACGGTGCATCCGGATTATCGGATGATGCACTTACCGAATGCATAAAAAGAGGTATATGTAAAGTGAATTTTGCTACAGAGCTTAGAATGGCTTACACTGAGGGAATAAAGGAGACTTTTAGTAAAAAACCGGACATTTTCGATACAAAAGAATATGGCAGATACGCAAGAGAAAAGGTTAAGCTTAAGGTTATGGAGCGGATTAGAATTTGCGGTAGTGAGGGTAAGGCGTAGGCGTACCTTGACGCTAATATATATGCATGTTAGAATTGGTAGTTGTAAAATGCAGCATATATATCATTGCATAAGGAGGAAAAGATGAATAATTTGTTAGTAGCACAATCCGGAGGCCCCACTACTGCAATTAATGCCACACTGGTAGGTGTATTGCAGGGCGTACGGGCAAGCACAAAAGTGGATAAAGTATATGGTGCCAAGAATGGAATTGAAGGTGCAATATACGGCAATCTTATTGACCTGAATGAATTAATCAAGGATTCACAGGGAATGGATACCCTGACATACACACCGTCATCGGCGTTAGGCTCCTGCAGATATAAGATGAAGGACTGGAAGGTTGATGAGGAACCTTACAAAAAGATTATTAATACGTTTATTAAGTATGATATTAAATATTTCATCTATATCGGCGGAAATGATTCCATGGATACGGTAGATAAGCTATCGGAGTATTGTAGAGTAAACAACCATGATATATATGTTATCGGTGGACCTAAGACGGTAGATAACGACCTGAATCTAACAGATCACTGTCCGGGCTTCGGCTCTGCGGCAAAATACATTGCAACTACTGTTTCAGAACTGGAAAGAGATATAAATGTATACGATATACCTGCAGTTACTATCGTTGAAATAATGGGCAGAAATGCCGGTTGGCTAACAGCTGCTTCAGCCTTGGCAAGGGTTAACGGAGGCTCCGGTCCTGACTTAATATATTTATGTGAAAAACCATTTGATTATGACAGATATATACAGGATGTTAAAGACAAGCTTGCGCAGAAGCCGGGTATATTAGTTGCTGTCAGTGAAGGAATCAAAGACAGTACGGGGGCATATGTATCAGATTCGATGTCCAGCGGTGAGGTTGACAGCTTTGGTCATAAATATATCGCCGGTTCTGCAAGAGCCTTAGAGCAGCTGACCAGAGATAAAATCGACTGTAAGGTAAGAGCGATTGAGCTTAGCCTTATGCAGAGGGCTGCTGCACATATTGCCAGCGAGACAGATATACAGGAATCTGTTATGCTTGGACTAAAAGCATTTAACTGTGCGGTAGAAGGTGAAACCGGTAAGATGGCTGCTATTAGGAGGTTAAGTGATGATCCTTATCGTGTGGAGTTTATATCGGTTCCGGTAAGCGAGGTTGCCAACCATGAGAAAACCGTACCGCTTGACTGGATAACTCCGTCAGGAAATGATGTGACTGAAGAGATGATGACATATCTGAGACCACTGATTATGGGTGAAGTCAATCTGAAATATGAAAACGGTATACCGAAACAGTATAAATTATACTAAGTATGAGTCAAAATTTTTTACCTGAGGTATTTTAAATTTTAAATATGACAAAAACTTAATCAATAATCTGTATGAAGCTGTTATACTAAATGATCTGTGTAGATGTATAAGAAGCCCTAATACATTGAAAACAAAGTTTTTTACAGCAGCTGCATGCAGATTTTATTATGCTTTGGGAAGCTGATTTCAAATCATAAAAAGTTCTACCAGAATAAATGGTCTTCGATTCTGACGCAGTTTTTCTTTTGGTCGTAGCCTTTACTTTTTGCTAATTTATATGTGTGAAAGTATAGGCGGTTTCCGATATTATTTGCACCTTCCAGGGCAGCCCTTGCAGCTTTTATGGACAACAGCTGTGACGTTGATGAATAGCTGTCGTATTTGTCCAATTGCTTGGATAATGAACCGTTTTTAGCCACAGTAAACTGACCGGGCTGATATATAACCTTATAAATCGTATTAGGGTATTTGCTGGATTTTACACGGTTTATAACTATATTAGCTACTGCAAGTTTTCCTTCGTAGCTTTGGTCGCCTGCTTCGGAATGAACCAAACAAGCCAAGAGCTTAAGCTCTTCTTGGGTATAATCCATCGCATCCCTGTATTTTATTTCTGTCTCCTTTTTAATTCTTTCTTCTTCCTGCAGCTTTCTTAGCTGTTCCTCCTCTTCTTTAGAAACGGCCTTTTTAAAATCTACAAGTAGCTCAACATATTCCCGGTTCACATAACCTATTATCCTATCATCGGTAATATCTACCTTTACCCATTCATTAATAAGACCGATGACGGGATATATCTCATTGTTATATATGACGGTTAGTTTTTTTGAATTAATGGCAGGCATTTCTCTAACATTCAAACCATCCGTATTTACTTTGATACGAAGCGTTCCATATTTTTCAATTAATTCATTATCAGGTATGCCTGTTTTTAAATAATCTTTCTTTAGGTATCCTTTAACACTGCCTGATTCAACATAATACCAATCTCCGACACTATCCAGTATTCTGGCAGCAGAATCCTTATAAAGCTTTCCTTTGATTTCACCGTCTGTACTTGCTTTATCTCTGATATTTACATAGGTACTTGCTATTGAAATGCCAATATCCGAATAGAGCGAGGGTACAGCTGAAGATTCATCTTCAGAATTGTTATCATCAGAAATACCTTCCTCAGAAGTAATGTCATCAGAAATACCTTCTTCAGAAGTAACAACTTCAGAAATACTATCTTCAAAAAGATCGTCTTCAGAAATTTCGTCTTCAGAAATATTATCAGCAGAGATGCCGTTATTTATTATGTTATCGTATTGTTGTAATACAGTTGCCTTTGCCTGCTTGTCGGCATCAGATTCATCGGACTGATACAACCGGTCAACTGCAGATGCAACATCATGGTTATAATTATATAAAGTATTGATTTTAGTTTTATAAATCGTATGTGAATCAGGGTTTTCAACACTAATAGAAGGATTATCAGTCTCATCGGCTGTTTTTTGAGAAGAAGAATAAGAGCCTATGAGGATTGAAATCCAAAAGACACAGAAGAACACCATTATGGATAATAAGGTTCTATTTGTTTT
>JGI24707J26582_10004060_pt1 | contig 10273 bp, 10 predicted proteins | sample BioPla1DNA1_FD_26582 | JGI IMG/M metagenome (IMG submission 26582) | reverse complement strand
ATATTTTTAATTTATATTTTTAATTTATATTTTTAATTTATATTTTTAATTTATATTTTTGATTTATTGATTAAATATTAATTTGCTTTAATATTTGATATTCAAAATATCTATTATTTTTTCTACATTTTCTTCAATCGTATTTTTTTCGCCTTCGATTGTGAAGTCCGCATATTTTTCGTAAAGTTTACTTCTTTCTTCCATTAAACTTTCAAAGCTTTGTCCCGGTCTTCCGGCAATTCCTCTTACCCTTATATTTTTAATTCTTCTTTTCAATTCCGAAAGTCCGACTTTTAAGTAGATAACGATTCCGCTTTCTTTGAGCAGTTTCATAGAATCAGAGCTGTAAACAACACTTCCGCCCGTTGCGACAACAGTTCTTTCTTTAAATCTTTTAAGCGTTTCCGCTACTGCTTTTTCTTCAGCCTCTTTAAACGCGTCAAATCCCGATTCGTCGATTAAATTCTGTAATTTTTTTCCTTCAATTTCTTGAAGTATCAAATCGGTATCGCAAAATAAATATCCGAGAGTTTTTGCTAAAATTACGCCGGTTGTGCTCTTTCCGGCACCGGGCATTCCTATCAATATTATGTTTTTTATGTTTTTCATAAATCCGAAAGCTCGCAAATTTAATTTTTAACTAAATATATAAATATTTTATAAATGACATATAAATAACTTATAAATAACATACAAATGAATTATAGATGACTTATAAATAACTATTTAATAAGTTTTAATGAAAAGGATTAATAAGTTTTGACTCTTTTCTATGTACCTTATGGACATATTATAAATATATATTATAATTATTATCATTTTTCGTATTTTTTATTTCGGGGGTATTTTGTATAAGAGATGATATTTGGATAGAAAAATATCGTCCAATGAAATTGGACGATATTTTCGGTCAGGATGAAACTGTTGAGCGTTTGAAATCTTATGTCAGTTCCGGCAATTTGCCTCATCTTCTTTTTACAGGCCCGCCCGGTGTTGGTAAAACGGCATCTGCCGTTTCCCTTGCTAGAGAAATGTTTGGTGAAAACTGGAACGAAAACTTTACAGAACTCAACGCGTCAGACGAGCGCGGAATCGATGTAGTTCGAAATAAAATAAAAACGTTTGCAAAGACGGCTCCAATTGGAAATGCTTCTTTTAAAATAATATTTTTAGACGAAGCCGACGCTTTAACGTCAGATGCGCAAGCGGCACTTAGAAGAACAATGGAGCGCTACAGTCAAAATTGCCGTTTTATTTTGTCATGCAATTATTCTTCAAAAATTATAGAACCGATTCAATCCAGATGCGCCGTCTATCGTTTCTCGTCTCTTTCAGACGATTCCGTCAAAGCCCGTTTAAAATATATCGCAAACGAAGAAAATATTTCAATAAACGACGACGGACTCGATGCACTGGTTTATGTCTCGCGAGGAGACATGAGAAAAGCCGTAAACTCTTTGCAAGCCGCAGCTTTTCTTGATCAGAATATCGACCGTGAAACAGTTTTCCAAATAACGTCAACAGCACACCCCGACGACATAAAAAAGCTGATTGAAACGGCAGTTTCCGGGAAATTTTTCGAAGCAAGAGAACTTCTCCAAAAAACAGTATTCGACCAAGGCCTTTCCGCAGACGATGTCTTAGGACAAATCTACAGAGCGCTTTTCGATTTGGAACTTACTGATTCGGAAATGATTTATTTGATAGACAAACTGGGAGAAATCGATTTCAGAATTACTGAAGGTGCAAACGAAAAATTACAGCTTGAAGCCTTAATTGCACACTTTTCACTCATGCGCTCAAACGATTGAAACAATTCCAATCTTATTTTTTATTTATTTTATGTTTATTTTTATTTTATTTTTTGTATATAATTCAAAACGTGTATTTTTATGAGTATAGGACTTTATTTGGGTGAACTTTTATATTCCGTTCCGCATAAACTTGTAATTTTATTTATTTCTATGCTTCCCGTAGTAGAGTTGCGCGGAGCAATTCCGGTTGCCTTGACACTTTATAAAATGGATCCTCTTTTCTCCTTTTTGTTATCCGTTATAGGCAACATGATTCCCGTTTTTTTTATATTTTATTTATTGCGGCCCGTTTCCGATTTTTTCTCTCCCAAACACGTTTTTTTTGAAAAGTTCTTCAATTTCATTTTCTCAAGAGCCGAGCGAAAAGGAAAGGAAAAAGTTCAAAAATATCAAAGCTTGGCGCTTGCGATTTTTGTCGGAATTCCGCTTCCTTTAACAGGCGCCTGGACCGGAACTGTTATAGCACTCGTTTTTGGAATTCCGTTTAGAAAAGCATTTCCCTCAATTCTTGCAGGAGTAATCATTGCCGGAATTATCATGACATTTTTAACCCAAACCGGTCTGAGTCTCTGGGATTTGTTTACAATGTATATTTAATCATTTAATTATTTAATTGAGGCGAATTTTATTTTATGACAGATTTAAACTATTCCTCAAAAGACACCGAAATTGTTGTATTAAGGCTTGGTCATCGTCCTTTTCGCGATAAAAGAATTACTACTCACGTCGGTTTGACGGCAAGGGCGCTTGGGGCGTCAAAAATGCTTTTGGCATCTGATGACGAAAAAATATGTGAAAACATATCGTCTCTTAGTCATCGTTTCGGTGGCAATTTCGAAGTAGTAAATAATGTAAGCGCCTTGTCCGAAATAAAAAAATGGAAACGGGAAGGCGGGAAAGTTTGTCATTTGTCAATGTACGGGATAAATTTGCCCGATGCCGTAGACGAATTAAAACAGGCCGAAAAATTGATGTTTGTAGTCGGAGCCGAAAAAGTTCCCGGCGAATACTATGAAATTTCCGACTGGAACGTTGCAGTCGGAAATCAGCCGCATTCGGAAGTTGCCGCACTTGCAATCGCAATGGACAGAATATCAAAAACGGACGTTCTTAAAAAGAAATTCGACCATCCCGTTTTAGATGTAATTCCAACGAAAAAAGGGAAAAACGTATTACATCACGAGTATGATGAATCCGGTTTTGAAATTAATGAAAGTGAAAATGATAATTCTTTATAAAAACGATTATGACAATTCTTTATAAAAAATAAAAATAACAATTCTTTATGAAAAATGAAATAACAATTCTTTATGAAAAGCGATTTTCCTTCGGAAAATCGCTTTTTTGCGGTTACTCGTCTTTATAAATCATTGTTCCTACACCGGTGTCTGTGAGCAATTCCAAAATAATAGAGTGAAGTTTGCTTCCGTTTATAATATGTACTCCTTCCACACCGCTTTCGATTGCATTTTGCGCTCCTTTTATTTTTGGAATCATTCCTCCGGTTATAACTCCGCTTGATATTAAAGAATCGATATCTTTCGTATTTATTTTTGAGATTCTGCTTTCTTTATCGTCTTTGTCACTTAAAACGCCGTCAACGTCGGTCATCATGATTAATTTTTTTGCGCCGAGCGCAGCCGCAATGTCGCTTGCAACTGTATCGGCATTTATATTCAACGAATGCCCTTCCGTATTGCTTGCAATCGGCGATATAACCGGAATATATTCATTTTCAATCATCAATTTTAAAATTCCCGGATTTATTATTTCGGTGTCTCCGATCCAACCGATATCAATTTCTTCTTCAAGACCGTCTACGATTATTTTTTGAGAATCTTTTTTCTTTGCAACTATAAGGCGCGCATCTATCCCGTTTAATCCTATGCCTTTTCCGCCATATTTGTTTATTAAAGAAACCATTCTCGTGTTAATATTTCCTACAAGAACCATCGTTGCAATTTCAAGCGTTTCATCGTCTGTAACCCTAAGTCCGCCAACGAATTTCGGAGTTTTTCCGAGTTTGTTCATTTTCTCGCTAATTTCCGGTCCACCGCCGTGAACTACGACCACTTTTATTCCTATAAAATGGAGCAAAACTATATCTTTTATAATATTTTCTGTAATGTCGTCTGCTGCATCCGGACTTGCTATTGCGTTTCCGCCAACCTTTATTACCATAGTTGTATCGTTGAACATTTGAATGTACGGCAAAGATTCTATTAAAACGTCTTCAATAGTTAGTTTCATAATTCTCTTTTATGCAAATCATATATATAAATTGGATACATTAATATCCGTTATGCATTATAAAAAATGGGAACCCGTTTATCATGAAATATTGGAAGATATGGGATTTTCCGAAAAAGACGATATACTGTCCGCAAATTATATATCCGAGTATTTTAAATCCAATCCCGAAAATATTGCAAAAATTGAAGATTTGGAAAAAATAATTTTTAACAATTCAATAGTAATTTGCGGAAATTCGCCCGATTTGATATATGATTTGTCATATTTTTTATCAACAGTCTCCAACTTCGACATACGCTCTTATAAATTTATTGCCGCAGACGGTGCAACGTCCGCTTTGATAAATATTGGAATAATTCCCGATGCGATTGTTACCGACCTTGACGGGAAGCATTTGGACGATATTACAAATGAAATAAACGCATCAAATAAATCCGTTGTTTTGATTCATGCCCACGGGGACAATTTAAATCTGCTAAAAAAATACTTGCCGCAATTTAAAAACGTAATTCCTACATGTCAATCTAGACCGCCGTCAGGCGTTTTTAATTTTGGAGGATTTACCGACGGCGACAGATGTTTGTTCGTTTCCGATTTTTTCAAAGCGAAAAACTGTATATTGGTCGGATTCGATTTTAAAGATAAACACGTGTCCGATTTAAAACATAAAAAACTCAAATGGGCAAAAAAACTCATAAAAACACTAAAAAAAGAAGGACTCCCCGTCACATACGTTTCAATAAGAAAATTAAAACGATCAAAACAAAAACAAAATGAAAAACAAAAATACGAAAAAACACAAAAGAAAATTTGAAAAGGAAAAGCCGCGAAGCGGCTTTTCCTAAAGAATACAACTGTACAACAAAATTAGGCCACCGACGCTGAAACCTTAAAGGAAAAAAATAAAACGAATGCGCCGTTTTTTTCTTTGAAAATGAAAACCGGGCGGCCAAAAAAATCTTGAAAAGCGCCCCGCGACAAAAAAATACGAATATCGGGATATTTCAAGAACAGAGAAAAACGAACATCAGATATTTTATAGAATTGAGAAAAAACGAATATCGGATATTTTATTGAATTGAAAAAAAGGAATATCGGGATATTTCATAGAATTGAAAAAAAACGAATATCGGATATTTTATAGAATTGAAAAAAACGAACATCGTTTTTTAATGATTAAAAAAACGGGAAAAAACAGTAAGTGCATCAACACCAAAACCTTAAAGGAAAAGAATACAACGAAAAAACCGTTTATTACAGTAAGTTTTTTATTTGTTGTGTTTATTTTAGATTTGAGATTTAAATGTCAGATTCAACAGATAAAGATTTTTCCGTTTCTTTTTTTTCATTAAATCAAAGCTCGGAACAAAATTTACAAAACGAATTCAATATAAAAGTTTTAACAGATTTTTATGAAATTTCGAAAATTTCGGACTTCTCGGACTTTTTTTCATATGACGCATTCATTTTAAAAAACTTATCCGAAATCGAAAAACGGGATTTTTATTTTTTTTTCAAAAAGAAAACGAATACGAATACACTTACCGGAATGTGTGCATTTTTAACGTCTGAAAACGTTCCGCTTTTCATTTATCCTTGCGGTCCGGATATTCCTGACGAAAACGATATTTTAAATAACATCGAAACATTTAAAAAAATCGTATCATCGTTTGATGCACCTTTTGATATCGGAATTCTCTCAGGGGGCAGATCAAGCGATATCGGTCGAAGTCCTGTTGTAGACGAAACTATTCGTCGTGCAGAAGTTTTGGAACAAAAATTAAATCAAAAAGGCTACAACGCAGTCAATCACACGATTTTAATCGAAGACGCCGTTGGAGTTTCAAACGTAATAATTGCTCCGGATATTCTTTCAGCCAAATTTATAGCAAAAACAGTTTGCGGTGTCGGAACCGGTTTTGAGGTTTGTACTATATTATTTTCAGACAACCCGAAAGCTCCGCCTGTTTTTGAAAATATTACAAGAAACGTCGATTTCGATTTCTTTAATAAATTTGTTTATAGAATTCTAAAACGAAATTGAAACTAAAACAAAAACAAAAAGAAAAAACAAAAAGAAAAAACAAAAAACAAACGATCAGCGAGTTTTTTTATTATGAAAAACCAAAGCGACAAACGTGATGAATTTAAAAATAAAACAAACGGTGCCGGAGCCGGACACGAAGCGGCGCAAACGCTAAAAAATACAGGAGTTAGCGATTCAACGATATTTTCAATATTTTCAAATTCAATTAGTTGTTTTTTAAAAAATTATTTTATAATTATTCCGTTTTTGCTTCAGAAATTATCTCATTCCGGATTGTTTTTTCTCACAATTTTAATTTTTTTAAACATATCTGCTTTTTCCACTCTTAATTCATTTATTCAAAACGAAATCGTTTCGTTTGAAGATATTTTCACAAGCGACTTTCTGTTTTTGTTGTATGACACATTAATTTCCAATTTTATTTACGTCATACTTTTGGTTTTATTTTATTTTTTAGGAAAAGCATTTATAAATTCTATATTGAAATCCGGTGTAATCGGCACATACTCCGATTACTTTCAATTCGGGAAAAAAATTTCAACCAATTCATTTTTAAAACACGTAAAAGAAAACACTTTGAAAATTTTTATATACGAAATTTCAAAACTCGTCACAGTATTTGCAGGATTAATCGTTTTTATCCCGGCATACATTTTTATTTCAAACGCCTTCGAGTCTAATATCTTTTTATTATTACTCTTTTTAACGCTCTTAATTTCCGCAATTTTTATTTTTGCTTTATGGTATATTATTGTAAATTTCTTTTTTGAAATGGGGCCGTTTTTTGCAGTAATTGACAAACAGAATATATCAAGTTCGATAAAAAACTCGTTACGATTTCCTTTCAGATTTCCAATATCGTTTCTTTTTATAGAGTTTTTATTTTTCAGCCTTTCGCTATTTACATCGATTTTTAATTTGACAGGAATTTTATCAATAATTGGAGCTTTAATCGATATCGTTTTATTGCGCCCGCTGTTTTATGCAACGCTGACTCGCCTTTTCCTAAATAAATAAACAAATAAAAAACGAATGCGGTGTAATTCTTTAAAATTATGAAAAACGGTCGTCCGTTTTTCTTTAAATTAAGGAAAAACCGAATCCGCAAAAAATCTTTTCCGGCGCCGCAGCATAAAAAATGAAAACAGATTTTGTTTTATTCCTAAATAATGAAAACCCACCGCCCCGTTTTTTCTTTAAATTATGAAAAACCGAACCGGTAAAAAACCTTTATGGCGCCGCGACATAAAAAATAAAAACAGAATTTGGGTCATTCCCCAAAAATGAAAAACCTGGCCATCTCGTTTTTTCTTTAAATTAGGAAAACCAAAACCCGTAAAAAATCTTTATGGCGCCGCAGCATAAAAAATAAAAACAGAATTTTGGTCATTCCTAAAAAATGAAAAACCCACCGCCCCGTTTTTTCTTTAAATTATGAAAAACCAAACCGGTAAAAAATCTTTATGGCGCCGCGGCATAAAAAATGAAAACAGATTTTGGGTTATTCCTAAAAAAGTGAAAAACCCGCTATCTCGTTTTTTCTTTAAATTATGAAAAACCGAACCAGTAAAAAATCTTTATGGTTCCGCGGCATAAAAAATAGAAACTTTTTTATTCTTCTTCTTTTTGATCCAAAAGGAACAACAAAATCGCTTTGTGTGCATGCAATCTGTTTTCCGCCTGCTCAAATACAACAGAAGACGGTCCGTCGATTACTTCCGCCGTAATTTCCATTTCTCTGTGTGCGGGCAAACAATGCATTACAATTACGTCAGGCTTTGCGATATCAAGAAGCGATTTGTTTATTTGATAATCCGACAAATCTTTTATTCTCTGCTCGGCTTCGTCTTCGTCACCCATTGAAACCCATACATCGGTATACAAAATATCGGCATCCTTTGCCGCTTCTTTTATATCCTGTGTAACCGTTATAACTCCTCCGAGTTCTCTTGCTTTTCTTATGTATTTCTCATCCGGCTCATAGCCTTTCGGGCATGCCGCAACCATTTCCATTCCGACAATTGCGCATGCTAAAATTAAAGAATTGCAAACATTGTTTCCGTCACCGACCCAGACAAATTTGAGATTTGAAATTCTGTTTTTATATTCTCTTATCGTCAAAAGATCCGCTAAAATTTGTGTCGGGTGCTCCTCGTCGGAAAGTGCATTGATTACGGGAACTTTTGAATTCCCCGCAAGTTTTACAACAGTTTCATGGTCGTACACGCGCGCAATTATCGCATGCAAATAGCTTGAAATGACTTTTGCTGTGTCTTCAACCGTTTCACCTCTTCCTATTTGAATATCGTTTGAATTCAAATATATCGCATTTCCTCCAAGGTCGTTCATTCCGACTTCAAACGAAACTCTGGTTCTTGTCGACGCTTTTTCGAAAATCATTCCCAAACTTTTATTTTTGAGAAGATCGGTAATTTTTCCTTTTCTTCTTTTTTCTTTTATATCAGCTGCAATATCCAATATTTCCGTAATATCCGCATTTGATAAATCTGCAATTGAAATTAAATGTCTCATATTAGTCCTCCGACTCTATTTGGTTTCAGCATTTGCCGTTTTTTGTCGTTTTTTTAGTTTCAGCCTCTAATTTCGTTCATTCTGTCTATTCTTTTTTGAACGAGTTTTTCAGTTCCTATATCTCTTCTGAAAAATATTTTTCCGGAAATATCAGAATCTAATACATTTTGTGCAATCGCTTCCGCTTCTTTTATCGAATCCCCGATTCCGACAACTCCAATCGACCTTGAGCCGGTAGTATATATTTTCCCGTCTTTTTCGTATACGCTTGAATAATAAATTTTCACATCGTTTCCGTAATCTTCTTTCAAAATACGAATTCCCGCGTCTTTCACAGGTTTTTCAGGATACCCTTCCGGAACCGCATATTTACAAACTGTCGCTTTTTCGGAAAATTCAATATTCAATTTGTCCAAAGTTTGATTCGCAATTGCCGAAATAATTTTAGTCATATCTGTCTTAAGAAGAGTCAAAATATTCATAGCTTCCGGATCCCCGAATCGTGCATTGAATTCTATTACTTTTGTTCCGTCCTTTGTGAGAATGAATTGCCCGTAAAGAATTCCCTGATAATATGTTTTAGTCTCTTCGTATATCGATTCGACCACTTTTTCCATAATTTCTTTTGCTTCTTCGTATTCTTTTTCCGTCAAAAACGGAACCAATTTTCCAACATTTGTGTACGATCCCATTCCGCCCGTATTGGGTCCGATGTCGCCTTCGTACGCTCTTTTATGGTCTTGTGCAGTCGGGCAAAAAACAATGTTTTTTCCGTCAACGAACGCCTGAAGCGTAAATTCTTCTCCTATAAATCTCTCTTCGATTACGACGGAATCGTTTTGCAACAATTCTTTTGTATATTCTTTTGCGGCTTCAATGTCGGGTAATTGGTCTCCCGTCACCTTTACACCTTTTCCGCCTGTAAGTCCTGCAGGCTTTACAGCCACATCTTTCAATTCCTCAATAAAATTTGCCGCCAGGTCGTAATTTTCGAAAACGCCGTATTTCGGATTTCCCGGAATATCGTACTTTTTCATAAAATTTCTTGCCCAAGCCTTGTCGGTCTCAATTTGCGCACAAACTTTTTTAGGCCCTACAACCGGAATTCCCGCATTCCACAAAGCATCCGAAACCCCCGCCGAAAGCGGCGCTTCCGGTCCCACTATTGCAATATTTATATCCTTTTCTTTCGCATATTTTACAATATTTTCAAAATCAGACTCGTTATTAATTTTAAAATCCGTACAAAGCTTTGCGATCCCGGGGTTTTTTTTAGACATAACGGCAAACAACAAAGGTTTATCCGAACTTCTTGCAATCGCATCCGCAATCGCATGCTCACGTCCGCCGCTTCCAACTAAAAGTACTTTCATATTTTTTCTCCCAAACTCTGTTAACTGAATGTAATCAATAAAATAATCAATAAAATAATCAACAAAATAATCAATAAATTAATCAACAAAATAATTAATAAATTAATCAATAAATAATAAATGCAAAAATCAATTTAAAACTGATAAGAATTAATTAAAACAAGAAATTACTATAAAATGCTTATCTTTTTTTGAGAAGAATTAATCAAAATATTATAAAATATTAATAAAAAAATTAATTATTTAAAAATATT
>JGI24707J26582_10004055_pt1 | contig 10281 bp, 9 predicted proteins | sample BioPla1DNA1_FD_26582 | JGI IMG/M metagenome (IMG submission 26582) | reverse complement strand
TCAACATAGCCGTCAATCAAGAGCAAAAAGGCCAGTTCAATATTTGTCAGGGGATTATCATAATTAACTTTATCTAAATCCCTGGTTACATCAACGGCGATGATTACGTCGGCACCTTGATCATGGGCAACGTTAGCAGGAACTGCATTCTTTAATCCGCCATCAATATAATAATTTTCGCCAATGGGTATGGGGGGAAATAATCCCGGTATGGACATGCTTGCTTGTACGCCCAGACTAACNAAACCCTCNTTTAAAGCAACTTCTTCGCCCGTTCGAAGGTTAGTCATTACGGAATAAAAAGGTATGGATAATTGTTCGAAAGTTTTTTGTTCCAATAGCGAATTTAAGTAGTGTTGTAAACGGCCGGAATCAATTAATCCGCCTTTGGGCGGTATATTTAATTCAACTAAGTCTCCCATGTTTAATGAACTGACAATTTGTTGTAAATTGTCAGTGGAATACCCGGAGGCGTAAAGACTGGCAATAATACTGCCTATGCTAGTACCCACCAAAAGATCAATTGGTATACCTTGTTCTTCCAATGATTTAGTAAACCTATATGACTAAAACCCCTCGCGGCACCGCCCCCCAAGACGATGGCGACTTTGGGAGTCGCTAAGGCAGGGAGGGTTAGGGCTGAAATCAAAAGTATAATATAAAAGATTATATTGACTTTCTTAAGCATTGACATGGTTTTTTCCTTTCGATTTGCCATCGATCCTCTGGAGTCGATGTTCAAAATCTGATGCTTTTGGTGATCTAAGGCTCCAAGCAATCGCGAGCGCATGCTTGGTAACCCTTTGAGCCGAGCTTAAGTCTTTAAGACGATGCTCGTAATATTTTGCCAATTCTTCATGGGCTAAAAGATCGTTTTCGTTAACTTCTAAAAGCTTTTTCCATAGAAGACATGCATCATCTAATTGCCCCATACGTTTATGAATTAAAGCGGTGGAGTGTAAGATTCTACTATATTGTTCGCCATTTTGACTGTGATTCCTAGCGGCTGTGTAATAAGCCAAACTTAGGGAGTAATCTCTAGTACTAAATGCTTGTTTAGCGAGTGCTTCTGCCTCCCACGGACACACGCATTCTTCCGGTTTTAGCTTGGCGGTAGTTGCGAGGCGATGGCTTAACGTGGCCATGGAAAGTATATCAATAACGTTGTGGTCTAAGACTTGCTTTAAAATATGCCCTTGCCCCGTATGCAAAAACTCAAAATAGCGACTGGGAATTTCAAAACCCGGAATGTCATCATGGCGAGTTATTCCTAAAACATGTGTTTCAAGACTATTTAAACTGCAGCTAGCGAGCTTGTGACGCCACAGCCTACGGGCCATATGCAACAAGTCAAGATGATCTTTCCCTTTTGCACCTTCTAAGGGAAGGCGGGAAATTGTGAATCTAGTTTGTAGAAGCGGCAGGTCAAAGGTCTTACCGTTGAATGATATGATAGTATTTTTAGATTTAAGCTCTTTATTTAAAAGATAAAGCATTGCTAATTCTTCATTATAATCTCTCATGAGAAACTGCTTAACTATGAAATTGCTTTCGGTGAAAGTTCCTAATCCTACCAAAAACGCGTAAGTGCCCGTCCCTCCGGCTAAACCCGTTGTTTCCGTATCTAAAAACAAAGCATTTTGCATATGAAATGCCTTTGGTGGTCTTTGGCCTAGTTTTTCTAAGCAGGCGTAACTGTTATTGTAAGCCTTGCCCAGTGCCCAATGACCATGGTATTCACTTAGGGGGAATGATTTTTCCACAACGTAACAAGCACCATAGGGTGTCATAATTTCTTGTCCGTCTAGATCAAGCCGCCGATTTCGTTTTTTCGAACTGTGTGGGCTTGCAGTATTCTGTCTAGGCAAAAACTTGCGAAGCTTGCTTGTTAGTTCCATGCAGCCTGACCTCCTTCAGTAGCTTAATTGCGTGCATTTTACCGTCAATCCCTATTTCTTCCGCAGGACCAACACAAGAAGGGCAACCGGTGGGGCAGGGGCAATTATGCAAAATACTAAGGGCCCTTTCCACTAGATTATTATGGGCTGCATAAAGCCGTTCGCTAAATCCCACTCCTCCCGGATATTTCTCGTAGATGTAAACGGTGGGTTCCCCGGTAAATGGAGAACGGATCTGTGCGGTGACACCCAAATCGCTCGGCTCACACATTAACTCTAACGAAGCAATATTACCGAAAAGATGGGCAATGCCTAAAAGTGCACTTTGCAGAACATCCCTTTCATAAGAAATGGCGTTTGCTTGAGGAATGCTAAACCAATAGGCTGTTGTATGCATTTCTTGCTCAGGAACGGAAATATTACCCCAGCCGAGATTTTCATGGGTATGGAATTTTATTTTTTTATACATGTGGGTTTTGGCAACAACCATAACCTCACCCCAGTTAAGGTTTACCTGAGGAGATCTAATCCGGTCAGAGACGTCTAATACTTTTAATTCCACGGCTAAATTGGCATCGGTGTAATAGTCTACTTTGACTTGACGGGCATAGGCTTTTTGCCGTTCCCAGTCTAGCTTATCAATGTGATATTGATTACTTTCATGAATATAAATGGCCCCTTCGTGCACAAGCATGGCTGCACTGAAGCGATCCACTTCTCCAATTACTTTAGTTTGTCCGTGGGTAGTGTCTATTATGGCGAAGTTTTCCGTTGAAGCACTGCGCAAAGAAATCTCCGTGGCCGGATAATTTTCACCCATCCAATACCAGCGCTTGTCCACTTTGCGTAAAATCATTTCTTCGCAAAGATAATTAAGGATTTCATCCGGAACAAAATCGCCGAACCGCTCACCTTGTACGAAGGGTAATTCGAATGCTGCGCATTTCAGATGGGAAACGAGAATATATAAATTATTCGGATTAATGCGGGCGAACTCAACCCCCTGTTTTAAAAAGTAATCGGGATTTTGAATTACGAACTGATTTAAGGGACTGGAGTTAGCAATTAAGATTGCCAAAGATGTTTCATTGCGTCGACCTGCTCTGCCCAATTGCTGCCATGTACTGGCGATTGTCCCCGGGTACCCGGTCAGTACCGCCGCTTGGAGTGAACCTATGTCAATTCCTAGTTCTAGCGCATTTGTGCTCACCACGCCCTTAACATTACCTNCCCGTAGGCTTTTTTCAATTTCCCGCCTTTGCTTGGGCAAATAACCTCCCCGATAGGCCCTGATAGTTTCGGGATCGCCTAGTTTATGAAAGGATTTTCTTAAATAGGATACCAGTACTTCCGTGTCTAATCGGCTACGGGTGAATACTATGGTGGGAAGATCGGCCTTAATGACTTCGTGGGCCACAGCTTCCGCCTCTAAAAGGGAACTTCGTCTAATACCCAATGGTTTGTTGACAACCGGTGGATTATAAAAAACAATTTCCTTTTTGCCGCTGGGTGCACCATTTTCAGCAATGATTTTTACCGGGCGACCTAATAATGCTTCTCCGTGTTCTTGTGGGTTGGCGATGGTGGCAGATGTGCAAATAAATTGCGGGTTTGAGCCGTAAAAGTTACAAACCCTCTCTAAGCGCCTCAGTACATTGGCCACATGGGATCCGAAAACACCTCTATAAATATGGAGTTCGTCAATGACAACATACTTGAGATTTTCAAAAAGTCTCATCCATTTGGTGTGGTGGGGAAGTATGCCGCTGTGAAGCATGTCCGGATTAGTTACCACAATACTACCTGCCGAACGTATGGCGATCCTGGCGTTGCCCGGAGTATCGCCATCGTAGGTATATGTTTTTAACTTGCCCCCAAGCTGTTCACTCCAGGACATTAGCTCTGCCACTTGATCTTGTGCCAGTGCTTTAGTGGGAAAAAGGTAAAGTGCACGTGCTTCTTCTTGTTCCACAAGTGTGGTGATGACAGGCAGGTTATAGCATAGAGTTTTACCTGATGCAGTAGGGGTTACTACCACTACATCATTACCTTCTTTTAATGCTTTGAAGGCTTGTTCTTGGTGGCTATATAGCTGGGTAATTCCTTTGTTAATTAATAACTCTCGAAGTTTAGTGGGTAATGATGGTGGAAATTCAGCATACGTCCCTACTTTAGCAGATAAGGTATGCCGAAAAGTTATGTTTTTTTCGAACCTCGAGTTATTATCAAATATATTAAGTACTCTTTCCACGCTCATTGCTCTCTACCACCCTTCTCATTTAATCATAATCGAACATAAGTTTGTTTGTCAATGTTGTTTTTAGGAAGTTGTGCTCAAAAAAGAGGCGGCGGGTTTTAAGCCGCCACCTCTCAATTGTTCCCTTGTGGAGGAGATATCTATCTATTTGTGTACACTTTGTCTATTTTTGCCCAGTCAATTACGTTAAAGATGGCTCCAACGTAATCGGCCCTGACATTTTTATACTTCAAGTAGTAAGCATGCTCCCAAACGTCTATCCCAACTAGGGGAGTTAAGTCGCCTTTATGAGTCATGAGTGGATTATCTTGGTTTGGGGTAGACGTGACCACTAATTTACCGTTTTTATCTGTAGAAAGCCAGCCCCAACCCGATCCGAATACACCTACAGATGCTTTAGTCAGTTGATCTTTTAAATTAGCAAAATTTCCGAAGTCCTTATTGATTTGGTCTGCCAGTGCTCCGGTGGGTTCGCCACCACCCTTAGGATCGAGCATATCAAAGTATAGGTTGTGATTGTAAAAACCACCGCCGTTGTTACGCACCGCGGTTTTGAGTGCGCAATCGTCAATTACATCTAAATCAATGAGAATTTTTTCGATACTTAAACCCTGTAGGTTGGGAAGATTCTTTAGGGCATTGTTTAGATTATTCGTATAAGCAGCATGGTGTTTTCCATAGTGCAATTTCATGGTAGCTTCATCAATGTGAGGTTCCAATTGGTTAAAGTCATATGTCAATTCAATCTGTTTAAACATGGTATCATCTCCTGAATTTAATTCCAACTAATTCGGTATGAATTGTTGTTGAGTCAAGTATACCACAAACTTTTAGCAAATGCAAGTGATTATCATTATCATTGAAAAACAGCGGTTTAGCTGCTTAATTATGGCGTTATTTAGTTCCCACCTCTAAATAATTTGGGAGCGGTCGATAGTGATCTACCCCTAAATAACGGCGTGATGGTGGATGTTCTCTATATTTAATATTGATCCAAGTTTTTACCGTTAAACCCGGGACTCCCGGAATAAAACGTTCTTCTCCCGTGTAAAGCTGAGAGTTTTTACGCCGAATGGTCCATGTCGGGATTTCACCCAATTCTTCAAAACACCATTCAATCAATGGTGGATCATAATTCCCGTATAGGGCGGCATAAAGCGTGTTGTCTTCAACGGAAGCCCATAAAATGACGGGCTGTTCTTTATCGTTTACAAATCTTAAATCTTTGCTACCCCACAGTACGGTTGCATCCCTTCCCGGGGGGGCATAGGGTACCGGCATACTATGGGGATGCCTTTCCACTAATCGAAGGTCTCCGTGAATTGCTAAATTATATATTGTGGTTGCAACCTTGCAGATTCCACCGCCAATGGTTGAATTAACTTGACCGTTTACATACAGGGGGCCTTCTTTGAATCCCCTTGATACGGTTCGAGGCCCGATTGCTTTGTTTAAAGAAAATACTTTGCCGGGTAAAAGTACATTTCCGCATAAATAATTGGCCGCGGTGGTAACGTTGTGTGCTTCGTCTAAGAAGGGTGTGGGAAGGGTGGTGCGAAAAGCGGTTATAAAATTATCTGCNTCATACCTTGTTCGTAAATCTCTTAGGTCCAGCGGCGGGTTATTAAACCAAGGTAGATCTGTTTCCTTTATAAGTCCGTATAAAACTTCGCCTCCGCCCGCTCCCACCCTTGCACTTGTGGTAGACGTTGTTTCGGTATACAAGTGAGCGATGCCGTCTTCAGACCATATTTCCCTGGGAAGAACGGAAGAACAATATTGTACCGGATTAAGGTTGTTTGTTACCAATATATANAGAATTATTATTAGTAAAACCATAAAGTGTTTTTTCTTAGTGATCACAAAGTTGCCTCCTTTGCGCTACTATGTTTAACAATATGTATAAACTAAATCGTTAATTACATACTTAAGCCCCACGGCCAAATTAACCATTCTATTGGAGGGTTTCGATGGATTTTGTCGAATAATTGTGTAATTGCTGATTTTTCGGTTTTTTAAAGGAGATACAATTATGGTTATTGGTATTTTAAGTGTAGCCCTTATTATTTTGGGGGTCCGGTATTATGAATTACACCAAAAATATACCAGGCTAGAAATGGAGAATGTGAAACAAGATCAGATGCTTGTGAGGGATGAAATCAGGCAAGATCAAACGGAAGAATTAAATTTTTTCGACTCTTTAACGGGGCTTTATAATCGTGATGCATATGTCCATAAAGTTCCCAGACTTGACACTCCCGGAAAATTACCCATTTCCATAATGGTGGGAGATTTAAATGGTCTTAAACTGACCAATGATATATTCGGACATTCGGTTGGAGATCAATTGTTGATTGCTGTGGCTAAGGTTTTTAAGGATGTTTGTCGACCTCAAGATTTAGTTTTTCGTTGGGGTGGCGATGAGTTTGTTGTCTTGATGCCTAACACCGATTTTCAGGAGGCGCTAAGTTTAAAAAATAACTTGCTTGAATTTATGGATAAAGAGACGATTGATCCGATAAAACTTCATGTTTCCATTGGATGTACAACTAAAACGGAACCTGATCAAGATTTTGAAATGATTTTTCAAAGGGCCGAAGAAGAGATGTACTGGAATAAAACTATCGGTCAATCGGGTTTTCAAAAAGGCACCCTCGAGAGCATTATTTCGGAGCTTCATGGGCGTAGTCCGGCGGAAAAGTATCACGCCGAAAGGGTAAGTGAGTTAGCCGAAAGCTTCGGACGGTTTTTAAATCTTTCCGAAGATAGATTAAGGCAAATTCGTGTGGCCGGATATCTCCATGATATTGGTAAAGTTGGTGTAGATGCTGAGCTTTTAAACAAACCTTTTCCCTTAAAGCCATCCGAACAGGTGGAAATGAAGCGCCATCCTTTAGTTGGTTTTCGTTTGCTGAGCTATTTCGAAGAAACGGCTGATCTTGCCGCTGCTGTTTTAGCCCACCATGAAAGATGGGATGGCGAAGGTTATCCCAAGGGTGTTGTAGGTAAGGAAATACCCTTTATAGGAAGATTGTTAGCTATTATTGAAACTTATGATCGTGTCTTAAATGATCCTTTTGCACAAAAATTCACTGCAGAACAAGCCTTGCAACTAATAGGCGATGGGGCAGGGTCAAAGTTTGATCCCCAGTTAACAGAGTCCTTTATAAAGATGATTAAACAAAATTAAAAGCCCGGTTTTCACCGAGCTTTTTTTATATGAATCTAGTCTTCAAAAGCCTCTTTAACGTTCCATACTTTCCATACATTACCCACAAGGTCAGGACCGGGTTTCAGTACTTTCTTGCCTGGTTTCCAACCTGCAGGTGTAACTTCGGCACCCTTAGTTTCGTGCACTAACTGGAAGGCTTTAATCTGTCGTAGTGTTTCTTGTACGTTGCGCCCTACAGGGGGGGTCATAACTTCATACGCTTGTATAATTCCATTGGGATCTATTATAAAGCGTCCGCGATCTTGCACACCTGCTTCTTCGTTATAAACACCATACATTCTTCCCACATTACCATTTTGATCTGAGAGCATGGCAAAAGGTACATCCTTATTTACCATCTTAGAGATCTCATTGTCATTCCAAATCTTGTGAACAAATACGCTGTCCACGCTAATCGAAAATACTTCTACGCCAAGCTCTTCAAACTCCGGGTATTTTTCAGCAACTGCTGAAACTTCAGTTGCTCAGACAAAGGTGAAATCACCGGGGTAGAAGCAAAGCATAACCCATTTTCCACGATAGTCGGCTAGGGTAATTTCACCAAACTTACCTTTATGAAAGGCAGGTAGGGTAAAATCAGGTGCCGGTTTTCCTACTCTAATCATGTTTTGTCTTTCTCCTTTCTCAATTCCAGATGTGTCGGTTGCCTCGACTATTGGCTTTGTTTGGCCGCTAGGTCTTTGACATCCGGGATCGAATTCTTTCATTTTATGACCTCCTTCTTTAATAGGATTGATTATTAATTTCGATAAGGATAAGTGAATTCCTGCTGCGAGAAAGAAATATTTTCCTTTTTGTAAACTAGTGATTGATACTAAATTAACGAATAGCAGGGAAAACAAGGACGGTGAAGAAAAATCAGCTATAATAGTTATTTAGAAAAGGGGTAGACAATTCAAGCTAAATTATAAACGAACTTTCTTTATTGGATTGGCTTTCATGTCAATTCAGGCATTCTGGCAGTTATACGATAGCATTATTCCTTTAATTCTAAAACACACATTTCAAATAGGGGATGCGTTGGCCGGGGGCATCATGGCGATTGATAATGTTTTGGCATTATTTATGTTGCCCCTTTTCGGAGCGGTGTCTGATAAAATAGATACTAAAATCGGAAAACGTATGCCTTTTATTATAGGCGGCACCATAGTGGCGATTCTTTCCATGATGTTGCTTCCTTTGGCCGATCGTCTTGTGAATTTACCATTCTTTACTGCCATTGCTTTTATTACGATGAGTGGAGTTAAACATGGGGATAGTAAGAATATTAAGATTAAGAATAAATTGGAGCTTTTGGATGTGGAGGATTAGTCAGCATAAAAGCATGTTTAAGGGGTGTTATGTTGCAGATTATTTGGCAATTGATGTATACATTTTTCAAACTAGGATTATTCACCTTTGGTGGTGGCTACGCCATGTTGCCCTTATTACAACGGGAGGTTGTGGAGTCAAAGGGGTGGGCTACCGAAGAGGAACTACTGGATTACTATGCCATCGGGCAAAGCACACCCGGGATTATTGCCGTAAATACCGCATCATTTGTTGGTTATTTCCAAGGGGGTATTTTGGGAGCAATTTTGGCCACAATCGGTTTGGTTTTGCCTTCAATTATCATAATTTTGCTTATTGCTTCATTGTTAAACCACTTTACTGATCTGGTTGTTTTACAACACGCATTTGGGGGGATTCGTGTTGCCGTATCTGCCTTAGTTTCCTTCTCTGTTTATCGCTTAGCTAAAACAGGGGTGGTTGATACTTTCACCTTTATTTGGTGCATAATGACATTTGTGGCCATTGCCTTTTTTAAGATTTCCCCACTGTGGGTTGTTCTAGCGTCCTTTTTTATGGGTAACATTGTTTTAAAGATCAAGGGGGCTAGGGCATAATGTTGACTTATGTAAGACTGATTTTTGAGTTTTTGAAAACCGGTCTTTTTGCCATTGGAGGGGGATTGGCAACATTACCGTTTTTGCGAGAGATGAGCTTTCGTTATTCGTGGTTTTCCATGGAAGAGTTACTTGATATGATTGCCATCTCCGAAAGTACGCCCGGTCCAATTGGTATTAATATGGCGACTTACGTGGGATACAGTGCGGGAGGAATTTTGGGGGGCATATTGGCCACCCTTGCCATCATTACTCCATCAATAATAATAATTATTGTAGTAATAGCTTCATTTATGGAGAAGTTTCGCGACTCAAAGCTCGTTCAGCGCGGTTTTTATTTGCTAAGGGCTGCAACTGCAGGATTAATAATGGGAGCGGTTTTTGAGGTTATCTTTATATCTTTGTTCGATGCCGGTGCTTATGCAATTAGTGGTGATATTTTCGCATTTATTCGCTGGCCCTCCCTATTAATGTTTATCGTGTTGATTTTATTGATTAGGAAATTCCCTAAAGTGCATCCAATTGCATTTATTGTGGCAAGTGCCGTTATTGGTATAATTTTAAAGTTTTAAAAAGGGAATCCCACGTGGGATTCCCTTTTTAACTCTAGGTTAGTTTAAAGGACAAAGGCCTTCACAATTCCTTCCAGTTCCACCACGAGATCACTTAATTCTTGAGAAGATTTTGCTATGTGTTGCAGTACTGCCGATTGTTCTTGAGTCATGGCGGCCAGGGATTGTCCACCTATACCTATTGTGGAGACTCCCGCGGAGATATCTTGGATTTGTTCATTTAATTCGCCTATGGAATCAAGAATATTTCTCAAGGTTTTGCTACTTGTTTGAACAACCTCAGCCGTTCGTTTACTTTTGCTTACCCCTTCACTCATGGCGGTTAGAGCCGTCTGCACCGAATTTTGTATACCGGTCATGGCAGTTGAAATGTTAATCGTTGCTTCCCGTGATTGGTCAGACAAATTCCTGATTTCTTCGGCTACAACTGCAAATC
>JGI24707J26582_10004050_pt1 | contig 10283 bp, 7 predicted proteins | sample BioPla1DNA1_FD_26582 | JGI IMG/M metagenome (IMG submission 26582) | reverse complement strand
AAGGACGAACCAGAATTCTGGTCTTGAATCGATCCGCTCTGCTCAGGAGTTGTTTCAAGGTTTCTTGTCCCATAATCCCTGTAGCACCGGTCAGCAAAACGATCTTTTTTGGTTTGGCAGCCCTCTCATGAACTTCTGGATCATCAAAGGTAAGAGCAGCTTCCATCGCTTCTTTAGTAGCGTCAAGAGCTTTTCTCGCCAGCCCGCTATCTCCGATCACAAAGTATCCGATACCGTTTTTGTGACAGATTGCTTCCAGTTCTTCTCCATCTCTAGACTTGGAACCTACAGCTATCACAACAAAGTCACTCGGATAAGAGACACTTTCTCCATCTTTCTCGCCAATAACCTCTCCATCTTTGATCTCGGTTACAGTTACCTCTGTTTCTACTTGGATACCAAGTTTGGCCACGTTTTCATTGACACAAATTTTTCTGAGGTCACCCAGATCACCGCAAATTTCAGGCAGCATTTCCAACACTGTTACATCTGCTCCCTTTTCGGCCAAATATTCTGCTGCCTCCATACCTACTAAGCCACCGCCGATAATCACGGTTTTACCTTTGAACTCAGTTTTTCCATTTAGTACATCGTGAGCATTGACAACATTTACCAAATCAACACCCGGAATTAGTGGAATAAAAGGTGCTGCACCTATTGCATTAAAGACCGAATGAGGCTTGATCGCCTTGATCAATTCAGGTGTTACTTTAGTATTGAGACGAATCTCCACACCTAAACGTTCAGCTCGATTAGCCATCCCAAGGACCGCATCTTTCATTTCTTCTTTTCTCGGTGCCAATCCGGCAGTATAGAACTGTCCTCCCAGTTTATCCGAAGCTTCGCAGAGAATTACATTATGTCCTCGCTGCCTACTGACGATAGCTGCTTCCAAACCTGCTATACCACCACCAGCAATCAAAAGCGTAACCGGGTTCTCTGTCTTTTCAATTTTATATTGTGCTTCTCTACCTACTGCAGGATTGCGTAGACAAGTAATGTAAGGTGAATCCAAATTGGCAAAACCATCGAAACAGCCTTGATTACAGCCTACACAGTAAACGATGTCTTCTAAGTTTCCCGCTTTTGCTTTATTACTAAACTCAGGATCAGCAATCTGGGCACGACCCATGACAACCAAGTCTACTTTGTCCTCTTGTAAGATTTCTTCTGCAAGTTCCGGAGTATTGATTCTACCAACGCCTATAGTCAACATTCCAGTTTCTTTTCTGATCCTTGCAGCATTTTCTATATTGAATCCTTGCTCGATATCGATCGGAGGTACTTCATATTTGATCGCCGGTGTAATGACATTTCCTCTAGAAACATCCAGTACATCTACACCTTCTTCTTTGGTTAGTTTGCAAAAATCGATAACTTCCTCGATCGTTAGTCCATTCTCAAGGTAATCGTCATGTGCACCAATCCTGATAAAGAGAGGCATATCTTTAGGGATGTTTTCTCTTACCGCGCGAACAATTTCCAAGGGAAATCTTGTACGATTTTCAAAGCTTCCTCCGTATTCGTCTTCTCTTCGATTGATTCCGCCTGAAAGGAAAGAATGAGGCAAATAGTTATGTGCCATATGAATTTCAACACAATCAAAACCGGCTTTTACTGCACGCTTTGCTGCTGCACCGTATGCTGCCACGACTTCTTTGATTTGTTCAATAGTCATACCTGGAATTGTGACCTCCGGACTGACCGGCATATCACTTGCAACTAGCATCAATGCGGTCGGATCCATCCCTACGGCAATACTGCCTTGCCATAGTTGAAGGCCTGCCTTCCCTCCTGCAGCATGGATCACGTCGGTTAATTCCTTTAGCCCTTCGATATATTTATCCTCAGCTATAGACAAAAATCCTCTGGGCGCTGCCGGTTCGTATACACTACATACTTCTACTATACTGAGACCTGTTCCGCCCTTGGCTCTTGCTTTATGATAGTCCTTGAGCTGGTCGGTAACATAACAATCATTGCCGGAGAACTTTGTCCCCATTGCCGGCAGGATGATCCTGTTTTTTAATTCCATCCCTCTGATCTTGATGGGAGAAAATAGCTTTTTGAACATTTATAGTCCTCCGTATCCTTAAATATCAACTACATATAAGCTAACATGTACAGTTTATGTACAGTCAAACCTAATTTCAGATTAAAAAAACTGGTGAAAGCATCTAATTAATGGTAATATTGATGGCGCAAATCCATATATCTCGGATTTAAGTAATAGAAAAGTGTACAGTGGTGTACAGTTTAGGTAAGGTGTTCCATTGAGAAGTAATCAAGTAGTCAAATTGACCGGTTTAAATAAACGAAATCTCTATTATTACATTGAGGAACAACTGATTTCTCCGGCAGTCAATCCGGATAACGGTTACTATATTTTTTCTGAAGAGGATGTTCGCAATTTATTTCTAATCAAGCAACTTAGAAATATGGATTTTTCGATCAAGGATATTCGTGACATCTTAAATTATCCTAAATCGATCAATATTTATCTTCAAAAACAGATTGAAAAATTGCAGAAAGAACAGCAACTATTGGAAAAGCAGATTCTTCAAATGAGTGAATTAAATGAGAGGCTTCAACTAGCTCCGATTACCCGAGATTTTTTGGCTGAAAAGCTAGAAGAAGTTCCCATTCCTGCCATCGTGCAATCTTCTACTTCACAAAATGAAACCATAAACGAAGAACTGATACTCCTGCATTTTTGGGGATCTTTTTTACAAGATCTCACTATGACCTCCTATCGAAAGGATCTTTGGAATAAAGTCCTTTCAGAAGTTAGAGAATCTCAAGATCCCAGTATTTCATTGCTCAAAGATTTCCTTTTTAATCTTTCTGCCGAACGCCTTGAGGAGGAATTTGCCAGACACAATCATACCATTAAAAGAGTTGCCGATTTAACAGATGAAACGATTGATCAATATACTGAAAATATAAAAAAACTCTTAGTAGATGCTCTAAATGACAAGAAATATCTAAGCTACTGGAAAGCCAACTACCATAACTTCTTGTTGCCCAGTACAAAGCTCTATGATTCGGAGATCAACAACACTATCCGTGAGCTGAGCCCTATGTTCTCAGTTTATTATAATAATGTACATTATTGTTATGGGAAACTGTATGACTGGCTCAATTCAGAAGAAGGTGTTGAATTAAAAGAGCAAATGTATAAAATTCTTGATGGATACATGGACATTGAAGCTCATCACAATGGCTTATTAGCTTCATTTGTTAGCAACTATGAGTATTTTCATGAATGGTGATGTTTTGGGATACATTTAAATTTATTTTCTTAATTGTTGTCTGCGTTACATGAACAAAATTCATCGCTAATTCAACTTGCAATGCCTTGTTCAGTATCCATTATTGATCTTTCATATTTATACAACCAAAGCAATAGCTTTAATTGATTCAAGAAAACAATAAATCTACCTCAAAAACTAAGGGTCTGCAAGTTATTTATGTAAATTATATTAATTTCCTTATCTTTAAAAATAAAAGTGTAAACTTAATATCATCTTATAGTAATTTTCCACTCACAATAATCTGAAAAGCCATCAGAGTATCTGCAAAATGCGATTGTCTTTACTTAGCTGTATCCATATTAAAACATGTTTTTTGGATTTTATAATAAATATCCCTTCAATTTCTTCTATCATGCAAAAAAGATATTTCTATTGTTTAGACATTTATCAGCAAAAGTACAGATAGTTTTGATATTTTATCCCTGGATTTTCTACATCCTATACTCTAGTCAATAAGAATGCAGTTGAATTTTCAAACGATAATAATACATAAAACCATACTATTAAGCATTTGATTATTGATCTAATTTGTTAAAACATTTTTAATAGTTTTAGAATGATCCTTAGTTCATCTTTTTATTTTTCCAATCACATCAAACAAATTGTTCTGTTAAGTTAAAAATTAAAAAGAGAGCTGAAAAGCCTCTGGTAGAATGTTTTTGAACAAACACATTTACCTCCGAGAAAGGACAGTTCAGGTCCCTATAAATTCTTGTTTTGAGAAGGTTTTGTATTATTTTTTTATTTCGTTTTCATTATCAGAAGTAATTGGAATAGGATCAAGTAAATTATTAATATCAAGATCTTCCGCATATTTTCCAATTAAATCCGCAAATAAGTTAGCTAATCCATTCCAGTGATACTTCAAGCTTTCACCTCCTTTCTTAGTCACGAATTTTTGAGTTTTGAAAGTACTGGATATTAATCATTAAGATTATTGCGAGCAAACACCCTTCTACCTTTAAGAGTGAAATCTACTACTCTTCCACAAGGCATTTTTGTTTAATAAGTTTCTTCATTTACTTATAAATCCCTCCATCTTATAAAGTGAAAAGAGGGTGCTTGGTTCCTACTTTTCGAAGACTGAGACTCTTTTGGTACTAAATAGAGCCTTATGTGAGACTTTGAACATAAAAAAGACGACTAGTTTTTTCTATTCGCTTTAATTCATACATTTATTGTGAAGAAAGGTTGCTTCTTAATTTATATTTTCAGTGTTATAAATTTCAATTAACCTCTCAAAATCAAACTCTGACTGTCGTATTTCCGAATTTATTTGTAGTATTATATCGTCTGCAACTTCACTAAATAAATCTGATTCGTCATCCTCCAAATAAAATTCAATTATTTTTTTCTGTTGAATAATCTGATCAAAAATTTGATTAAATAACTTCTCAATTTCTGTTGAATCCGACTCAGATAAAGTAATTGACTTACCTTCTAAATCAGGAAAAAATAAGCTTACAGACTCCATCTCACCATCTTTGTTTTTTATTCTTTTAATACGAGCAACTAATCTTTCAATTTCCATATATTTCTCCTTACACCAAACATTTCACCACTTCCCTCAAGATGCTTCAAGGCTTCTTTCTCCCAAACTAATGAGTCTATATCATCAATTGATATTAATTCGTTAGAATACATGTTGCCTGAATAATAAATATGTTCAGAGTCATCACCTTGATAATTACAAAAAACGCTTTGTGATGGCAAAGTACTTATAGCAATATTTGCATTATGAGTAGATACAATAACCATCTTGCCTAGATCTCTTAAAAACATTAATTTTGGTATTAAGTAATCACTAATATATTTATGTCCTAAACCTCGTTCAATCTCATCAAAAATATAACAGTCATAAGACGTATTCTCTATTATTCCAGTAATAGAAAGTATAGATTTTTCACCCTCAGAGGGTTCATATTGCAAGCCATCTTTTCTAACTATTGAGACCACCTTTTTAATCCAATCATCAATATATTCCTCAGCATGCTTACCGAGTTCCTCAGCTGAAAATAAAGAATTTATTCTTGAAAAATCGCTCCATGAAAATCCGCTTATCTTTTTTATCAAATCTCTATTGGATGAAATCCTGTTTCTATCGAATGGAGACCCTTTAATGAATTTTTCTTCCTTATCTAAAACTTCTATAGAAACATTAACAAATATTTCTCCTTTGTTTGGAAGTTCACCTAAAGTGATTCTTTTCAGCTTCTTGTGCTTTTCTAGACTGTCTATCAACTCTGAACAAGCTATAGCAAATTTACATCTATCGGATACAAGTTTGTGAAAACCTATATTATTCGGCTTGGATTTTTTCCCCGTTTTCTTATCTAGAACACTTTTTACATTGCTAATTAATTTATCAGTTTGAGAAATTGAAAAGATTACTTTAAGAGCTTGATGGGAAAGTAAAACAACATCACTTATAAGTTTATTTAGTTCCATATCTAGCGCATTAAAGCTCTCGTCTGTCGCTTCTCTAACTTCCCTATTTACATTCTTAGTTGCTGATATTTTCTTTAGCCTAGATTCGGTTTCTACAAATATACTATCAAAGTTCTCGGATATAACCTTGCTGTAATTTGTTTCAGTTAATCTGATTAACTTCGCATTTTTGGATATCTTCTCTTCTTTATGATATGCAAGATAGGCATCTACAAACTCAGCAGAAAATCTTTCTTTATACAATAGAATATCTGACAATTTAGATATCGACTTCTGTTTTAGTTCCTGATCAATTTGAAGTTGCTCACCTATCTTCGAAATAATTTCATCGTAAGACCTTTGATAATCCTTACCTTCATGAAAAACTAGTGAATATCCTGACTCCTGGAGAAAAGGAATGATATAATTTTTCAAAATTATGGTCTTTCCTGACCCTTTTTCTCCAAAAATAACGTTAACATCATTGAATAATTGTAAAGAGGAGTTTTCAATGCTAATATCCAACTTTTTCATTTCATTTAGCGCCGTTTTTACAAAAATACTTGGATTAGACGCAAGTTCGTAGAATTTTCCAAAACTATCAATCTGAAATTTTAACTGTGGAAGTTTTTTTACTTCTCTGTCGTAATCCCTCCAATTCTTTATATCGCTCCCGAATATAGAAATTTCATTATGCGAATTTATAATACCCATTGATTTCAATTTACCTGTTTCAAGGATTACAACATAACCTAATAAATCATTTGTCAATTTTTCTTTCTCTACTATCGATAAAGCTCGTTTTTTATCTTTATCTAAAAAGTGTGGAATAACAATGATTTTTTCTCTTTGGAATTTTTTAACTTTTTCTATAAACAAGGGATATTCTAATTGAAAATTATCATAGTCACGAGCTTTATCATTTGAAAACTCTTGATGAAAATCTCTCGCCACTATAGGATCAGAAATTAGAACAATATGCTTAATATTTCCATCATCAAAACTTACATCAAGTTCTATTCCAGGAAAAATAACTAATTCTGGTTCTTCTTCGGTGATTTTGGTGAACTCTTCTAAATCAAACTTATTATGGTTTGTTATAGAGGCGACTTTAACGTGATTGCTTAATAATTTCTTAATCAAGTTAGAAGTTGAAATAACTCTTCCGTTTCCATCCCCCGATTTGCATTTTTGAGTATGTATGTGAAGATCAATATAATTCATAAATTACCTCACCCTACAAGCTTGATGGTTTCCTATATACATCTATAGGTTGACCACTCTTATCTTTCCATTCTAGCCAACCGTTATTTGATCTACCAGCTATAACCCAACCAGCTGCTGAAGGAGAATTGCATATTACATCATCTACCAGAATGTTATTTACAATTGGAGCAGACTTCCTTATTTCTGGAACAAATCCTTTTGAAGTAGGAGCACAAACTGCCCCCTTTAGTACTTTGAAAATACCATCTTCAACAATAGCTGTTCCCTTAGCTTCTCCAAAACCTCTAATTTTTCTAGTATAGAAGTATTTTCCGTCTGGTAGCTCACCTCCATCTGTATTGATTTTTCTTTCTTTAGTTGCTTCGTCAAATACTTCTTCTTTAGATTTTTCTTTTGGGAAAATTTTATTTCCTTCGAAAGAAGATAGAAGTTGCACAGCTAACTCCACGTCCAAAGCATAAAGTTCTGTATTGTGAACCTTGCTCTTGCTAAATATATCATCAATTAGCTTTTCTTTGTCATCATAATCTTCTACTTCGATTGCAAATTTGCGTTTAAGAGCAGTAACATTGGAGTATCCGTTTCGTTCTAGTTGATACATTCTTTGCTCAAAATTATCCATGCCTGTTTTACCTATTTTTATAAGACCAGGCACAGCGGTTGTCATGATATAAATTATTCCTTTAGACATTTCTTACCCCTACTTAATTTCTGTAATATTTCAACAACTCATAACTTTGTTTAATTTCCTCAATCTGAATATATTCTCTCATATATTCATAATCGGGTGTTCCATCTTCTTTGACAGGCAACATTATTTTCTGTCTTTTCATACGCCTAGCATTAAACTTATATCCATAAGCATATTTAACTTTTTGTAGTAGGATTACTTGTTTTAAGAATAAATAGGTATACCTATCCTCTTGACTCTTATCTATCCAGTGTATTCTTTTTACATCATCTGAAAATATTGCTTCATAGGGATGATAGAAATTCTCTACGACAGAACCATTATAGTTCACTCCTAATACATTACTGTCTAAACTGTTATTTGTATTACTAACAAATTCTGTAACACCGTTATTTGTATCAGAAGAACCAATAAATGCTCTGTTCCCTTTTTCTTGGTTTGCTTTTGTTAGACGTATTCCTGAGCTGATTGTTACTATATCTGCCATCCAAAATTCAGACCACTTTTTCTCTTTTAGCGGAATCAATAGTCTCTCCCTAATCATCGCTAATCTATATATATATATATATTCAAGTACTTCTTCGAGTTTTTTGACTTCTAGTTTTTGAATGAATTGACTCATGTATTCCCAATGAGGATAGCCGTTTTCATCTGCAGGTAGTATCAGTTTTTCTGTTCGTATTCGTTTATCATTGATTTCTCTATTAAATGAATATTTTTCTTCAAGGCGTTTAACGATGGTTGCCATAAACAAATAAATGTATTTATCTGCATTTTCCAAAGTTAATGATGTTACGTGATCACTAGCTATATATTCATACGCGTGATAAAAGCATGAACCAACACTACCACTATTAGCAAGAGTTAAGTTGTTTTTAAACTTTCTGACTTTATAGTCATTTCCTATGAATTCATCAACTCCATCATTTAATGATGTAGACGATACATAAGGGATATCACCATCTATGTGGTCATCTTTTTTTAACCTTCTACCTCGTTGAATTTTCCTAAAAATCTTAGCAAAAGGAAAAACTTTCCACTCAACATCTTCTAATCCCACCAAATCAAATCCAGTTTTTAATATTTTTTGTTCATAATAATTTATTACCTTTTGAGCAATTTCTTTTTGTTCTTGTTTGACATAATTTTCCATGAATTTCCAATCAGGTTCATTCCCAGACGTACAAGGTAATAAAATAATGCCATTTTCTAATCTTTTACTATTGAAAAGATATCCATAAGAAGCTTTTTTTGTAGAAGTGTTTTCAATAGCTTTACAAAGGAATAGACCATTATGCTTATTAAGTTTTTTGTTATACAAAACATTTATTGAGGCTCCACTATAGCCACGTCCTACAAAACTATATTCATGATAAAAAGCTTTACCATCTATTGGATTTATCGATATAGAATTTCCTTGATTTACTATATGCTCATTAGCATCTATAAAATTTATCACTGCATTATTTGTTGAAGATGTTGATGAATATGGGGTTTTCCCAGTCTTATAATTTTCAACAGGTCTTCCTTTTACTTTCTTAATCTTAAATAAATCTTTAATTCTAAACTCTCTCCACTCAACATCATTAAGAGTTAATCTATTTTGTTTCATAGCTACCTTCTTCTGCAGCTAAAAGCTTTTCTTCATACGCCTCTTCATATACTTTTTCAGTTACAGTATCTTCTATACCAAACAGATATCCCCTGCCATGAGTAATCATATTTACTTCAAAAGTAATATAGTCTGCTATGGTATTTCTAAAGTCTTCATCAGAAGGAATTTCATCATTGAAATAGTAAAAAGAATGCAACCACTCATCATCAGGTTCAATGGTCGTCTTCACACAAAACTTTGTTTCAGTTTCGATTACATCATTCCATACATCAAGAAGATGTTGTCTTTTATCTTTTGCATTTGGAGTTTCTACTAAACCTACGTGTTTAGCAACAACATAGCCATCATTTTCAAAATTAATAAACTTACAGACTTTTTCCTTATAATGAGGAACCCATGCCGTAAAAATAGCAATACATGGATTAACACCAACACCATAAAAAGTGTCCTTATTTAAAGTTATAACACCTTCCAAAGTATGCTTCTTTAGAATATTAGCCTTAATCTCTTTCTCTATCTTTGTTTTACCTGTCATAGTTGATTGAGGAACGATAATACCAACTCTTCCTTCTTCGACTATACTGTCTAATAGATGCTCAGTAAAAGATATTTCATATAGTTCTGGGTTTGCTGATGACCCTTGAGAATATGGAGGGTTCATCATGCCTACTGTAGGGTGCCATTCTTTTTGAATCTTTGCTGGATTTTGTTTTAAGAAGTCAGCATTCTCTAAATTGCTCCTTCCATCGCCTCTAAGAATCATGTTCGTAGTCGCAATTGTAAACATGTAGGACTGGCTCTCAATCCCAAAGAGTTGGTCTTTTTTGATAGCTCTTCTTGTCTCATAATCACTTGTTTGAGAAAGCATGATATGCATACCAGCGATTAGGAATCCCGCAGTACCACAGCAAGGGTCTATGTTCTTACTCATTTTGATACAATTTTCAAATGCCTAAAAACGGCTGAAACGCCTTGAAAGAGCGGGATTTCAGCAGATTTACGCCTGTCA
>JGI24707J26582_10004048_pt1 | contig 10285 bp, 10 predicted proteins | sample BioPla1DNA1_FD_26582 | JGI IMG/M metagenome (IMG submission 26582) | reverse complement strand
TTTTTGCTAAGGAAGGTATTTACTTTTTGTCAGGGGATGCTTACACGGGTTCAATACTTCCTATGCAAATTATTATGCCAACCTTGTTCTTAATAGGAATTTCAAATTTATTAGGAATTCAAATATTAGTTCCAATGGATAGAGAAAACGATGTTTTAAAATCTGTTTCTTTGGGTGCAATTGTCAATCTAATAATAAATGCCATTTTTATTCCTAGGTTTGGAGCCTCAGGTGCAGCCTTTGGTACCTTAGTTGCTGAATTTTTTGTCACAAGCTATCAAATCTATGTATTACGTGATTTTTTGAAAGAAATTGTGGCTAATGTCAAATTGTATAAAAATATCATATCTACTTTATTAGCTACTATTCTTGTTTTAATAGCAAATACATTATTTATTAGTAATATTTCTTCACTCTTTATAGTATTAGTTATTTCGGCTATTATTTTTGGGCTGATTTACGGTTTAGTAGGATTGTTGCTAAAAGAAGAATTTACTACGTACTTACTACGTTATATGAAAAAATAGGAGATTTTTATGTCAAATTATGATTATTTAGTTGTCGGTTCAGGGTTATTCGGTGCGATTTTTGCACACGAAGCTGCTAAAAAAGGAAAAAAAGTTAAAGTTATTGAAAAACGTGATCATATTGCAGGGAATATCTATACTAAAGAAGTAGAAGGTATTCAAGTGCATGAGTATGGCGCACATATTTTCCATACTTCTGATAAGGAAATCTGGAATTACATTAATCAATTTGCAGAATTTAATCGTTATACAAATTCTCCGATTGCTAATTACAAAGGTGAAATTTATAATCTTCCTTTCAATATGAATACGTTCAATAAACTTTGGGGAGTTGTAACACCAGCAGAAGCACAGGCTAGAATTGATGAACAACGTGCCGTTCTTAACGGAAAAGAGCCTGAAAATTTGGAAGAACAAGCTATTTCACTTGTGGGAACAGATATTTACGAAAAGCTCGTTAAAGATTATACGGAAAAACAATGGGGTAAATCTTGTACAGAATTGCCAGCCTTTATCATTCGCCGTTTGCCAGTTCGTCTCACCTACGATAATAACTACTTCAATGATACCTACCAAGGTATTCCAATCGGAGGTTACACACAAATCGTTGAAAAAATGCTGGCACATGACAACATTGATGTAGAAACTGGTGTTGATTTCTTTGATAAGAAAGAAGAGTACTTGCAAGAGTTTCCTAAAATCGTCTTTACAGGCATGATTGACCAGTTCTTTGATTATGAACTTGGTGAGCTCGAGTACCGTAGCCTTCGCTTTGAAACAGAAACTCTTGATGTGGAAAACTATCAAGGTAATGCTGTTGTCAACTATACGGACTCTGAAACACCATACACACGTATCATCGAGCATAAACACTTCGAATTCGGAACTCAAGAGAAAACTATTATCACGAAAGAACATCCTAAAACTTGGGAAAAAGGTGATGAGCCTTACTACCCAGTAAATAACGATCGTAATAATAATCTTTACCACGAATATAAGAAACTCGCAGATGCGCAAGGAAATGTTATTTTTGGTGGGCGACTTGGACAATATCGTTATTATGACATGCACAAAGTCATCGAAGCGGCTTTGGAATGTGTTGAGAGTGAATTAAACTAATAATAAGGAAAAGTGTTTTGAAAAACGTAAAATTGATTGTAGCAACTCATAAAAAATTTCAGATGCCTAAAGATACCAATTTATATCTTCCTCTTCACGTTGGTCGTGAAGGGAAGGAGGATTTAGGTTATATAGGAGATAATACTGGAGATAATATTTCTAGTCTTAATCCTTATTATTGTGAATTGACAGGATTGTATTGGGCGTGGAAAAATCTTGAATGTGATTATCTTGGTTTAGTCCATTACCGTCGATATTTTACAAATAAAANTCAACCTTATACTGATAACATTAAAATTGATGATGTNATTTTGTCACAAAATGATGTTGAAGAAATGTTAGATGAAACTGACGTTATTGTACCTAAAAAGCGTAAGTACTATATTGAGACACTTTATTCGCACTATGCGCATACTCTTGATGGTAGTCATTTAGATAAAACGCGTGAAATTATTGCGAAGATTTCTCCTGATTATTTAGAATCTTACGATAAAGTGATGAAACAACGCAGTGGATATATGTTCAATATGTTTATCATGAAAAAAGAATTAGTTGATGATTACCTTTCTTGGCTTTTTCCGATTTTAGATAAGCTTTATGAAGTTATTGATATGTCGAACTATAGTCCTTTTGAAGCTCGTTTGTATGGTCGTGTCAGTGAATTACTATTCAATGTTTGGTTGAACAAAAAAAATATAAAACCAAAAAAAATTCCATTTATGTACATGGAAAAAGTGAACCTATGGAATAAAGGGAAAGCGTTCCTACAAGCTAAATTTTTAGGTAAAAAATATGGGAAGAGTTTTTGAAGATATTAATTACAAAAAATTGTAATTAATTTAAGTTAGAAGAAAGGGCGATACTCATGGCACAAAAAAATGATATCGATATTGTCATTACCTGGGTCAATGGCAATGATCCAATTTGGCAACAAAAACAAGCAGAGTACAAAGGTGTTCAGAAATCTACTGAGAGTGCGGATCCTGCGCGTTATCGTGATTGGGGAACTTTAAAGTATCTGTTACGTAGTATTGAACAAAATGCTCCTTGGGTTCGGAAAATTTTTTTAGTCACTGATAATCAGAAACCAGAGTGGTTTGTGGAGCAAGATAAGCTGGTTATTGTGGATCATAAGGATTTTATTCCAAATAAATATTTACCTACGTTTTCATCTCACACTATTGAAAATAATATGCATAGAATACCTGGTTTAAGTGAAAAGTTTATTTATTGTAATGATGATTTCTTTTTTCTTAATAAAACAAAACCAGAGGATTTCTTTTTAAATGGTAAGCCTAGAGATTTTGCATCTTTACATATTCACGCAGTTAAAAAGAGTCTCATGATTTATCAAATTGCCAATAATGACATTTCACTTATTAATGAGCATTTCGATATGAAAGAGGTCTTGAAAAAAGATCGTCAAAAATGGTTTAATCTTAAGTATGGCTTAAAGAAAAACTTAAAAACGTTATTTTTAAGAAACTCTCCAAGATTTCCTGGAATTGAACAATTTCATCTGCCACAACCCTATTTAAAATCTACATTTAAAGAAGTTTGGGAAAAAGAGTTTGATGAGTTGGATGAGACCTGTCAACATAGATTTCGTAATAAAAATGACGTTAATCAATGGCTCTTCAAGGATTGGCAAATAGCTTCTGGTAATTTTGAACCAGTAACTCCCAAAAACCGGGGTGTCTTGATAGATTTCGAAAAAAATGACGAAATGGCTGAACTTGAGAGATGTGAAAAAATCTTAAGTGATGGGAAACAGTTGTTATTGTGTATTAATGATGGTGATGGTATTGAAAAACTCGATATAATTATTCCTAGAGTTCAACAAGCTATGGACGAGCGCTTTTCAATGAAAGCGAAATGGGAAAAATAGTTAGAACAGATTTGACGTTTTTTTAATTAATAAGTTAGATGTTTGAAACATAGGTATAATTTAAAAAATATTATTTTTTATAACATAACAAGATAAGAGGGAAAATTTCTAGTATGAAGCCTAAAATATTGATGACAGGAGCTGAAAACTTTGGACGAGGTGGTAGATCTGTTATTGCTTGGAACTTAACTGATTCACTTAGTCGAGATTTTCAAATTGATTTTTTATCTCGTCATCAAGTAGAAGACGAGAATTATTTTCAAAAAATTGCAAGTCGTGGTGCAGAAATTAAGGTTATTCATAGTAATAAAAAGTTAATTTTTTTTGAAATATTTGCTAAATTACGGCAAATGTATAAAATTTTATCTTCTGGGAAATACGATATTGTTCATATTAATGCAGATGATGCTTGGGAAGCTTCAAAGATTATTTTGATAGCTCGTTTTGTCGGTATTAAGAATTTTGTAATCCATGGTCATAGTACGCTAAGTCCGAAGGGAGAGTATTTATGGAGAAAAATTTTAAACTATTTGGCAAAGAGATATTTTTCTAAATTGAGAAAGTTACAGAAAGTGGCTTGTAGTTTGGAAGCAGCAAATTATTTATTTGGAACTGAAGCAGATGTAACAATTATTGAAAATGGAATTAAGCTCAGTGATTATCGCTTTCAAAACTCAATTAGGAAAGAAGTTCGTCAGGATTTAAATATTTCTGACGCTACAGTAGTTGTTGGAACAATAGGACGGTTTGTCGAGGCAAAGAATCCTTTTTTTACTTTAGATATTATTGAAAAATTAGTTCAAAAAGATAGAGAATTTCATTTTCTTTGGGTCGGTGAGGGACCACTAAAGAATGAGGTGGAAAAAAAAGCGATTGAAAAAAATGTGGCCGATTCGATAACATTTTTAGGAAATCGTTCAGACGTTAATAGATTATTACAAAGCTTTGATGTGTTTATACTACCGTCTATAAATGAAGGATTTGGAATTGTTAACATAGAAGCCCAAGCTACAGGCTGTCCCTGTTTAGTTAGTGATAACATTCCAGATATTGCTAAAGTTAATAACAATTTTTATTTTCTTCCTCTATCATTGGGGGCAGATATTTGGAGTGATAAAATTGAAAATATATCAAATCAACGCCAAAGTCTAGAACATTTTAATGAGTTTAGTAGTTCTGGCTTTGATATTAGTCAGGGAGCCTTAAAACTAAAATCGATATATCAAAAGTTGTTGTGATTTTATATTGATTTCAATAATCTAAAAGAACATTACAAAATAGCAATTCTTGTTCTAATGTTCTTTAGAATAGGTATTAGTTGAAAAATTTGAATCGAGGGAAAATATGAAAATTTATCAAATTGTAGAAGACTACAATAATTCGTTTCATGCTGGGAGCAAAGCGACCAATGATGCTACTATTATTTTTGACCAAATTGGAGCTGTAAAACTTCCTATAACAATAAGTTCTCGTAATCAAGGTATAGTAGCTAAACTTGTGAGACAAATTACCTTTTTTAAAGAATGGAATAGACTTTATAAAAAAGTAGAAAATAATTCAGTTGTAATTATCCAAAGTCCATTTACCATTCGTCAGATTGGACGTTACAGTGTTCTTAAAAGATTAAAACAAAATAAAAATGTTCGTTTTTTATCTTTAGTCCACGATGTTGAAGTGCTTCGTTTTGATACCGAAAAATCTCGTAGAGAATTTCATGAGATGTTAACTTTTGTAGATCACTTTATTGTACATAATAATAATATGAAAAAATGGTTTATGGATCAAGGGATTCCTGATGAGAAACTTACAGTGTTAGAGATTTTTGATTATTTAAATAAAAAATCTTCAAATGAAGCAGTAAATTTTTCAACTACTGTTACAATTGCTGGCAACCTTTCGCCAGAAAAGTCTCCCTATGTCTATGAACTAGGAAAAATAAAAAATGTTAAGTTTGAACTTATGGGAGTAAATTATGATTCTGAAGCAAACTTTGAAAATGTTATTTATCGCGGAGCGTTTCCGCCTGATGAAGTAGCGAATGAATTAACACATGGGTTTGGTCTTGTTTGGGATGGCCCATCAGTTGAAACGTGCGCTGGTGAAACTGGTGAATATTTGAGATTCAATAATCCTCATAAATTGTCTCTTTATCTATCATCTTCTTTACCAGTCATCATTTGGTCAGAAGCTGCAGAAGCAGAATTTGTTAAAGAACATAATGTTGGTATAGTAGTTTCTTCATTATACAATCTAGAAGGAGTTCTTTCGACTATTACAGTTTCAGAATATAATGAAATGGTAAAAAGCACTAAAAAAATTAAAGAAAGACTTCAAGCAGGATATTATCTTAAAACTGCGACTGAGTATGCTTTAAAATTACTTAATAGGTGATTTCTGATAACTTATTCTCAGGAAAGAGACCTTACTCATATAGTTAGAATATTCTTTTGGGAGAGAAAAATGAAAAAAGCAATCATAATTGGTGGGAGCAATGGAATTGGATTAGCTATTGTTAATTAGTTAATTGCGAAAGGATATTTTGTTCATATACTTGATATCAAGACACCTAATGAAAATCATATTTGTGATAGAGATTCATATGAATATTGTTTTATTGATTTACTTAATTTAGATGTATTTGACTTAGAAAAGTTCAAAAATGACAAAGATGTTGAAGTACTAATGCTAACAGCTGGTTTTGGTCGTGTAGCACCATTTGAAGCATTGAGTATTACAGAAATCCATAATATGATGCAGATTAATGCAACTTCGACAATTCAAATTCTTAAGTATTTTTATGATAGAATTAATTGTGATAAAGATTTTTATACTGGAGTGATGGTTTTTATTGCTGGTATTGTTTCATCACCCTTATTTTCCGTCTATGCTGCCTCAAAAATAGAAGACATCATAAGAGTTCACGTTCGTATTCTCGTTTTGATACAAAGACGATAGTAAATAGTGCCTTATTAGTGTTGTTTGCTTTGTTAGCGGGAATCGCAACTTATCTCATGTATGCCAATAATATTCTAGCTTTTCGTCATCTGAATATTATCTACACCGTTTTACTAGTTTCTGTATTCCTTATATCTTTGGTTTTGATAATTCGGAAAAAAGGAAAAATCGTTGTGACGCTTCTCTTGGTTATTTTTTCAATTGTCACAGCCATTTCACTTTTTGCTTTTAAATCATTGGTTGATGTGGCTAATGATATGAATCAATCAGCCTCATACTCAGAAATTGAGATGAGCGTTGTAGTGCCAGCGGATAGCTCGATTTCAGATATAACAGAATTATCAAGCGTTCAAGCACCGACAGATGCTGACGGTAGCAATATTGATGCCTTAATTTCACAGATCAAATCTGATAAAGGTGTTGATTTAGCGACAGAAACAGTAGATTCTTATCAAGCTGCTTATGAAAATTTAATTAATGGTTCAAGTCAGGCAATGGTTTTGAATAGTGCTTATTCAAGCTTGCTTGAGCTATCATATGATGATTACGAATCAAATTAGATAAGTATGGTTCATATGGTAGTTACGGTGGGTACGGTAGTTATGGTAATTATGGAAAAAGTGAAGAAAAAACAAAAATTGGTAGAGGTAAACGAAAAAAATAGCTGATACCTTTACCTTAGAATAGGAAACAGGGAGTTATATGTATAGCGAAGATTCGATAGACCACTTTCTGAACGAATTATTATAAAATTTGTTCAATTAACTGGTTTTGGTAGAAATAGTGATGAGAAGAAATGGTTATGGAAGATTGATAAGCTATTAAAAAAATATCCATACAAAAGCTCAGAATGGGTTGTTAATTTTATGGGACAATATAAGTTTAAAGAGATGTTTCCTAAAGAGAAATACGGAGAAGGAAAATTATACCTATTTGAGAATGATTATTTGAATGGTCCTGAGGATGCAGATTATATTCTTACTCAAATGTATGGTGATTATATGACACCACCAAAAGAATCAGAAAAGAATGCACATGCTGCTGAATTAACCTAATTTTCACCACATATTTTATGAATATGTGACTAATATTGGAAGGAGATTGCATTGATTATTACATTTTCACCTAAAAAAATTTTGTACTCAATTTGTATGTATATGGTTTCGCTATCAGTGATTTTGAATACAAGGAGTATCTGGATGCACCTTTATGGAAGTGGAAATAGTTTTTCTGATTATATTTTTATGTTACTACTTACAGGTGTTATAGGTTGTACTTTTTCGAAAAACAACATCCATATGAATAAAATTTATAGAAGATTTTTAATATCAATATGCATTTTGGGGTATATTGGATTATGGATTTTTGTAACATGGTTTAATGTTTTACCTGCAATAAAATTTTCTTTTACCATCTTATTATTTTTATTCTTTTTCATTATACAGGAGTCTAACGAGAGAAGCGAGGTATTATTAAAGTATCGCAATGTAGTATTTATTATCGCTCTTGTTTCACTTTTCTTTTGGTTATTGGGATCTATTCTTCATTTTCTGCACCCTTCAGGTATTGTTCAATCAGTTTGGACAGGAGATCCTAAAGTTGTTCCTAGTTATTATGGCTTTTATTTTGAAACACAAAAATTGTATGGGGTTATAAGAAATACGGCAATATTTACAGAGGCTCCGATGTCCTCTTTGCATTTCTCAATTGCTATGTTGGTGGAAGTATATGTTGATAAAAAGAAATCGTTATTTAAAATCTTTTTATTCTCAATTGCTATTCTAAGTTCTTTTTCAACTACAGGAATTATTTTATTGATTGTAGTTTTATTACATCAACTATTCACTACCAGAATGAGGTCTAAATTTATTCAGATAATAAGAATTTCAGTGCTCCCTATCTTTTTTTTAGTAGTAATTTTTGTTGTTAGGCTACTGTTACAGGCTAAATTAGAGACAAGCTCAGGATCAATTAGAACCGATGATTTTATAGTTGGTACTAAAGCTTGGTTGTTGCATCCTATATGGGGAAACGGATACATGAATTATGATACAATAAAACAGTTTATGGCATCTTGGAGAAATTATAATACTGGCTTCAGTAATTCAATTACAGTGGTTTTAGCGTACGGGGGTATTTATTTAGCTTTATTGTATGTATTTCCCATAATCTTTAATTTTAAAAATATAAAAAAAGAAGGCTACTTGCCATTTTTATTGGGTGTGGTTTATTTATTTACTTTTACGATTATTCCGTTTGAGTATTTAACAATGATGTTAATTATATTTTTTAGTACTTATAGTAGTAAGACTACAAGCAGTAGCATGATTAGAAACTAATAGTTTAGGATAGTGAGAAAATAATATGAAAAAAATTTGCTTTGTTACACATCTTCCAAATTTAAAGGTTCTTTGTCAACTGTAGTGGGCTGACTTATAATCACATGCGAGAGAGGACTTTGGTCCTCTCTTTCTTGATGTTCAAAGTGATAAGTATTTTTGTTTTGAAGTTGTCGAAATTTCTGAATCCAAAGGCTTGTCGTTTGATGTCTTTAATGAGTTTGTTAGTGGCTTCTAGTCTAGCGTTGGAATAAGGCATTTCTAAAGCATTGGTGATGTAGTCTTTATATCTGATGAAGGTCTGGAAAACCTTCTTAAACGCTGGATTGACATAGTGTTTATGCTCTTGTATGAGTGAGAAAAAGTGGTCACGATTCTTTTCTTGGAAATGAAATAAGAGTAGCTGGTAAAGTTCGTAGTAGTAGCTTAGTTCATCTGAGAATGCCAGTGCTTTCTCGATGATTTCTTTAGGAGTTCTAGTTTCCCTGAGCGTTCTAGAGTAAAAACGCTTGTCAGAAAGTTTTCGACTGTCCTTATGTAAGATTCTCCAGTGATTCTTCATAATCCGATAGGGCAGCTCATGCTTGTCAACCTGCTTCATGATAGTGATTCTAGTAGCCATCATGGCTCGATTAAGGTGCTGGATAATGTGGAAGCGGTCAAGGACAATCTTGGCATTTGGAAAGAGTTGCTTGATAATTGGGATGTATGCTCCGGACATATCGCAAGTGACGACTTTGACTGCCTCCCTCGCCTTTCTAGAGTATTGGTAGAAATAGTTTTTGATCGTCGTTTGGCGATTATTTTCCAAGATTGTGATGATTTTTCTTAACCAGTGGGGTTTCAGAGACAGTCACCCGTTTACAAGCTTTGCACTGGAAGCGCCGCTTTTTGAGTAGGAGTACCGTAGGCATAAAGGCAGTGTCTGGGATAGGGATTTTAGAAGGCTTTTGGAAATCATATTTAATCATTGTCCCTTGGCAATGAGGGCACAAGGGAGGCGTATAATCTAGTTTAGCGTAGATTTCACGGTGGCTGCCACCATCAAGAGCCTTTTGAATGGTAATATTATTGTCTTTAATTCCGATGAGTTCTGTGGTATTATTAATCTGTTCCATAAGATACTTTCTAATGATGGTTTGATCGCTTTTCATTATAAGTCTTATGGGACTTTTTTGATACTCAAAAAAGCACTATAATCTCCAAAGTGGCATTACCCACTACAGAAATTATAGAGCCCGTTTCTTGAGCCTAATAAGACTGGGGAAGCCAGCCACCTCAAGAAATGGTATTTTCGATGGCTTTTGGAAGTCATATTTTATCTGTTTTCCCTGACAGTGATTACAGTTTCCAGGAGCGTAGTCCAGTGTAGCTATCATCTCAATGTGTGTCTTGTGTTTCAAAACTTTGTTCAACGTGATATTTTTGTCTTTAATTCCAATCAATTGTGTAGTATG
>JGI24707J26582_10004046_pt1 | contig 10289 bp, 10 predicted proteins | sample BioPla1DNA1_FD_26582 | JGI IMG/M metagenome (IMG submission 26582) | reverse complement strand
CAAAAGTTAGCCACCTAGCACTTCTTCCACAAGGAAGAGTTGAAGCCTCACGTAGAGCAAAAAACATGGTTGCTAAAATGGATGAACTAGGATTTGGTAACTGTACCAATACTGGAGCATGTGAAGTAGAATGTCCAAAAGGCATTTCTATAGCAAACATTGCTAGACTGAATAGAGAATATTTATCAGCTAAGATTAAAGATTAATAATTTAATCTGCAGATAAATTTTCTGATAAGAGCTTGGTGTTTTTCATAGCATCTTGATTAATAAATAAAAGAATGAAACCGCTTCACTATTTGGAGCGGTTTTTTTATATATTAATGAAAAATATCATTCTAAATAAAATTATTAGAATAAAAACATATTTAGCTACGCTGAACGTTGTTTCTTGAGTTCCACATTGGGACCCCCAGAAATATATGAACATTTTGATATATTTGATTTATCATATTCAACCCACTTTGCGTGTCTGGCCTTTGGCGAGAGGGTTGGTTTGCATTGGGTAATCTACCCCGCAATGAATTACGGGGTTATCCATATTCCACCCCATTCGCCGCGCCTAGCCTCTGGCAAGGGGATTATTTTCAATACGTAAAATTAAATTATGCAAAATTACGTTATGTACATCAACACCGAATGGTGTTATATGTAATTAATCCCATAATTTATTATGGGGTTAACAATCTTTTAACGCCAACCCCCTCGCCAAAGGCGAGACACAGCGTAGTGGGTTTTACTACTAATAATATTTTAAATCGTCTTGTAACAAATACATATTTATTTTATTTTTTTGATTTCTGCATTGGACACCCAAAAATAGATAATTATCTTGGTATGTGATTGATTTTAATCTACTTAGTTTTGGTGCCTCAAAGATGTGCGGAAGACAAGAAAACATATTTAGCTACGCTGAACGTTGTTTCTNACTATGTTTCACCCTCGTCTTTGGCGAGATACAGCGAATGATATTTGTTTTTAAAATGATTAGATGAGCAAAAAGAGTCTTTTCACTGAGATATATCCTTAACTATTACGTTTAGGTCACGATTAGACGACAACATAAAAATAATAATCAAAACAAATTAGCACTAAACATCGTTATTTAAATAGCAGAAAAAGTTGTATTTTTGTAACAATATCAAATGGAAAAGAAATGTACAAAACAATAGCCATAGACAGAAAAAAACTAACTCTTATGGGAGTGCAATTTCAAGACCTGAAAACCTTGGAAAGTACGGCAAATGCTATAGGAAGCAATATGTTTGAGGGTTTTGAGCCAACACCAAAAGGTATTGCACTGATTAGAGATTATGTCATAGGAAAAATAACATTTGCAGAATTCATAAAATTTGCAAAAGCAAAAGAGTATGTCTAATTCATGCAAATACATTGATCCCGATTATACTTATACTGACTCGAAAACGGGTATTCTTCGTAATTTAGCAAATATTACAAATAAAGATGTTTTGCTTTTTGCGGAAAGTGGTGCTGTTACAAAACGGGTACAAGAACTTTACGAAAATCCAATAAAAATAAACGACTCAACAAGTTTGTTCTCTATTCATCAATATTTATTTCAAGATATTTATTCTTGGGTAGGTAAAAAGAGAATTGTAGAAATTAGTAAAAACGGTAAACAATTTTTTCCAACAAGTCATTTCGATAATGCTTTACTTTATATTGATACACTTATTTCTGAATATAAAAAGATTAGTAAAGAGGACAAACAAGCATTAGCACAAAAACTAGCTGAAATCTTGGATAAGATCAATTATTTGCACCCATTCCGAGAAGGTAACGGACGAACGCAAAGAGAATTTCTACGTTTGCTTGCTTTAGAAAAAAGTTTAACACTTAATCTGAATCCTCCCGACAATATTGAAGTTTACAAGCGCTATATGCAAGGAACAATAAACAGTGATATAGCAAAATTGGCTGATTTAATTTTGGAACTTATCAAAAGCTAAAGAAGCTACAACTAACTATAAAATCAGTTTAGTAAACCAGTAGGACAAAATTTGGAAATTAAGATTGTTTTTTAATAAGCGAAAATTCTTTTTTCTTAAAAAACACTTTAGTACCTATTATTAACAATTTATCAAATATGAAAGTATTATCATTTTATACAACAAATTTTAGTTACACATTAGGAGAACCCAATATAGATTCACCAATTATAGTTGATGAAAAAAGTAATTTTAGTGAATCTATTGTTGCATTTATCCATGTAGAAGAGAGTGATGAAGACGAAACTCTTCGAAGTAGAGAGAAAAAACTAACTAACCATTTAAAATGGATAGCTCGAAAAAATAACACACAAAATATTGTATTACATTCGTTTGCTCATCTTTCTAACAGCAAAGCATCTCTTGAATTTACAAAGAATTTATTAGATGACTGTCAGCAAAGATTGAAAAATGGCGATTACAATACATTTCAAACACCTTTTGGATATTTTCTGAATCTAAATATGGAAGCTCCAGGTTTTTCGATGGCAAGAATATGGGCAGAACTCTAATTAAAAAACATAAATAATATTTAAGAGCTCTAAAATCAGGTAGAGATATATATTATATTTGTATCTTTATTATTTCATAAACAAATTATTAAAAAATTAAAAGATAGATGAAACCGACATTATTAATTTTAGCAGCTGGAATGGGTAGCCGATACGGTGGACTAAAACAGATGGACGAACTTGGACCATCCGGAGAGTCAATAATCGATTACTCCATTTATGATGCTATTCAAGCAGGTTTTGGAAAAGTAGTTTTTGTTGTGCGAGAGTCATTTCTTGCAGATTTCAAAAAAAGATTTGAACCAAAACTAAAAGGAAAAATCAAAACTGAATATGTACTTCAAGAGTTGTTCAATTTACCAAATGATTTTATGCCGCCAGAGGGTAGAGAAAAACCATGGGGAACTGGTCATGCGGTGTTAATGGCTAAAAATGTAATAACAACTCCGTTCGCTGTAATTAATGCAGACGATTTTTACGGAAATCAATCATATAAACAAGCGGTAGATTTCATTAATAACAATCCAGAAGAAGAGCAATATGCAATGATTGGTTATGCTCTTAAAAATACTCTATCAAAGCATGGTACTGTTTCTAGAGCAGTTTGTGATGTTGATGAGAACAATAAATTAATAGAGTTAATTGAAAGAACAAAGATTGGTTACGAAGGCGAAGATATTGTCTTTTATGAAGATGATAAAAAGACCGTTCTTACAGGCGAAGAGTCTGTATCAATGAACTTTTGGGTTTTAAAGCCTACATTCTTTAAGCATCTTGAGGATGGATTTGTAGAGTTCTTGAAAGAGCAAGGTAACGAACTTAAATCTGAGTTCTACTTTAATGTTTTAGCAGGTGAATTAGCACAAAAAAAGCTTGCAGAAACAAATGTTATTCCAACTACTGCACAGTGGTTTGGTGTTACATATCAAGAAGATAAACCACTTGTACAGATTTCATTAAAAGATCTGCATAAGAGTGGATTATATCCAGAAAATCTTTGGGATTAATTATGAAACAGATCATCTTTATTCTATTTTCCCTTATAACTTTTGCTACTTCTTTTGCACAAGAAGAAATAACTGTAGCATCATATAATTTGCGATATGCAAGTAAGAATGATGGAGAGAATATATGGGAGAATAGAAAAGAGATGGTTAAAGCTCTCATAAGATACCATGAATTTGATATTATGGCCACCCAAGAGCTATTGTTCAACCAGATTGAAGATTTATTGGAGATGGAAGGTTGGAGTTATGTTGGTGTTGGGCGTGATGATGGCATAAATAAAGGGGAGCACTCTGCAATTTTCTATAACCACAATCTATTTGCACTACTCGACTCAGGAGACTTTTGGCTCAGTGAAAATCCTGACGTTCCTAATAAAGGATGGGATGCCACTTGTTGCAACAGGATAGTTTCTTGGGCAAAGTTCAAACAAGTCGAAAATGACTCTATATTCTATCTGTTTAATGCACACTTCGACCATGAAGGTGTTGTTGCTCGTGAAGAGTCTGCATATCTAATCATATCAAAAATAAACAAAATTGCTGGTGACACTGCAACTATCTTATGTGGAGATTTCAATTCTATACCAGAAAGTAAGCAAATTCAATATATAAGCACTAAGCTTAATGATTCATATTTTATTAGTGAGCAAGAGCCGTATGGTCCAGTTGGGACTTTTAACAACTTCAAAATCGATGCAAAATTTGAGAATAGAATCGATTATATATTCCTTTCTAATGAATTTGGAGTGAGAAAATATGCCACTTTAACAGACTCCAACTACCAAAGATTTCCGTCAGACCATATACCAGTTGTTATTAAACTGTATTTTAAAAAATAGATAAAACTTATAACTAAACTTATTATGAGAAAAACATTATTAGGTCTATTAATTATTATGAATTTATTTACCTTAAAGGCCAACGATAAATATGCTAAAGAAGTTTTTTATAGTTCAGTTGGTGACTCAATCGGATATAGAATATTAATACCACAAGACTATAGTGCTGATAAAAAATATCCAGTTATACTATTCTTACATGGAGCAGGTGAAAGAGGCTATGATAATGACGCACAACTCATGCACGGTTCAGATCTTTTTACTAAAGAAGAGAATCTTAATAACTATCCTGCCATCGTAATTTTTCCACAATGCAAACCTAACAGTAATTGGGCAACATTTTCTATAAACAACATAAAAGATAACCTTTTTGATGGAGTTTATAAATGGCCAAGTAGAGACCAAGAGCTAGTTATGGAGCTTTTTAATTATTTAGTAAATAATATGTCTGTTGACAAATCAAGATTATATATTATGGGGTTATCGATGGGTGCATTTGGTACTTATGAAATTTTAGCAAGGCATCCACATATCTTTGCAGCAGCTGTGCCAATATGTGGAGGTGGTAATTTAGAGGTTATAAATAGATATGCAAAACAAACAGCTTTATGGATAACTCATGGCGATAACGACCAAGTTGTACCTGTAGAATATTCTCAAAAAATCTATAATGAGCTAAAGAAGCATGGTTCTGACGTGAAATATACAGAATATAAAGATGTAGGTCACGATTCTTGGACTAATACCTTTAATGAACCAGAACTGTTAAAGTGGCTCTTCTCAAAGCAAAGAGACAGATAATGTGCAGAGGCACACGGTAGTGCGCTTTTATAAGCTAATCAACTACATTTGCTATTCTCAAAATAATAAACGACATTTGTAAAATATCGGGCTACAGCCCGATATATTCAATTATCGGGCTACAGCCCGATAAATCAAAATATCGGGGTATAGCCCGATAAAATGCAATATCGGGCTGTAGTCCGATAACTTGATAATAAGTCGTCAATATATGATAGCAGTAATAAAAGGAGATATAATAGATTCGAGGAAGTTAAGTAGTTCTGACTTATGGCTTAAGCCCTTAAAAGAGTACTTTGCAACTAAAGGGAAAAATCCATTAAGTTGGGAAATTATCTGGGGTGACTCTTTTCAGTTAGAAATATCTAACCCTAAAGATGCACTCATAGTAGCATTTATTATAAAATCAAAAATAAAGCAAGTAAAAGAGCTTGATTCAAATAGTAGAAATAGTGCTATTGATGTGAGAATGTCTATCGGGATTGGAGATAAAACATTTTCTGCAAAAAGAATAACAGAGAGTAACGGAAGTGCTTTTATAAACTCTGGAGAGCAATTTGAACTACTTAAAAAGCAGAGAACTAACTTGATAATAAAAACACCATGGCCACAGTTTGACCAAGAAATCAATCTCTATCTAAAACTTTCAGGTATAGTAATGGACAGATGGAATATATCCGCTGCAGAATTAGCTGAAAGTGTCTTTTTAAATCCCAAATTTTCCCAGCAGGAGATTGGGAAAATATTAAATATCAAACAAAACTCAGTCAGTGGTAGATGGGATACAGCTAAAATTGACGAATTGATGGAAGTAGATAAAATATATTGTGTAAAACTAGAAAACCTATTAAAATGATAATCTTAACCAAACTTATTTTAGCCCATATTATTGGTGATTTTATTCTTCAACCTAGCAGTTGGGTTAAAGATAAAAATGAGAAGAAGCTATACTCTTCTAAAATCTATATCCATATTCTTATCCACGCACTATTGATGTGCATTTTAATATGGGATATTAAAATGTGGCCAATGATAGTACTACTTGTCATAACGCATTTTCTAATTGATATTGCAAAAATATATTTTCAAAGTGATAACAATAAATCCAGAAAACCACTTTTATCTCTTACAAACTGGTTCTTCTTAGACCAAGCGCTACATATTATTGCAATTTTTACTGCCGTTTACTTTTTTGTTGATAGAGGGTGGGATTTTAATGTAATTTTTGATAATAACTTTTGGCTCTTGCTAACTTTTATCCTTTTCATCACTTTTGCTTCAGCAATAATAATCCGCGTAACTATGCACAAGTGGACAGAGGAGTTGAGCGCAAACAGTAATGATGATTCATTAAGTAAAGCTGGTACATATATAGGAATACTCGAACGCCTATTTATATTTGTATTTGTACTTTCTGGAAATTGGGCATCTATAGGCTTACTTCTTACAGCAAAATCTGTATTTAGATTTGGAGATTTACGCGAATCCGACGATAGAAGATTAACCGAATATATGCTAATTGGAACATTAATCAGCTTCGGAATAGCAATTTTCTCAGCAATGCTCTATGAGAAAATAAGGATGGCGGGGTGAAAGGTGGAGAGAGGCATTGAATTTTGTCATTGATAATTATTTCTCCATCTGTGCACTTCTACTGCATACATAGTTTGTATGTTTGTAGTGAAGTTAATTTGATGATATATAGAAAAACTTCAATTATTGAGGAAAAACTTATTATTTTTAACTGATAATTTTACTAAAACTAATTTTAAGATATGATTACAGGCACACTAAGGTCACAAATTGACCAAATATGGAATGATTTCTGGACAGGTGGAATCTCTAACCCACTCACTGTTATTGAGCAGTTTACTTATCTAATTTTTCTTAAACAGATAGATGATATACAGAATCTTTATGAAAAGGAGATGAATATGCTTGGCTCTTCGGCTCGTAAGCCAATTTATACCGAAAAGCAAAAAGAGTTAAGATGGAGCTACTTTAAAGAGATGGAGCCAGAGCAGATGTATGAACTCTTCACTGTGCCACAAACAGATATTGATAATCTTACCATATTTGAGTTTATGAAAAACTTAGGTGAAAAAGGTGGTAAGTTTTCACAATATATGCAAGGAGCAACTTTTATGATTGCTACACCAAGGTTGCTTGATAAAGTTGTTCAGCAAATAGATAAGTTGCCTCTTGATGATAGAGACACAAAAGGCGATTTATATGAATATATGCTTAGCAAAATTGCAGAAGCAGGTACTAATGGACAATTTAGAACTCCAAGGCATATTATCAGAATGATGGTTGAGCTTATGCAGCCACAAAAAGATGATAAAATTCTCGACCCTGCAATGGGTACAGCAGGTTTTTTGGTGTCAGCGTCAGAAGTGATTCAAGAAAAACATCAAGAGTGGTTTCTTGACAAAGATTTTAGAGACCATTATAGCTCTAATATGTTTAACGGAATTGAGATTGACCCCTCTATGATGCGTATTGCAAGTATGAATATGCAGTTGCACGGAATGGAAAATCCCAACTTAATAGACGGTAGCGCATTAGCAAAAAGTAATGGTGAAAACAATATCTATTCATTGGTTTTAGCCAATCCTCCATTTAAAGGAGCTTTAGATTATGATGAGGTCGAAGAATCGCTACTTACACTAACAAAAACGAAGAAAACAGAGCTGCTCTTTGTTAGCCTTATTTTAAGAATGTTAAAGGTGGGTGGACGTGCAGCAGTTATCGTTCCTGATGGTGTATTATTTGGAAATAGTAGAGCACACAAAAATCTGCGTAAAGAGTTGGTGGAAAATCAAAACTTACAAGGTATTATATCTATGCCGAGTGGTGTGTTTAAGCCTTATGCTGGTGTTAGTACAGCAATTTTATTGTTTACTAAAACCGATAGTCCTGAAACCAAAAAAGTATGGTTCTATGATATGAAGGCAGATGGATATAGCCTTGATGATAAAAGAAGTGCGCTTTTGGATGAAGAGCTGATGGAGAAAGTTTTTACTGAACCTCAGAATATAATCGAAAAAGTAGCAGACAAATGCGACATACCCAATATTATTACAGAGTGGAATAACGGCATATTAGATAAAGTAGGCGAAGACAGAACACAAGTATCGTTTATCGTGCCAAAAGAAGATATAGTAGCCAATGATTATGATCTAAGCATAAACAGATATAAAGAGATTGTTTATGAGAAAATTGAGTATGAAAAACCTCAAGTATTGATAGACAAGATAAAAGAGCTAGACAAAAAACGCCAAGAAATAATGGCAGAATTAGAAAAGTCTATTTCGACAAATTAAACAATCATTTTTTTTAAGATAATTTTTACTTAATTAAAATATTATGAAAAAAACTATACTTACTATTGTTGTATTAGCATTTATTACAAATGTTTATTCACAAGTTCATTATAAAAGCAGTGAAGATAATAGATCTATTTATTATGAAGAGATACTTGATTTTTCAGAAAAATCAAAACAAGAACTACTAGAACTAACAAAAAAATATCTGCTTATAAATAACTATAGCATTTTATATGAAGATGATAATGACATTTATGCAATTGGAAAATTAGAGACTAAGTATCGAAGCTGGTTTTTATTCTTTTTCAAAACTAAACTATTTAACTGTGTTTATGACTTAAAAGTTAGTTTTAAAGATGAAAAATTAAAATATGAGGCGAGGAACTTTATTTTGTTGTATAAAAACTACAATGTAAATACAACAAGCTGGCTAAATAATTCAAATGCTTTTGGCCCTGCTGTATTTAGTACAACAAAAATACCTACTGAAGTTCCCAAAAAGCCTGTGGATGTTCATTATAGAGCTAAAAAAACTGATAAAAAACATTTGCTATTTCAAGATTTAAACCGCAAAATGGGACTCTTTGAAGATGGACTAAGTAAAACTATTCAGATGAATGAAGATGATTGGTAGTATTTTGTTTTAATAAGGCATTATAATAAAAGCAACAAATCATTAGATTTTTTTAATCCCTTTAGTGGATATAGCAAAATATATTCCACTTGGATAAAAACTGCCTAATTTCGATTGAATCTTATTGTGTATAACAAAAAATTTTCCAACAAATTATGTTGGCTATAATTCTTATGCTCAAAAAATAGATGAATCTATAGATTAAAAAATAATTAAACGAGAGTAAAAGCTTTTATACTAAATATTTAAACACCAAAACAAATTTTAAATTATGAAGAAAACAAAATTAATTTTATTAAAAACAAACAATCTCATTTTTAACCCAACCAAACACAAAACACCAATGCAAAAATGATTAACTTAGCATAAAATAATAAAAGCTAAATTTAATTGTTCAAAACAAACAAAAACATATAAACCTATCTCAAAAAATAAGGAGAATGAAGAAAGTTTCTATTTTAGATTCTGTAAATATAATTACAGATACAGTTAGTGAATATACTGGTATAAGACCTTTTTTATCGACAGGTAATCTAAATGGTTCAATAATTATTGATAATGATTATTTTGAATTTGATGATAAGCCCTCTAGAGCAAACCTTAATGTAAAAGAAGGCGATATTATTTTAGCAAGAATGCAAAACACTAACAAAGTTAAAATAATTACTAAAAAAGAAGAGAATTTAATTGTCTCAACAGGATTTATAGTTTTGCGAAGCAAAGATGTCAGTTTTGAAAGTTATTTATACCATTTATTTAACTCAAGTTATTTTCAAAATAAAAAAGATAGATTGTGTACTGGAGCTACTCAAAAAGCTATTAACAATACTAACTTTTCAAAAATATCAATCCCCCTCCCCCCACTACCTCAACAAAAAGCCATCGCCGCACAACTTGATAAAGCACAAGAGCTAATACAATATAATGAGCAACTCATAGAAAAATATGACGAACTGCAACAAAGTCTATTTTTAGATATGTTTGGAGACCCGGTTATTAATGAAAAGGGGTGGGAGATTGAATTGATTGAGAATATTGCAGCATCAAAAAAACATAGTATTAAAGCAGGTCCATTTGGTTCAGCATTAAAAAAAGAATTTTATGTAGAAAAAGGATATAAAGTTTATGGACAAGAACAAGTTATAAAAGGAGATTTATC
>JGI24707J26582_10004045_pt1 | contig 10290 bp, 9 predicted proteins | sample BioPla1DNA1_FD_26582 | JGI IMG/M metagenome (IMG submission 26582) | reverse complement strand
GGCGAAGCGCTGCTCATCAAAGACGAAGGCGGCCAGGCAGTCGGTTATTGTCTGTATCTTTCCGCTGAACAAGCCCGCCTGCAGCGCAGATGGGGCAAAGCCCTGACCTGCCTGGCACGTCTTGCGGCGAAAGTTGCCCCCTCCGAACTGCTTCGGCTGCTGCATAACCAGCTTACTATGGCGAGATCTGCCGAAAGCACCAGAAAGATCCCGAAAACTAAGGCTGAAATTCTGTCCATAGCCATCAGCCCCGCCTGTCAGGGGCAGGGCCTGGGCACTTTGCTCTTGGAGAAAGTTCTGCAGAGGATTAAGAATCAGCCTGTGATCCTTAATGTGCGGGCTAATAATGAGTCCGGCAAACGCTTGTATGCCGCGGCAGGATTTTCTGCCTATGGCACCACCAAAGATTTGCTCGGGGAGTGGATAATGCTGATCAGGGAACCCCGCTCCCATTCCCAGCGCTAGCGAGGTGGCAGTATGTTAAGGAGAATCTTCATGGGGCCCTCACTCACCCTTGGGTTTTCGCCGGCCAGGGAGGCGAAGCTTCCAGCTACTTGGGATTATCCAGGCAGATCCCTGAATTTGCCTGGGCTTTCTTCAACTATCGAGGGTATGGCCTCAGCGAAGGCAGACCCGGCGATACAGCAATTTTCCAAGATGGGACAGAGCACTTCGACTACTTCAGCGATCCCCAGGTAGATGCAGAGAACATTTTCGTCTTGGGAGGCAGTCTGGGCACCGGGCCGGCAGCCTTTCTGTCAGCGCACAGACCCCTCAAAGGAGCAGTTCTCTTTTCCCCCTACGACAAAATAGCAGGCGGCGCAGCCCAGGACTTAATGCCTTTCCTGCCTACCCGCCTGCTGGTCAAAAACCGCTTTGATATCGTACAGTATGCACCCCAGGCTCAATCCGGGACTTTCTCCATTCCCTCGCGGACCAAGCTAAATAGTCTGCCTAGTCTTCGGAATCCTGGCGACGCCGCATGCGCTCCAACAGCAAGGCCCGCTTGCGCCTGATCCGTTCCCTGATCATCTCGGTCTTTTCCAAATCCAACACGGCGCTCTTGAACTTCCCATCCGCCAACACAACTATGAGCCACTGGCCTTCTTCTGCGCCCCGGGGCAGCAGGTCGACTGGAACATAAAGTTTGCCGCCGTCTTCCAGCAACACCACCGCGGCAGCTTCATCCACAATGCGGTCGATAACCGCTGATACAGACTGCCTGTCGCTAATCCTCCCTCACTCCTTTGACATAGGCCAGGCCTTGTTCTTTGATGTCTCTAATCCTCTGTGCCCCTAGACCCGATACCCATCTCAAGTCATCAACAGATCTGAAGGGAGCAACTTCCCTCAGCTCGATAATCTCTTGGGCCCGAGCAGGACCGATATGCACAATGCGCTGCAGCTCCAGAAAAGAGGCGGTGTTCAGCTCCACCCTGCCTCCCTCTCGCCATGAAGGAGCCCCCTCGGTCGGCACCAATTCTTGCCCTGATTCAGCGTACACCCTATAAGAGTGTCCGTCGGTCCAGGCGACGATCGTACCATTCAAGTCCGTGCCATAGACTGGAACTTCCAGGATCTTCAAACGGTTAATCACTTCCTGGTGAGGATGTCCGAAGGAATTGTCCAAACCTGCGGAATAAACCGCAAGCTCCGGCCGGACAGCCAGGAGAAACTCCAGGGAGGACGAAGTGCGTGAACCGTGGTGCCCCAGCTGCAATATCTGGGCTTCCAAGGGCAGACCCGTCTCGATCATATGCCCTTCACTCCGCCTTTCCGCATCGCCGGTAAAAAGAAAAGCTGTGTTCCCGTAAACAGCCCGCACCACCAGATTGCTGGCATGGAGGTCGGCTCCTATTTCAGCAGGATTCAGAACCTCCAGGCGAAGCGTTCCAAAAGTATAGCTCTCGCCTGTACGGGGTTCCCAGTAATCTGTTTCGCTTTCTAGAACAGCGTCCAGCAGATGTTCGAAAAGTATGGTCGTGTGCTCGAAGCCGGACATCCAGACTTCGGCTACCGAGAACGCAGCCAGCACCGCAGCGGCCTGTCCGATATGGTCTGCATGGGGGTGCGTGACAATGAACAGATCGATTGCGTCCACACCCAGTCGCTGCAAGTGTTCTAAAACACCGCTGTCTCCCGGGTCCCCTGCATCTATCAGCACTGTGAAATCAGGACCCAAAAGCACAGTGGATTCTGCCTGCCCTACATCTAAATAATAGACATGCATGTCCTCCAGCGCCTGGCCATAGCCGGAAATTCCGGCCAGGACCAGCAGGGCTGCAAGACAGAACCTAAGCATTTTCTTACCCATAAAACAAACCCACCTTCACCTGGCAATATGCTCTTCGTGCTGCAGGCGTCCTTTTCCTTCCAAAGAAAAAAGAGGCGTGTGGCCTTTGGCCGCCGCCTCAAATCGCTGCTACTGCAGTAAACGGTTGAGGTATTCCCCCATGAGGGGAGCCGCCGTTTGTCCGCCAACCCCTCCCTCTTCGATCAGAATCACAAAAGCCAGCTTCTGTCCGCTGGGCAGTTCTGTGTGGCCGCCGAACCAGGCGTGCACTTTGCCGGCAGCCTCCGCGGTTCCTGTTTTGCCAAAAACATTGACACCGCTGTTTCTCAGGGCGGTTCCCGTACCTTGAAGCACAACGTCCTGGAGCATGCTGTTCATCTGGACTACCGTCTCTGTTTTCAAAACGGAACTGGACTCAGGCTGCTCTGTTTGAACCACAAGCTGGATTGGGGGCAGCTGCCCCATGTTGGCAAAAACGCTGAAGATTTGGGCTACATGCAGCGGTGTCACGAGCACCTGATCCTGTCCAATGGCAGACCAGGCCAGTGCCACTTGGCTTCGCCCAGGGCTGCCAATCTGTCCGCCCACCATGGGGAGGCCCAGGGCGTAGCTTTGATCAAGGCCAAAGCTCTTGAAGTACGCCTCCAAAGCATCAGCCCCTAAATCTAACCCAACCTGTGCCACGGTGGTGTTAATGGAATCCGCCACTGCCTGATGCAGGCTGTGCTCGCCAAAGACCTGCCTTTGAAAGTTCCGCACAATATTGCCCTGAACCAGAAGTTCCCCAGTATCCACAAAGGTGCTGCCCGCATCGTACAGTCCCCGATCCAGGGCTGCCGCTACCGTCACCACCTTGAACACCGATCCCGGCGCATAAAGCCCCTGCAGAGCGCGGTTGAACATGGGCAGGCTTTCGTCTGTGCTCAACTCCTGCCACCGGGCGGCGCTGATACCCCCGACGAACTCGTTTGCATCATAGCTGGGACTGGAAGCCAGGGTCAGGATTTCACCTGTCTGGGCATCCAGTACCACAATAGCTCCCCGGCGGTCTGCTAGAACTTCGAAGGCCAGCTGCTGCATACGGCTGTCAAGGGTGATAGCCACATCTTGGCCCTGGACAGCCTCCTTTTCTGCTAACAGAGTGCGTTCCCCGTCAACCTCAACGTAAAAACGATAGCCGGGGCGACCCCGCAGCAGGTCGTCCTGACTCAATTCCAAACCTGCCCGCCCAACCAGCTCACCGCTGATGTATTCCCGTTCAGGGTAGCTGTCGAGCATGTTTGCGGTGACCTCGCCGAGATAACCTGTAATCTGGCCCATTGGCGCCCCTTCCGGATAGGCCCTGGCCTCGACGCGCCTAAAGAAGATGCCCGGGATGGGGCGCAAGAGAGGATCAACCCGTCTGTACTCTTCTTCCCGCAGGCTGATCAAGGGCACAAACCAGTGACCCTGCACCCCGGGGGCTTCGTACTGTCTGCGGACATACTCCGGACTTAAGCCCAGTTCACTGTGGAGCGCTTCGAGGAGTGCATCTGGATCTGTGATCCGATCAGGCTGAACACCTACAGTTACCAGACTTCCCTCGCCAGCCAGGACCTGACCGTTTCTGTCAAGGATCTGACCCCGCCGGGGTGCCTGGCGGACCCTTGCATAGTCAGCTTCAATGCCGTAGTTCGGGAGGGGCAGATTGTTCTCCCACTCTACCTGCCAATCAGCAAAGATGCTTTCTCTCTGCAGCCTCAGCGTTGTCTCCACTTCCAGCGGCTCAAAATAGCGGCTTTCATAGCGCATCGTGAAGTTAAAAACCGCTGCCGTACTGTCTTTGGAAAGGAGCGTCAGGTCGGGAACTGACATGCCGGTAAGGCCGAATGCCTGACCAAAACGGGCAAAAGCCTGTCTCATCTCTTCGCTGCGCGGATGGGGCGCGGCTGAAAAATACGAATCAATAACGCTGAAATCCTCCGCCTCCAGCTGCGATAGAAATGCCCTGGCCGCTTGGGCGGGATCTCTCTGCAGGTTTTGCCAGAGGTAAAATGCCCCTGCGGCTCCTGAAATCAGCAGAACCAGTATTATGATCAGCACAGGTTTCTTCATGCTTGTCTCTCCTCGCCTTCTCTCTAACCCTTACTATCATATCCTTCGCAGGGAAAGGACAATTAATGGGAGATGCCTCTTCTTCTCCCGCCTACTCACGCCAAAAGCTTGGTGTGAAGACAAGTAAAAGGGTAAAGAGCTCCAAACGGCCGAGGAGCATGAGGAAGGACAGCACAATCTTGCTGAAGGGGCTGAAGGGTGCATAGGTCTGCATCGGTCCTGCCATCCCCAAACCTGGGCCTATATTTCCTAGGGTGGCTGCTGCAGCCGTCATAGCACTCAGCGGATCAACGTTCTCCAAACTGATGATGAGAGCACCAAGTCCAAAAAAGGCAAAATAGAGAAGATAGAAGCTGGCTACGCCTTTCACAACATCTGGCGATACAACTTTACCGGCAACGGTAATGGGAGCAGCAGCCTTGGGGTGCACAATGCGCGCAAGTTCTCTGTGGATCATCTGCCTCGCCACTACGAAACGGATCACCTTGATGCCTCCAGAGGTAGAGCCGGCACTGCCGCCCACAAACATAAGGAAAAACAGTACTCCCTTACTGAAGGCGGGCCATAGGTCATAGTCTGCGGTGGCATAGCCCGTCGTGGTCATAATCGAGCTCACCTGAAAAAACGCTTGTTTAACTGCTTCACCCACACTTGAATAGACTTCGCCGTACAGACTCAGGGAAACAAAAAACGTTGCCGCCAAGAGCAGCGCCAAGTAGAGGCGAAGCTCTGAATCCTTGAAGACTTGATCAAAACGTCTTTTTCCCAAATCATAGTAAAGAGAAAAGTTGACCCCAGAAAGGACCATGCCTATTGCTGTTACAGTGATCAAGAATCCATTTGCACCATAACGGACCATACTGTCACTGTAAAGGCCAAGCCCTCCAGTGCTTACCGTGCCAAAAGCCCATAGAAAGCTCTCAAACCATGGCAGTCCCGACCAGCGCAGCAGTACAATCTGTCCGACAGTGAAGAAGAGATAGATTGAATAAAGGATCTTGCTTGTGGCGACGACACGCGGTGTGAACTTGTCGGGTGCAGGTCCAGGGCTCTCGATTCGGAAAACTTGCTGGCCACCCGCCCCTAGAGTGGGCAGTATGGCCAAAGTCAATACAAGAATCCCCATACCCCCTAACCAATGAGTAAAGGATCGCCAGAACAGGATTCCCCTGGGGAGCTCCTCCACACGGCCGATTATAGTGGAACCGGTAGTAGTAAATCCTGAGACTGCTTCAAAGAATGCGTCAATCAGGCTTGGTACGCTGCCCGAAAAAACAAATGGCAAAGCACCAAAGAACGACGTTAAAGTCCAGCCCAGGGTCACAATGAGCACAGCTTCCCTTATCCTGAGTTGGGCAGACTCCTTTTTGACATTCGACAAAAAGAGTCCAACTAAGCCTACAACCCCCATGGCCAGCAGAAAGCCCAAAACTGCTTCTCGTTCCTTAAAGTAGAGCGATACACCAAGGGGAAGAGAAAAAACTGCTGCCTCAAGAAGTAGGAGGTTTCCGATAACCCTTGCCACCATGCCATAGTTCATGTAAGAACCCCCTTTGCCTTGGATAAAACAGCCTGTTCAGTGAGGATATCTCACTGCGCAGGCAAAAGACAATTGCCCGATCGCCGGTTTCCAAAACTGTTTGTCCATTGGGGATCAGCACTTGCCCATCCCGAACAACCGCCCCTATAATCAGGCCCCTGGGAATCTTGGCCTGGGCCAGGGGCAGCCCGATTAACCTTGCACTTTCAGGCACTACGATTTCCAAAGCTTCTGCCTGCCCGCCAAACATCAGAGACAGGGACGCGATTTCGCCGCCCTGGATGAAGCGGGCGATTTCTCCAGCAGAGATGAGGACAGGGTTTACTGCACGGTCAATGCCCAGCTGCTCAATGAGGGGTACGAAGTTGGACCTGCTCACTTTGGCTACAACCTTGGATACTCCCTGCTGCTTGCCTAAAAGGGCCAGCATGAGGTTCTCTTCATCATTGCCTGTCAAAGACACCAACGCATCCATCTCACCAAGGTTTTCCTCCTGCAGCAGCTCCAAGTCTGTACAGTCTCCGCACAGAACCAAGGCGGACCCTTTTAGGGCACTGGCCAGGTAGTTGCAGCGTTCTTCGTCCTGTTCAATGATTTTCACCGCCAAACCATTGGCCAAAAGGCGCTGCGCGAGATAAAAACCTGCCCTCCCGCCGCCTAGAATCATTACCTTGCGGGTGACATGGCGCTCGCCTACAGGCAGTCCCCGGGCAAAGTTTGTCACCGTCTCTCTGCGCCCCATGAGATAAAGAGTATCCTGTTCCTTAAGTTCCGTCTGGCCAGAGGGAATGACTACCTCACCGTCCCTGTACAGTGCAACCACCAAGATCTCAGGAAAGGAGCGAATGTCGGCCAGGCGCTGTCCAGCGAGCTCAGGCAGGGCCTGCACAGGTACATCGAACAGGCCTACCTTGCCCCCGGCGAAAGACTCCATATGGGCTGCATAGCCCCGCAGAACATAACGTGCGATATCAAGGGCGGTATCCAGTTCAGGGTTGGTTATAAAATCGATCTCCAGTTCGTTCTTGAAAAACTCGATTTGGCCTGCATACTCAGGGCTCCGCACCCTAGCAACGACTTTGGAGCATCCCAGCCGCTTCGCAGTTAAGCAGACCAGGACATTAACCTCGTCGCTGTCCGTGGCGGCCACCAGCAAGTCTGTCCCCCGCATGTCCAGCTTCTCCAGAACTTCCAACTGAACTCCATTGCCCTGCACCGTCAAGACATCAGCGCGGTTGGCAAGACGGGTCAGAGCAGCCGGATTGACATCCACCACTTTTATGTTATTTTCCTCACTAGCCAAAATTTCTGCAAGCTTTGATCCCAGTTTGCCAATGCCTACTATTACAATATTCAATTTTGGCCTCCTATCTTTTTGTATAATCTCTCAAACCAGCTCCAGAACATACTTTCAGATAATTGTCTCTGGCACTTGACGAGATACTTAGTTTCATGCTATACTATATACACATCGTTTTGGCATGTGATGTGGTCCGTGCTAAAACGCCAAGATCTCCGAATATCATTGTATGGCAGTTTCGAAATTCGAAACTCCATTGTACAGCTGGAGCAGCACAATGACAGCGGGGGAACCGATTCTTTGGGGTGAGTTTTGTTCAGGATTTTCCTGAGCAAAAGGGGCAACTTGGGTGCCCTAACCCGTCAGCTAACCTCGTAGGAGTACGCCAAGCGCATTATCTCTGGGAAGATCATCCCAGCGGTTAGGCGCTTTTTTTGTTCTCACGACTTAGCGCCGTCACTAGACTAAACTGGAAGGGATTGAAAGCTATGGCTGTTGAGAAACCAACAACGATCGAAGACATCAAAGACCATCTGGAAAAGAACCTGGGTAAAAAGGTGTTTATTCGAGCCAGCAAAGGACGACGTCGCTTCTTGGAGTCTGAAGGTACCCTCGTAGAAACATATCCAAAACTGTTTGTAGTAGATTTAGATCAAACTGCTGTACGTCGACGTTCCTATACTTATGCCGACGTTCTTACACAAAACGTTGAAGTCACCATAGATAACAAACGAGTTGGTTCGCACTAGATCTCTTCTGACTTTCACTTTGTTACTTCCTCCCACTGAAAGGACCAGGGACTTTAATCCCCTGGTCTTTTCCTATTTCCCCAGCAGCTCTCCCTCGGCCTCTTTGGCAAAGCGCTCCATAAAGTCCCTGATAAACTGATCTTTCTCATCGAAGAATTCCGCCGACTGGGAGAAGTTTAAAAGNGCCCGAACCTTTTTCACATGGGACATGTACGAATCACGCTGGAACTGTAANGCGTAATCGACCGNNTCCCGGCGATAGGCGCAATGCCAAAAACGAAGCCAGATTTCCTGACTTCCGTAGTGATCAAGAATATCAGCATCCTGCACTAGTTTTACATAGAAGGGATATTCCCGAGCCTTGCGCAGTGTATGGGATCCGACGATTTCCACGATTTTCTCGAGCTTGTCAGCAGGGCACAGATCTGCCAGGATCTCCCTGCAAATCAGGGCCCCATACTCCCAGTGGGGCTCAATCCCTTTCCCCACATCGTGAAACCAGCTGCCTACAACAAGGACATCGTCATACTGTTCCTCATCCGGGAAAACCAGTTTCCGCAGCTGGACAGCTATTTTGGCAACCCTCTGTCCATGGAAGAATGCATAACCCGGTTCCCGATCTGGATGGGAATGCCTTGTGCCCATACTCTGCCATGCCTTTTCTCGAATCACTTCTAAGTCCATCCACAGGCCTCCCCCATCGCTTTTCTAACCTTTATATTCTCACTTTAATCGACAATCCCTGTTCACATCTTCCGCCCACTCACCAATAGATGATTCTTTCATAGTCTAGTAAAGTGAAATGAAAGGAAGTGGCTGCTTTGACCTTGGCGGAACTGCTGCCCGGCGAATCGGCGATTATCCGGAAAATTGACACCGAGGGGCTGCTGCGGCAACGTCTCCTGGATCTTGGCCTTTTACCGGGTACCTGCATCCAAACCCGTTTCCTCGGCCGCAGGGGAGATCCTGCAGCCTATCTGGTGCGCGGCACAGTCCTGGCTCTCCGCCGCTCCACCGCCCAAAAAGTGCTAGTTCAACCAATAGGGAGGTCGTAGTCATGCCCGAGCCATACTTGATTGCCCTGGCAGGAAACCCCAACACCGGAAAAAGCACAGTTTTCAATAAACTGACCGGACTAAAGCAGCACACCGGAAACTGGCCGGGAAAAACAGTTCGTTTAGCGCAAGGAAGCTACCGCTACCAAGGACAAACTTACGAACTAGTTGATCTGCCGGGGACCTACTCCCTTCTTCCCGCCTCCCCGGAGGAAGAAGTTGCCAGGGACTTCATCTCATCGGGCAAGCCCCTCGTTACGGTTGTAGTTGCCGACGCAACCTGCCTGGAGCGGAACCTGCACTTTGTGCTGCAGGTAGCCCAGCTCACCGATCGCGTCATTCTCTGCCTGAACCTGATGGATGAAGCAAGGCGCCAGAATCTGAAAATCAANTTACNTCAGCTTGAAAAGGAGCTGGGAATGCCTGTTATACCAACCGCTGCCGTAAAGGGTGAAGGGCTGGGTGAACTGAAAGATGCAATTGCCCGTGTGATCAGCGGCAGCCTCAAACCTAGCCCCCCTCTTCTCGAGCTGGACGAGGAACCTTCAGCAGGCCTGTATGCCCAGGCGGAAAGAATCGCCAGGCATGTGACGGAAGGCCTGTCACGGGAACGCGACTTCACAGCCCATGTGGATAAGTGGGTTACCTCGCGCCTTTTCGGTATCCCTTTGATGCTGGCACTGCTGGCTTCTTTGCTGTGGATTACCATTATTGGGGCCAATTATCCTTCCGAACTTTTGGCCCGGCTGTTTTTCCAGATCGAGACGTTGCTCACAGCACTTCTCAACAGCATAGGCAGCCCGGCCTGGCTCCATGGCGCCTTAGTGCTGGGCCTATTTCGGGGCCTGGCCTGGGTAATCTCGGTGATGTTTCCTCCCATGGCCATCTTCTTCCCCATCTTTACATTATTAGAGGACCTAGGGTACCTGCCCCGCCTGGCCTTCAACCTTGATCCGCTGTTTCAAAAAGCAGGGGCCCACGGCAAACAGTCCTTGACCATGGCCATGGGCTTTGGGTGTAACGCAGCCGGGGTGATCTCTGCAAGAATTATCGACTCTCCGAGAGAACGCCTGATTGCTATTCTGACCAATAACTTTGTGCCCTGCAATGGGCGGTTCCCCATGCTTATTGTGATGGGCACAGTGATGGCCGGCTATGTTGTAGGCGCCCAGATTGGAACGCCGGTTGCCGCCTTGGTTGTACTGGCTGCCCTTGTGGTCAGTGTCTCAGTCACACTCGGGGTGTCCAAGGTTCTTGCT
>JGI24707J26582_10004044_pt1 | contig 10291 bp, 9 predicted proteins | sample BioPla1DNA1_FD_26582 | JGI IMG/M metagenome (IMG submission 26582) | reverse complement strand
GGGCCCATATGTGCCTAGCAGAACATACTTGCGAGAACATCATGTGTGGCTAATAAGAAGCTCTTATTGGCGGCTGGAAAGGCTAGCCGCCATCCCCTACTTTAGTTCACCCCACTACCTCCCACACCTAGAAACACTCTCTGACAAGATCTCTCATCATGGAGTAGGGCTCTTGCCTGACGATAGGTTGCTTGATGGCTCGAGTAAACCGATACGGCTCTAGTAAGTTTGTCCCTGAGACTACAATCGTTATGGCCCCCTGGATCAGAGTGTTACTGTCGCCTCTGAGCAAGATCTTAAAGGGCTCACCCTCCAGCTTATGCCTGAACTCCTCACACTCTAGAACCCATTGCCGGCAGAATTGTTCGGGCTCTCCTTCCTTCCAGTAGAAGGCGTTTCTATCCCTTACCCTTACCCTTTCTCCCCCTAACCTTGCAGAGACGGGTTCGAGCGAACTCAAGGAATAGGAAGGATCCGTAACCATGGGGTTCATACCAAACAGATTCGAATCTAGACGTGATACAACCCTCGCCGTTGGCGCCTCTGGAGGCCGTGGAATCTCCGGTAACTCAAATCCATGTTCCTTTTCACTATACGATGGCGGTGCCATCTCCAGATTTCCTTGTGTGGTTATCTCGATGACCAAATGTTCCACAGGAGCCCCGCCTACGTTGGTCAACACAAACTCAATAGGACACAAGATCTTGCTATTCCGCAGGGCAGAAAACGCTTGAGGGACCCATTCCCGAAAACGCAGAAGCCACTTTGCATAACTCTCCTCGTAGTCCGAGATCTCTTCTGCCGTAGGAGGAATCACCCTGTACAAAGAGCTTGGAAAGACTGTCTTCATGAACTTTGCTTCGGGAAATACCATCTCTAGAGGATGGATTTGCTTCACATAATCCTCCAGCTGATCCATCATATCTCCTGTTAGTTCACTCATAGAGATGGGACCTTGGGTTGAGACAGAGAACTCGCTGATCTCGATCACGGGAGACTGCTGGCTAAGAGCCCTTAACTTGTTCTCTAGCTCGGCAATCTTTCTGTCTTTGTCATCCTTCTCTGGTGGCAACAGCCAAGCATCTGGAATCATGATATATGCTAATCCGCACTGGGTGGCACTGATGGCCATGCCTATGTCTCTTGTCAAGACACGCACATCCAGATCTAGATTTTCCTTCCAGTAGAGGCAAGCTGTAGCAACGAGTTCATCATCGTTCCTGTCCACATCCAGTTCAGGTACTTCCCTGTTCAAATCCTGCAGCTTATAGTTTGGGGCGAACTTGATGCGGATCCGCTTATCGTCTACCCGCCTCACCAACTCCTTTTCCTTAAGCACTTGCCCAAACAAGGAATTTGCCGACCTGGCTCGCCTAGCGCGTCTGGAATTTCCATCATGCTTGTGTCTGTCAATTTCAGATACCACCGGCCTAGAGATCAAGACCACGACTTCAGTGACATCTTCCAGTTCACCGATCTCCCAGCCTATTTCGTTATACTTCCTACACTGAATAAAGAAATTGGTATCCACAAACAAGTGTATTGATGACAATAGCTCCGCCTCCCTCCATCGCTTCAGCATGCACTGGCATCCAATCATACCCTAATGCCTTAATTTTCCTAAGACCCTTGTTCTTTTCGTAATAAGTCCTATATTTCCTCTTGGCTGGATACACTTGGCCTTATCTCAGGCATGCGTAAGCGTTTGCGGTGGAGGCAGATCTCTTAGTAGCCCAGGCCCCCATTAGGAGTTCGTTGTTCTAGGAACATAATGGGCGTAACGACCTTGTAACATAGACCCATGAAATTACCTACGCTATTCGGGAAACAAATGGAAAGAACGTTGTTATTGTACCTCCGCAATACTTATCCTGCCGCCTCCCCTAATCACAAGTTAGCGGGGGCTTTTTTCTTGCCCTGATTCACGCCACATGATCCCTTCAATTCAAAGGATTGTTCCCCCAAACGTTCATGATCCGAAGAATGGGACTTGAATAAGATACCCCTTCGCGGTACAANCTAACTATAATTAGACTAGTTGCGTTTAGAGATGGAGGGATCCAATGCAACACTTTATTGGTCGCAAGCGAGAATTGCATGTCTTAGAGGCCGAATACGCCAAACCTAGTAGCTTTGTGGTAATTTACGGACGACGCAGAGTGGGCAAAACAACTTTGATCAAAGAGTTCATTAAGGACAAACAAGCACTGTATTTCTTGGCTACGCAGGAATCAGAAAGCCAAAGTATGAAGGGCTTCACTGCTTCCCTGGCAACATTCACAGGGCAAGACTTCCTTGAAACTGCAAATTTTTCCAACTGGGAGGCACTCTTTCGGATCTTTGTCGAATCTAAATCAAACAAAAAAAAGGTCCTAATCATCGATGAATTCCAGTATCTAGTACAAACTAACCCTGCCTTCCCTTCTATCTTCCAAAAAGCCTGGGACGAACTTTTGGCGAACAATGACATCATGGTTATTCTCTGTGGTTCCTTCATCAGTATGTCCTATGGTAGTCCCTTATACGGCCGCAGAACCGCCCAGATTAAGTTGCAACCCCTTAGGTTTACCGAGATTATGGTGGAATATCCCGAGTGGAGTTTTTCAAGTTTAGTTGAGCTCTATTCCGTCGCAGGAGGGGTGCCAAAATACTTTGAGTTTTTCCGGAATGAAATGCCTCTCATGGATACTATTCGCACGAATATACTTAGCAAATCGGGATTTCTTTATGAAGAACCCCTGTTCCTCTTAGCAAATGAAGTGCGTGAACCCATCAGCTACTTGTCCCTCATGCGCACAATTTCTGAGGGGCGACACCGGTTGTCCGAAATTGCCACTGTCTTAGAGAGGCCAGCAAACAGCTTAAGTCCATACCTAGAAACCCTAATTGACCTAAATCTGATTGACAGACGTGTTCCTGTAACCGAAAAAGCACCCGAGAAAAGCAGAAGGGGTCTCTACTTCATCGCAGATAACTTCATCAACTTTTGGTTCCGCTACGTTCATCCCCACCGGGGGGAATTGGAACTTGATCACGATGAGCTCGTACTACAGAGACTGAAAGATACCTTTGTTGAAAGCTATGTTAGCCTTCGTTACGAAGACATTTGCAAGGACATTTTCCTTTGGCTCTGCCAGGAAAAGAAAATAGACTTTGCCCCGAGTCGAATCGGAGCTTATTGGAACCAAAAAAGCACCGTAGAAATTGATGTCGTAGCCGTCGATATCCCTAATAAGAGAATCTTTGCAGCTGAATGCAAGTACCTACGGGATAATCCCATTTCCATTGGCGTGTACTCGAACCTCCTGAAAAAGTGCAAGAATCGTGATTTTGATGGGTATCAAATCACCTACGGCCTATTTTCGAGAACTGGCTTTGACGATCGCCTCGTCGATTTGGCACGCAACAACGAAAACTTACTGCTGATCAATGAGAATCAGGTACTGTCTAGCCTCCCCTAATCACAAATTAGCGGGGGCTTTCTTCTTGCCCTGATTCACTCCCCATACTCCCGCTAAAATGATGGCTACACCCAGAAGCTGGATGGGAGCAAACTGCTCATTTCTGAAGAAAATGCCAGCCAGTACCGAGATCACTTGCCCAGGCCCGTCCATTAGGAGTTCGTTGTTCTAGGAACATAATGTGCGTAACGACCTTTACCGATGAGTTCGAGTTTATTGCTATCAGCCAGCCGTTTCAAGACCTGGTAGGCCCTTGAAGGTTCGATATGCAATAACTCTACCACATCCCCACGGGTGACTCGACCTTGCTTTGCTGCTAAACTGAGAACAAGCTCCTCAAAACGAAGAACGTCAATGTCTTTCTGGCGGACATACCTAGGAGGTCATTGGTCTTCTCATAGACTCTTGAGCTCAAAAGATAGGTCCTTTGCCTACTAGTACCAATTGCCTCAACTAGACCAGATGTAACCAAACCTTCGATCGTAGTTCGCGCCCTCGATTCAGTTAGATTACTCAGGCTACTAATCTCTTCTATTGTTCCACGGTGCATTTGCTTCAGAGCATTGAGCACCAGCAGAGCGTAAATCGGTAGGGATCGTCCTATTCGTTTTTGCTCCTCTGTGATCATTTTTACAAAGCCTCTATCGGGTACACCCTTAGAAATAAAGTGCCGTACGGACCTGTCATTTGAGGCACTATAATCGGGAAGCGCGCGACCGTAGAGCAGAGAACCTTCAAAGATTCGATCAATTCCTCGTCCCGTTCGCTCCGCGAGCCCGATTCTCTTCAGCACATCTGCCAAGGCTGGATTTCTCCCGTGCGGTTCTGCATCCAATAGATTATTAAGTGAAATCCCCTCAACGAAGCCCCGGGGGTTACTTATAGTCAACCCTTCATCATCAAGCCTGATGATAATTCGACCTAGGAGAGAATAGTCTCTGTGGCAAAACGCAGAGCTCTATCGAGCTCCTCATCTGTTAGGCTTAAAAGATTCTGCTCCCCCCGACTATTTCGGATTACGTTTCGCAATCGTTCTCTCTCCACCGGGTCGAAATCGCCAACACTAGCTCCCGGCACAGGCTGAGCAGAAAAGTCTAATAGGCGCAAATCTGATAATCGAGAAGTTATTTCGTAGGGATAGAGTGGACTGCTTTCAGGTGTACCNTCAGCTTTAATTCTTCGACGCAACATTTTTCCTCCAGAAGTAGCCACCGTGGCTATGCTCCTAGGTACCGAGATGCGCAGGATCGGCTTTGAGTATTCAAGCACTTCGGTGCGTACAGGAATAGAAGGTACAGTTTTATTAGCAACAAAAGCGGCCAAACGTGTGGGATCCAAGTGGTCTTTGTGTAACCCCGTAATCTGGCCATCATCTTCGACCCCTAAATAGATGTCTCCACCATCGGTGTTAGCCATGGCTACCACAGCTTCGACAATCACATCATCAGAAATCTTCGTGCGATCGCTCTTAAACTCCACTGTAAGGGACTTTTTCAGATCCATTTCTTTCATGAACACTCACCCCCTTATGCGTTCTAACGCAAATGTGCGTTAGAACCATTCCTTTCAACGCAGGTTTTCGCGTTGAAGTCGCGTTGGCGCGCGTTGTTTAAGAGTATTAGAGCTTCGCCAACTCATCCAACATCGCCGTGCGCCGAGGATAGGTCTCTTTGAGCTCCTGAGCCAAATCCCGAGCTCGCTCTGCTCCCCCTGGGTATTCCTGCATATCTCGTAGTGCTCCTACTACCCTCCGATAACCGCTACGGTTAGTAGCCCCTTTTGCCAGATCCATTACTTCCAATTGGAAGATCCCTAAGAGCTCTTTGGCATAGTAGGGCTTTAGGTCCTCTTTGTAGAGCTCTAGAAAATAGAGGTTATTTGGTAAGGTGACTCTTGCTTGGAGATCGCTTAAGATACGTTCAAGCAGGCCTTCGGCTAGAAGCAAAGGGTAAAGACCCCTCTGATCCCCTTGAGCCTCAAAGACATCTTCCCGCACCTTTTCCCACTCTTTTTTTGGATAGAGGGCTTTCAGTTCCCAGAACTGTTCTGGATCAAGAGCGTAGGATGTCTGGACAATCTCCCACAGCTCTTCTTTTAACTTGTCTAGATCTCCCTGTTCTTTGTAGATCGAAGCGAGCTGACTCCGGTAATCAGCGGTAAGGCCTGGTAGATCCGCGTCCAGTTCTTTGCTTTTCTTTAAGGTGCGGATTGCAGCTTCGTAGTTTCCAGCCTCTAGACACTGCTGGATGTAGTCTTTTCTCACTTTAGACAAATGCCAAAATTCCTGCTGGAAACCTGCAATCTCGCCAGCGCTTAGATCGAGACTACGCATTATCTTGATGCGTTCTACCACCCACATCTGCAGTGCATAATCAGATGCCCATTCATTTTCTTGGGTTTTCTCGATGTTACGTAGGATGACGACATCTGCTATTTTCAGTTTTTCGTACAGCAAATCTGGTTCGCTGAACTCTTCCAGAAAAGTGTCCTGAAGCTTGTCATCTAGGTAGCCGCGAGAATCGCGCTCTTTGATTTGGTCACCAAACCAAGAGAACATTGTCTTTTTTCCACTTCGGTCAGCGTGCCGAATCAGGCCCTGCCATAAAACAAAGAGTCGTTCAGCCAGTTCCACGATTTCGCCGCCAGAATCATCAATGGGTTGCTCGGCTAGTTTGTGGTAGAGATAGGCCAGAATCTTAAAGGCAGCTAGTCCTTCATCCGAGTCAATTAAGCCTTTGAATGTGGTAGCCAAAAACTCCTGCACAGACCGGTGAAAGGTAGCAGCTGCGCGATAAGGAATAAAGCCATAAGAGTCTTGACTCCTTCGGAAAATCCCATCGATCGCCTTTTTGTGATCATCGAGCAAATCCATGCCTTCATCCTTCCCTGTCCGTAACGAGAGCGAGCAGCGCATCAGCAACCTCGGCAACATCTTTTCCATCAATCCGGTGTTGATACTTGGCGCGCGAAAACGACCTGCCAAAGTACTCCATATCTGCTCGTATGCTCTCCAAGTAGTGGTGCTCATTGTCTTCGTTGACTGGCGATTCCATGGGTTCAGAGTAGTCATCGTAAAACGTAAGTCGTTTGAGGATATTTTCAGCTCTGTCCCGCAGGACGATGGTCACAAGGCTCTCGTCCTTTTGGATTATTCGCCAATAGAAATCCATCAATCCACTCGGAGACATGGCTATGACAAAATCATCCGCGTTCTCCGCCAGGATCTTCTGCAACACCACCCTAGTATTCTTACGATACTCATGCCCTGTCCACCATTTCTCCTGCAAAAACGTGATATGGGAGTNGAAATATGCTTCTACCTCTTGACTAAAATCAAAGAACTTGTAACCTAGCTGAGCGGCTAAAAGCTTGCCAACTGTGGACGTTCCCACACATGCCACACCAAATAACATGATCTTCATCCGGTATCCCCCACCTTGTTTCTACTCTAGTATTCCGCCGCCAAAGCCCAGGACATCGGCATCGATGAAGTCTGCCACAAAACTTGACCGTGGTTGGCTTTGTCGTCACATGTAACCGGCTTCCCCAAGCGACTGTGGAGCGGTTACCTCGTCCACTCCTTGAGCCTCAGCTCTTCCATCATTGCTGGCCTGTTCTTATACTGTTTGGACCACCTTTGCTTGAGCTTCTCTACGATTGGAGTGCCACCAGGGTACCCAGCAATCTTCTTCAGTTCGTACCGAATTCGAATATAGTGCTTGCGACCACCAGCATACTCTGCCAAGTCTAATACCCTTTTCACTAGCAGATCGCGAAAGCCTTCTGGTGAACTCCCCTTTAGAAGCTTCTCGTACCTATCCAGGTCCCAGTGGTCGAATCCCTCTTGCAGTGCAGCCAACAGATCCTCCCAGAGCCCTTCTTTTGCATAAATCTCCTTAAGATTCACCTGTTTTTCCTTCAACCTGTAGAGAATGTAATCCCTCTCTCCAATCCACTCCTGGGGCGGAAAGAGCTCCTTGTACTCCAGATAGGCATCGATTCTCCCAGGAGCATAATCCAGCACTCTACGAAGACCTTCATTGCGAAGGGCATCGTACTCACCACGCCTACGGTAAATCTTCATCAGTTCACCACTATAGCGATTGGCCATCCCCCAGTGGTCTTTGAAACGCACTTTGCCTTCCTGCAAAAGTTTGATGGCCTTCTGATCGTTGCCGCGGCGCAAATGGTGCTCCGCCGCCAACAGCCCGAGCTCTGGTAGATCAGAGTTGTCCCGGACAAGCTCATTGGCCTCTTCCTCCAAGCCCAAAGCCCAAAGTATCTTGAGCTTATGACTGAGCCACTCCATGTAGATTGGTGCTCTACGAGACACTCTAGTTTCCCCATAGTGCCGTAGCACCTCGTCGATCAAGATAAGCTTCCTCTGGAGCTGATCCTCTTTGAAGAAGTAGATCATCAACACATCCATCCACTCCCTGGCATGGTCGTCAAAGAAGTCTTCCCTCAAACCAGCATACAACCACTCAAATATGTTGTCCTGCATAGAAGCTGGCCCTTCATCAAGGATTCCTTTGACAAGGTCGATGAGCTCCCCCATGATCCAGCTTGTAGTACCCATACTATCATCAATGGCTAAGGTACTCATGTTTTCTACTAAATGCTCCGCTAAGTTCCAGGCAGTGTGGTACTCTTCTGCCGCAAGTAGATCTGTAATGGAGGATAGAATATCCCGAACATCCGAGCTAAAGGAATCCACTTGATCGTAGTCAATATAATCTTGGCGACCTAAGTGATGCGCAAAAACAGAATCAATCTGCCGATGATACAAAGACTCGCTCAGACTACCCCGTCCCTGGTACAGGTTGAGAAATCTGGTCCGCAAATCTTCATTCCACTCCAGTACGCTCCGGAAAAAATCCATCAGATCTTCTTTGGGTAGAGACTCTAGGATCGTTAAGGCCAGGCTCAAGTCGGAATACACCTCGAGCTCTCCCTCTTCCGCCTCGGTTTCGTCCAAAGCATAGAAAACAGCAGCTAAGTGCTTGCAGTTATGGCCGCCTTGAAAGTATGGACAGCTGCAATCTAGACTTTCTATCCCATCGTCCTTCAGNGTAATGTAAACAGAATAGTCTTCACTGCCTTCGACCTTGGCGTAGATCTGATGACCTTCTCCCTTGAGTCTACGAATAGCACCTTCTTCAAAGTAAGCAAAGCCGCGCTCCAAAATGATGTCTGTGAATAGGTGTTCGAATAAGATTGCCAAAGCTTCAGCCCCTTGGTTCTATTGAGTTCTATGACGTATTCTCTGCCTCGGTGACGAATCCTTCGTAGCCAGAGACTGGCTCTTGGTCTGGTTCAGCTCGGGGGCATACATGCAGATTGAGCGAGAGATGGCAGATCAAAAGAACTCCCCTGATGTAGACTGTTTTCGTTGCTCAGCTGCCTATCACAAGGGGAGAATAGCACTTCTTTAGGAGGGTTCTCACACTATACAGGGACGTGACTGATGGGAACTAAGGCTCCTTCACCTGCAAATAGTCTTTCAAGGCCTCCTGCAGGATCTGGGAGTAATTGACGCCAGCTTGTTCAGCTTTAGCATTCAGCCAACTAGGGATGGTGAGGTTTTTTCGAACAGCACGGTAGTCATGAGCTCTGCGATAAGAAGAGAAGTCGATATCGACCAAGGTAACGAGTTCATCACCGGAGGGTTTGGGAGGCACGGATGGCTCTGGTAGAGCCCTCCCTAGATCTTGTTGGGTGATTCCCCACAAACCAATAGCATCTCGCGTCATTTCTATGGTTTCCGCCAAACTACTTCCTTGGGTATTGATCTCCAAATCGGGAACGTAAGCAACGAACCCCGTTTCAACAGGTGTCAAAATTGCTGGATAAACTCTTTTCAAATGTCTTGCACCCCCACCCCAAAAAGCATNANACACATNCGATGCGCATTGGTCNACATTTCTGCAGGCATTGACAGAAGCGTTCTGGCTTGCTATAGTCAAATTAGCTACTTTAGCTAAAGAACCGAAATGGGGGTGCAAACTGTGTTGAAGGTTAGTTCCACCGAGGTACAAAACAATTTCGGCAAATACCTTCTCTTGGCTAATGAACAGGACATAATCGTTACCCGTAATGGTCAAGAAGTGGCTTGTCTTTCGGGTTTAAAGGCCCAAAAAGGCGGATCTAGCATGGTATCTGAAGGAGCTTTAGCGAAAGGGTATGGACTGGGCAAAGCAAGCTACGAAGAATTTCTTGAGCTCACTAAGGATAGCACAGAGCGCTATGAGTTGATTGACGGGGAGGTTTTTCTTCAGGCTTCACCAAAAGCGGATCACCAACTAGCCCAGATGGTTTTGGCCGGAACGTTCTTCAATTATTTCGACGGACAGAACTGTGTTCCCATGAGTGCTCCCTTTGATATCACCATTCGCCGTTCCAGTGAAGATGTCAATGTAGTACAACCTGATCTAATGATCATCTGCGATCTGCCAGAAAAGCTTGGAGAAGACGGGTACTACTACGGAGTGCCGACTCTCATTGTAGAAATCCTTTCGGAGGGTACAAGAAGAAACGATCTACTAAAGAAGCTAAACCTCTATATGACCGGAGGTGTCCGGGAATACTGGGTGGTTGATCCAAAGAACAAACAGCTTTCCATCTACACCTTTGAAGATCAAGATCTTCAGGAACACCTTGTCTTTAAGGCTCCAGAGAAAGCCTGCTCCGTTACGTTCCCAGACCTCGTCATTGATCTAAAGCGGGTGTTTCGCTATTTAGCCCCCTAATAGATTTGGAGAAAATCCTTTTATCTGCTATCATTCAGATCAGGGGGAAGTTTCATGATAAAAAGAGATTCTACGCAAGAA
>JGI24707J26582_10004040_pt1 | contig 10293 bp, 11 predicted proteins | sample BioPla1DNA1_FD_26582 | JGI IMG/M metagenome (IMG submission 26582) | reverse complement strand
ATGACGACAGGTTACTCCCATTTGGTCTCTTTGTTCTTTGAATTTTTTCCGACAGGATTCCTCATCGGGGTAATTTATAGCAAAATCCAGGATATTCATAGTTTGAATCTTTATATCGTTAGCGATGTAAATATAATGAATATCAGTGAATTGTGCAAGTGTTTTTGAAACTTATTTATAACTTTTTCCCGCTAAATTCTTTAGGAATAACTGCGGATAATCATTTACATTAAACGGTCGTGGTTGACCACATCGAAAAACGTTTTCAAATCCATATCTACAACGATTACTCTACCCTCTGATACGTATTCGCTGCCTTTCTTTAATGCTTGGTGTGCATTGCGGTTGGGGCGAAAACCATAACTGTGGTCGGAAAATTTTCGTTCGTAAATAGGATTGAGCACCTGGGAAATCGCTTGTTGGATTATCCTGTCCGTTACCGTCGGGATACCCAATTTGCGTTTGCCGCCGTTGGGTTTCGGGATTTCGACCTGTTTTACCCCTTGCGGTTGGTAAGCGCCGTTGTAAAGTTCGCTTTGCAACGTTTCTGCATTTTGAGAATACCATTCAGCAAAATCTCCTGTCGGCATTTGGTCAATACCCGCAACGCCTTTGTTGCGTTTTACCTGTTTGTAGGCTGCCTTGATATTGTCGTGAGACAACACCAAGCTCATTAAATCGGGGGTTAAGGCTCGTTCCTGTTCGCCTGCTTCTTTTACTTGAAACGCCTTTGTTCCCGAAGCTCCACATACGGTTTCACTCGTGGGAAAAGGGCGGATAACATCCTGACGCTGCTCACTAAACAGGTCATATTGGTACGTTATCGCTTGCGGTTGCGCCATAAAAGAAATTTTGAACTAACTGCTCCTTAAATTAAAAGATTCGGACCTTCTTCGATGGTGTACACACACCGAATACTATGTCTTCTGCTGACTTCTTGAAAGGTGAAAACAACATCGCTGTTGTTCGTGCACTGTTGGTGCGCCTCTGCAAGACCTCTCGGGATAAGATACTAAACTTTCTCTGAGTTCTGCCTGATTTACTCACGTTGAGTTACGGTTGAATTTTGGGCGTTCCCAATCTATGGCTCGGTTGCCCGCTCAAATGAGCCTTATATCTGGTTTCTGTTCGTCAGAACTGCAGATTTGCTAATGGCTTCTTTCAGATTTGCGGTCGCCCGCAACACCTTTGCCAATCACTAATGTTTCCTATCAACTCGGCACATACAGGAACTTTCATCCTGTTAGCTTAATACCATGCCCGACATACTAAAGAGCAATTACAGAAATGTAGTTGCTCTTTATATTTACCTAAACTGCAAATAAAGTTAAATCTCCCGCATTAGTTAAACAAATAATTAAATCACTTGTTTTATTCATGTGATTAAAATACATTTGCATATCAAAATACAGAATATTAAATAAATCTACTAATGGATAAGCTTACAACAGAACAGAAAATTATAAGAGCGGCTGATAAACTTTTTACTCAAAAAGGATATGCAGCTACAAAAACAAGAGAGATAGCTGAAGAAGCAGAAACGAACCTTGCACTGCTCAACTACTATTTTGGGAGCAAGGAAAATCTTTATAAAAAGGTAGTGCAAGAGAAGTTTAAAATGTTAATTGGTGCAATTAGTCCCGTTTTGTCAGACGAGAGTTTTACTCTCGAAGACAAAATCAAAGCAATCATAGAAAATTACACTAAACTGCTTCTTGAAAATGAGGAACTCCCCATTTTTATATTAAACGAGCTAACGGTTAACAAAGAACTTTTTAAAGACATCACAAACAATGCTCGACAAATTGCTCAACCGGTACTCGATAAACAACTAAAGGAGAAAAACATTAAAATGTCTGCCGCCAACTTAATAGTAAACACCCTTGGCCTCACCCTGTTTCCATTCGTAGCCAAACCGCTAATTGTCTCGTCTGGGCTAGTTAAAGAGGATGAGTTCATTGGTTTTGTGTCTGAACGAAAGGATAAGATTTTTGAATGGATAATAAAAACTATCAAATAAAAATAAGAATTATGCGACTTAAAACTTTACTGTTATTAATTAGCTTGATTTTGGTAAACACGCTGTTTGTTGCAGGTCAAACTATAACTATTGACGACTGCCAGAAGAAAGCGGAAGCTAATTATCCAGCAATCGCCAGATATGATATTATTGAGAAAACAAAGGAGTTTAACATTGCTAATGCCAATAAAGGATATTTGCCACAGGTTACATTAAGTGCACGGGGCACTTGGCAATCGGATGTTACAAGCATTGATTTCAATATGCCGGGACTAGAGATTCCAACTATCGATCAAGATCAGTATAGATTTGTAGTTGAGCTGAACCAGGTTATATGGGATGGCGGAAGAGTTTCGGCACAGAAGAAGAGTATGCAAGCAAATGCAGAATTAGAAAGGAAACAGCTCGATAATGAAATATATACTTTAAGGGAGCGTGTCAACAACCTGTATTTTGGCATATTGCTGATGAAGGAGCAACTCAACCAGCTTGAGATTCGGGAGAAAGAACTTCAGCGTAATTTCAATAATATACAGGTGTATGCACAAAATGGTTTGGCTAATGAAACCGACCTTAACGTGGTGAGGCTTGAGCAACTTAAAACCGATCAGCAGCGCATTAATCTGGAGTCAAACCTTGATGCATATATACAGATGCTTTCGGTTCTGATTGGTGAAGAGCTCAACAGTGATCTTGTATTTGCTAAACCCAATCCCGAGAGTACTCTAATCTTACCGGTAATCAACAGACCCGAATTGAAGATGTTTGAAGCACAAGAGCATGCAATTGAATCGCAAAAATCACTTCTTAACGCAAAAATAAAGCCAACTATCGGCGCTTTTGCTCAGATTGGTTATGGTAAACCGGGCTTGAATATGTTTGATAACGAATTTACACCTTACTTTTTAGGGGGAGTTAGTGTATCGTGGAACTTTAGCAACCTATACACTTTAAAGGCTGATAGGAAGAAAATCGACTTGCAGAAATTAGCTATTAACTCACAAAGAGATACATTTTTGCAAAACCTTAATATCGTAATTCCTCAGCAACAAATTGAGATTGAGAAATTCAGAAAAATTATGCAAGATGATGATGAAATTATTAGACTGCAAACTCAGATTCGTGAAACTGCAGAAATAAAGGTTGAAAATGGAACTATGACTGTCTCTGATCTGATTAAAGAAATAAATGCAGAAGAGGCTGTAAAGCAGGCTAAAATTCTGCACGAAATTCAATTTCTAATGTCGGTTTATTCACTTAAGTATACTATAAATCAAAACTGATTTAATCAATATACAAAACCCTAAACAACACTCATCTAAACAGCTCTTATCTAAATTATTAACAGTACAATACTACATAACATCAAATTATGAAATCATTTAAATTATTCACAACATTATCAACCCTTCTTATACTTCTTTCATGCGGTAACAGAGAAGGTGATTACGATGCAACCGGATCGTTTGAAGCAACTGAAATTATTGTCTCCTCTCAAGCAAACGGCATGATAATAGAGCTTAATATAACTGAAGGCGATCTGTTGCAGAAGGGACAAATGGTTGGGTACATTGACAGCACTCAGCTCTATCTCCAAAAGATGAGTATTCTCTCTAATGCAAAGGGTGTAATTGCACAACAGCCCGATATAAATGCACAAACAGCTGCTTTGAAAGCTCAAATAAACACATTGAAAAGGGAAAAAGCACGAGTGGAACGACTAGTTGCTGCTAATGCTGCCAATCAAAAACAACTTGATGATATTGTGTCGGAACTGGAAATAGTAGAAAGTAAACTCTCTGCCCAAACATCCACTTTGCAAAAGAGCAGTGCCCATATTTCAGCACAAAGTTCTACGCTAGAAATACAAGTTGCACAACTTAACGATCAACTTGAGAAGACCCGCATAGTAAGTCCCATTTCAGGAACCGTACTCAACAGATTCGCCGAAGCGGGTGAACTGGCCACAATGGGAATGCCTCTTTTCAAGATTGCCAATACAGATGAAATGTTTTTAAGGGCCTATGTAACAAATAATCAGCTAGCACAGATAAAGTTAAACGACGTAGTAACAGTTGGTGTGGATGATGGCTACGGAAATATGAAATCATACACAGGCACAATAAGTTGGATATCAAGCAAATCGGAGTTTACCCCAAAAACAATACAAACCAAAAACGAACGTGCAAATTTAGTTTATGCACTCAAAATAGCTGTACAAAACGATGGTTTTCTGAAGATTGGCATGTATGGCGAAGTAAAATTTAAATAAAATGATAGAGGTAAAAGATTTACATAAGAGTTACGGAAAGAGTGGTAAAATAAATGCCCTCAACGGAATCTCTTTCAACGTAAACGATGGAGATATATTTGGAGTGATTGGTCCTGATGGCGCAGGTAAATCCACACTATTTAGAATTCTCGCTTCACTTATTATGCCAGATAGCGGTACGGCTATTATGAACGGGTATGATGTGGTGAAAGATTACCGTAAAATCAGACAGATTATTGGTTATATGCCAGGCAGATTCTCGTTATATCAGGATTTGAGTGTAGAAGAGAACCTGAAGTTTTTCGCAACTCTTTTCGATACTACTATTGAAGAAAACTATCATCTTATTAAAGATATCTACCAGCAGATTGAACCATTTAAAAACCGCCGTGCCGGTGCACTTTCGGGAGGTATGAAACAGAAGTTAGCATTAAGTTGTGCCCTCATTCATAAACCCGAAATTCTGATCCTCGATGAACCTACAACAGGTGTTGACCCGGTATCCAGAAAAGAGTTTTGGGATATGCTTGCACGATTAAAAGAACAGGGCATTATTATACTGGTGTCCACAGCTTATATGGATGAAGCTAGCAGATGTGACAGAATTGCACTTATTCGCGAAGGTGAGCTCATAGCATCCAACACCCCACAAGGTATTATTGATGATTACTCAGATATATTATGGGCTGTAGAAGGAAGTCGGATGTCAGCTATTCTGCGCGAATTGCGCAAATACGAAAAGATTAAAACCAGTTTCGCATTTGGAGACAAAATCCATATCACTGTAGATGAGAGTTTACAGATAGGCGAGCTTAAGCAATACCTCATAAATAGAGATTTCAGAGATGTTGGCATAAACCCTATTGAGCCTACTGTAGAAGATTGTTTTATAGCATTAACAAATTAATTGTTAGGTAATAAAGTAATTGTATGACTAATAAAGTAATTGAAGTATCAAATCTAACAAAAAAGTTCGGCAGTTTCACAGCTGTCAACCATATCACATTTGATGTTAAAGAAGGAGAAATATTTGGGTTTCTTGGCGCCAATGGAGCAGGAAAAACAACTGCAATGCAGATGTTATGCGGAATAAGTATGCCTACGTCGGGAGAAGGGACCGTTGCCGGTTACGATATCATTAAAGAGAATGAGTTGATAAAACGAAATATAGGGTATATGAGTCAGAAATTCTCATTATACGAAGATCTTAAAGTATGGGAAAATATTAGGCTTTTTGGTGGTATTTATGGTCTCTCAAACAAGGTGATTGCAGAAAAGACCGATGCACTACTCAAACAACTTAATTTTGCAGAAGAACGAAACACTCTGGTGAAATACCTCCCTTTGGGATGGAAGCAAAAGCTAGCCTTCTCGGTAGCAATTTTTCACGAACCTAAAATAGTATTTCTTGACGAACCCACGGGAGGAGTTGATCCTGCCATGCGACGACGGTTTTGGGAGATGATATATGATGCTTCAGAACGCGGAATTACAGTTTTTGTAACTACCCACTATATGGATGAATCTGAGTATTGCAACCGGGTATCAATAATGGTTGACGGCCGCATAGAAGCACTTGATACACCTGCAGCATTACGCCATCAATTTAATGCCGATACAATGGATGAGGTATTCAGACAACTTGCACGTAAAGCAGAAAGGGATTAAAATGAAACAATTTATAGCATTTGTAAATAAAGAGTTCCGTCATATTATTCGCGATAACAGAACGTTGCTTATAATAATTGGGATGCCAATAGTAGAGATTCTCCTGTTTGGCTTTGCCATAAATATGGAGGTGCAGAACATTACTGTGGCTTTTTACGACCCATCACCTGATGCAATTACCACAGGCATTACAGAGCGGATAAAAGAAAACTCTTACTTTAATAATCAGGGAAATATGCCGTCGGTGGCAAAAATGGAAGAAGCTATGCAAAAAGGAGATCTCGATCTGGCGGTTGTATTTCAGCAAAATTTCCAAGAAGATTTAGTACAAACAGGAAACGCAGCAGTTCAATTACTTGCAAACAGTTCCGATCCCAACCGCGGCTCTATTTCTGCAACATATGCCACAGCAATAATTGCCGGGTATCAGCAAGAACAAATGGAGCTAATGCATATTCCTTTTCAGATACAAACCGAGAACAGGATGATATATAATCCACAGATGAAATCATCATATATGTTTGTGCCGGGAATAATGGGACTGGTGCTCATGATTATCTGTACCATAATGACATCTGTTTCTATTGTGCGTGAAAAAGAAAGAGGTACAATGGAGGTTCTGCTTGCATCACCACTTAAACAGGGAACTATGATTTTTGCAAAAACAATTCCTTATATGGTGATATCGTTTATCGACTTTATCATTATTCTGCTGCTTAGTTATTTTGTACTTGGCGTACCTATAAATGGAAGCTTATTATTGCTGTTTTTGGTTGCACTTATCTATATCTCTCTTACTTTAACTTATGGATTAACAATCTCAACTTTGGTAGACAAGCAGATGAACGCAGTAATCTTCTCTGCTATCACAGCAATGATTCCAGTGCTTATGCTTTCGGGTATGATATTCCCTGTAGGCAATATGCCTGTCGTGCTACAAGCATTTTCTGCAATTGTTCCTGCACGATGGTTTATAGATGCAGTGCGTAAAGTAATGATTCAGGGGCAAGGATTATTCATGATATGGAAAGAGGTGCTCATAATGATAGGAATGACGATATTCCTTTTGGGAGTTACAATTGCAAAAACAAAAAAGAGATTGGAGTAAATCGTATGAAAACATTGAAATTTCTAATAGAAAAAGAGTTTAAACAGATGTTCAGGAATCCTTTGATTCCAAGACTAATTGTTATGTTCCCTACAATGGTGTTGCTTGTTTTCCCATGGGCAGTTAGTTTCGAAGTAAAAAACATTAAAATAGATGTAGTAGATCACGGAAAAAGCATCTACTCAAAAAGACTCACAGATAAGGTGGCTGCATCAAAGTACTTTATACTGAATGATACACCTCTTGATTATCAAACTGCTATGCTAAATATGGAGAATGGTAAAACAGATATGATACTAGAGATACCTGCATCGTTTGACAAGGATATAGTTAAAAGCCAAACCTCAACTGTTGGGGTTGCAGTAAACTCTGTAAACGGTACACAGGGCCTGTTGGGCAGCAATTACATTATGCAGATTGTGAACGACTTTTCATCTGAAATACGAGGCGAACTTATAAATACATTACCACCACAATCAAGGGCCACGATCATGAATATGCCTCGTGTTGATATTGTTCCACAATACAAGTATAATCCCGAGCTCGATTATAAAAACTTTATGATACCTGGTTTTATGGTGCTACTACTCACAATTTTGTGTGGTATTTTACCTGCACAAAATATTGTTATGGAAAAAGAGAATGGCACTATTCAGCAGATTAATGTCACTCCTATAAGCAAGATTAATTTTATACTTGCCAAACTGATTCCCTATTGGGCTGTGGGTCTGGTTGTAATGATTATTTCAGTTACTTTAGCTTATGTGATTTACGGTTTATGGCCGGCTGGAAACGTGATTGCAGTACTTTTCTCTGCTATAGTTTTTATTCTCTCAGTTTCGGGTCTGGGAATTATAATATCCAACTATTCCGAAACAATGCAACAAGCCAGCTTTCTGGTTATGTTCTTTATATTAATTCTTGTCTTACTGGGCGGTATGTTTACACCAGTTTCGGGTATGCCTGCCTGGGCACAGACAATTGCAGCTGTCAATCCTTTCAACTACCTCACAAAAACATTTCGTATGCTTTATCTAAACGGAAGCACTCTGGCCGATGTGTCAAACAATTTATTTGCACTGGGTATAATTGCTGTGGTACTTAATGGATGGGCTGTATTCAGTTATAAAAAGAGAGGATGATTATCAACAAAGTTATATATTAGTTTGTGTATATAGATAACGGTAAGCTGAATCAAGAAGTAAATGAGAACTTCGATTACGACATATTTTCTGCTTATGATTTTATCCTATAATTCCCCCCAAATCTTAGACAACAAGTATCATTAAAAAAAGTATTAAATTTGTTGTTGAGATGAAGAAAAGAAAAAGTTACAGTGCCGGCTTTAAAACGAAGATCGTTTTAGAAGTCTTACAGGAAAGGGAGACTGTCCAGCAGATCGGTCGCAAGTATGGTTTGCACCCGAGCCAGATCTCCACGTGGAAGAGCCAGTTTTTATCGAATGCGGATGCCGTTTTCGAACGTGGCACCACCAAAACGGAGGATGACAAGGAGAAAGATGCCCTTTTCAAGAAAGTGGGGCAACTTCAACTGGAGGTTGACTTCTTAAAAAAAGTATTGGGGAAATAGGTAAAAAAGAGCGGATGGCAAAAATCGACAAGACGCATTCTATAAGTGTTTCACTGCAGTGCGGTTTGTTGGATGTTCCCCGCAGCAGCTTCTACTATTCTCCCCTGAAAGATGGTTCCTACAATGAAGAACTGATGAAGCAGATCGACAAGCAATATACGTCCACCCCGTTTTACGGTGTTCCCCGGATGACGCAGCACTTGCGTGGCCTGGGTTACAAGGTGAACCCCAAGCGTGTGCAGCGTTTGTACCGGAAAATGGATCTTATGGGTATTGGACCACGCCCCAACACGAGCAGGCCCCACAAGGGGGAAAGCCATAGCATCCACCCCTACTTGTTGCGGGGTTTGTCCATAGAGCGGCCCAACCAGGCCTGGGCGATGGATATCACCTATATCCCGTTAGCAGGCAGCCACATGTACCTGGTTGCCATCATAGACCTTTACTGCCGCTATATCGTGGGGTGGTCGCTATCGAACACGATGACCACCCGGTGGTGCCGGGGGTGCCTTGAAGAGGCCATAGAACGCCATGGCGCCCCCGAGATACTGAACACTGACCAGGGAAGCCAGTTCTCCAGTCCGGATTTTTCCGGACACTTCGTTTTGCATCCGGATCTCAAGTTCAGCATGGATGGCAAGGGACGCGCGATTGACAATAGAGTTTATATTTAATAGTTTATTATAGCGCTCTTTTACATATCTTTGTGATAGAAAAGAATCAATTATCACAAATGAAATACGACAAAGTCCGAAAAACTCCGAGTCAGTTACTGTCTTTAACGGGTTTTACCCCCGAAGAATTTGAAGCGTTCATACCCATCTTTGAGTATCATTGGAATGAGTACCATAGCCGTTTCACCCTGAAGGGTAAACCCAGGCGGCGGATATCTTACAACCGGAAAAGCAGTCAATTGCCCCTGATCAGGGACAAGCTGCTGTTTATCCTCTCATATTTGAAGAACAACCCGCTGCAGGAGTACCACGGGGCAACCTACGGGATGACCCAGCCCCAGTGCAATGAATGGGTCCACCGTTTGTCGGACATACTTCTGAAGTCCCTTAAAACCCTTGAGGAGTTGCCCGAAAGGAACCATTTGCGGGTTAAGCACCTAGCCGGACAATGCCGGGACATGTTACTCGACGGGACGGAAAGGCCGGTGGAGCGTCCCCAAGACGCGGACAGGCAGAAATCACGCTACAGTGGAAAAAAAAACTCACAGCCTGAAAAATAACCTGCTTTGCACACCGGACAAACGCATCCTGTGGCTGTCAAGGACTTGCGAGGGAAGTGTTCACGACAAGAAAATAATGGACGGCCAACCGCTGGCCTTGCCAACCGGAATTACCTTGTGGCAGGACACGGGGTTCCTGGGGCATATCCCTGAAAACGTGACCGTGAAGATGCCGGCAAAGAAACCCAAGGGCAAGGATCTGACTGATGACCAGAAAGAGAACAACAGAAAAATATCCAGTTTCCGGATTCTGGTGGAACATGCCATCGGGGGAGTAAAGAAATGTCGTATTGTCAAAGACCGATTCAGGTGCCGCAAGTTTGGTTTTGACGATATGGTCATGCTCATTGCTTGCGGACTCCATAACTTTAGAGTGACAATGTCGCTCTGTTTGAAACATA